>Ga0209199_1004528_pt1 | contig 12736 bp, 10 predicted proteins | sample COGITO_mtgs_1105_7_FD_184805 | JGI IMG/M metagenome (GOLD analysis project Ga0209199, IMG submission 184805) | Pelagic marine microbial communities from North Sea - COGITO_mtgs_110523 (SPAdes) (version 2) | ecosystem: Environmental > Aquatic > Marine > Epipelagic ...
GATTACGCTCAAGGGCGCAATTTCGATCGCGGTTTGGGTGCGCATCGGGATGTCTCGATGCTATCGGCATACATCCGGCGCCGGCTCATAACAGAGCAGGAGGTTATCGCCACGGCCATAAAAGCGCAGGGGGCTGAAGCCTCTGCTAAATTCATTGATGAGGTGATCTGGCGCAGCTATTTCAAGGGTTGGTTGGAGCAGCGGCCAGAGATCTGGGACAGCTATGCGGGCGGGCTGCGGCAGGACTTAGCTGAACTGGACGCGGATGCGGGGCTGCGTCACGCGGTGCAGGCCGCCGAAACGGCACAGACAGGGCTGGCCTATTTCGACAGTTGGGCCGCAGAGCTGGTTGAGACCGGCTATCTGCATAACCACGCGCGCATGTGGTTTGCCTCTATTTGGATCTTTACGCTCAAATTGCCATGGCGCCTTGGGGCAGATTTTTTCTTGCGGAATTTGTTGGATGGAGACCCCGCTTCCAATACGTTGAGCTGGCGCTGGGTCGCGGGTCTGCACACGCGCGGCAAGCCCTATGTGGCGCAAGCGGACAATATTGCCCGCTTTACCGAAGAACGCTTTGTGCCGCGCAGGCAGGAGTTGACGCAGGGTGCCGTCGGGCTGGAGGCGCTTGAACCGGATGGGTTGCCTGAGTGCCAAGCACCAAGGGTGCCAATCGCGCCGCAAAAGCACATTCCGACCGCGCTGTTATTGACCGAGGAAGATTGCCGCATCGAGGATTTTCCTGTGCAAGACTTGATCTGCACCACCGTGGCCACTTTGGCAGCAAGCTTCCTGCGCTCGCCGCGTGAGGCCGCGCCTCTTGTGGCGCAGTTTGAGGCGGAGGCTTTGGCTGATGTAGCGCAAAGATCTGGCCATGCGGTCACCGCTTTGCAGATTGGCGCACCGTCCGATCTGGTGAAATGGGCCTTGCAATCGGGCGCACAGCAAATCGTCACGCCCTATGTGCCTGTTGGCCCGCTGCGCGATTGGCTCGCGCGTGCCAAACCAGAGCTTGATGCGGCGGGCATTTCCTTGGCTGAATGGCGCCGCGATTGGGATGCGACGATCTGGCCCTATGCGAGTGCGGGATTTTTTAAGGTCAAAAAACAAATTCCGAAGTTCTTGCGCTTAATTTCTGTATGAGCGCAGGGCGCTGAGTTTCTGCGCCCCAAGAAAATCGCCTGCCAAATCTGCGGCTGCGCGGCCGGTTTTGAGGTGGGCGACGGGCGCTGACGCGATGGTTTGGCGAAAGTCGCGCCTTGCATAATGAAAAGTCGCGCCTTGCATAATGAAACGAATGCAATAAGCTCGTCGATAAGACTTTAATGCTACAGCGCTTAACCCATTGTTTATAAATTGGGAGGCGCATGACTTGATCTTTGTGACCCGCCTTTTGCGTATAGCCTGAAGCTCAGCTTCCAATAACGCCACTGCGGGCAACACATCGTCTAAAGACCACGCGTAAGATAAAAATACTAAAAATAAAGACTACGACTAGGGAGAAAATGAATGAAAGTTACGATGACTGTGAACGGCAAATCGGTATCTCGTGATGTTGCCGGCAATACTTTGTTGGTTGAATATATCCGAGATCACTTGCGACTGACCGGGACCCATGTGGGCTGTGACACCAGCCAATGCGGTGCCTGTGTTGTTCACCTGGACGGCAAGGCAATGAAATCTTGTACCATGCTCGCGGCCAGCGCTGAAGGCGCGTCGGTCACGACTGTGGAAGGGTTGGCGACATCGAAAGATGATCTGCATCCCATGCAGATCGCCTTCAAAGAAAATCACGGTCTTCAATGCGGGTTTTGTACCCCGGGCATGATTATGACTGCAACCGATATGGTCGCACGCTATCAAGCCGCAGGTAAAACATTGACGGAGGATGACATCCGCCATGAGCTTGAAGGCAATATTTGTCGCTGCACCGGCTATCATAACATTGTGAAATCCATCTCGGACGGTGCGTCCAAGATGACGTCAGCATAGGGGGACGGGATATGTCAGAAGGAATTGGCGCGCGCGTTTTGCGCAAAGAAGACAAAAGATTCATCACCGGCAAAGGCCGTTATACCGATGATATCATCGAGGCCAATCAAGCCTATGCTGCCTTTGTACGCAGCCCGCATGCACATGCACGGATTGTCTCGCTGGACACCTCTGCGGCCTTGGCCATGGAGGGGGTTGAAACCGTTTTAACTGGCCCGGAATTGGTCGCCGATGGCATTGGCAATATCATCTGCGGTTGGGGCGTTACCTCCAAAGATGGCAGCCCGATGAATATGGGCGCTTGGTCCGCATTGGCGACTGAAAAAGTGCGCTATGTGGGCGATGCCGTCGCCATTGTTGTGGCAGATAGCAAATCACAGGCTCAATTGGCTGCTGAGGCGGTTGTTGTGACCTATGAGGAGCTGCCCGTTGTGGTGGGCTCCGTTGAGGCTTCGGCCCCAAATGCGCCGCAAATTCATGACAATGCCCCCGGAAATGTGATCTTTGATTGGGAGATCGGAGATTTGGCGCCCACTGAGGCGGCTCTGGCCTCTGCGGCGCATGTGACGGAAATGGAAATCACCAACAATCGTTTGGCACCCAATCCAATGGAGCCACGGTCCGCTATCGCCACCTTTAACGAGGCGGAAGACCATTACACGCTCTACACCACCAGTCAAAACCCCCATGTGGCGCGTTTGGTGCTCTCGGCCTTTTATAACGTGGCACCTGAGCATAAACTGCGGGTGATTGCGCCTGATGTTGGTGGCGGTTTTGGATCGAAGATCTATATTTATCCCGAAGAGATTGCCTGCCTTTGGGCCTCTATGAAATCGGGCCGTTCGGTGAAATGGACCTCAGATCGCACAGAGGCCTTCCTCACAGATGCCCACGGGCGCGATCATGTCACAACCGCTAAAATTGGTTTTGACACGGAAGGCAAGATTGTGGGGCTCAAGGTGAACACTAAGGCGAATTTGGGCGCTTATATGTCCCTGTTTAGCTCTGCTGTGCCAACGTACCTCTATGCGACTTTGCTGTCAGGTCAGTATGACATTGCAAATATCTATTGTGATGTTCAGGCGATTTACACCAATACCGTACCCGTGGATGCCTACCGCGGGGCCGGGCGTCCAGAGGCCTGCTATGTGATTGAACGCATCATGGAAACAGCGGCGCGTGAAATGGGCATGGACCCTGCGGTGCTGCGCTCAAAGAACTTCGTGAGCAGCTTCCCGCATCAAACCCCTGTGATCATGGCCTATGACAGCGGCGATTTTGAGGCCAATTTGAAACAGGCCCAAGCCGCCGCAGATGTGGCGGGTTTTGCCGCAAGAAAAGCCGAAGCGGCCAGCCGTGGCAAGCTGCGAGGGATGGGCTATTCCAACTATATCGAAGCCTGCGGCATCGCACCGTCAGCTGCGGTGGGAAGCCTTGGAGCAGGCGTTGGCCTGTGGGAAAGCGCAGAGGTTCGGGTCAATCCCGTGGGCACCATAGAGATCCTCACCGGCTCGCACAGCCATGGGCAAGGGCATGAAACCACATTCGCGCAGATTGTGGCGGAGCGCTTCGATTTGCCGACGGAAAACATCCAGATTGTCCATGGGGACACCGATAAGGTCCAATTCGGTATGGGCACCTATGGTTCTCGCTCAGGGGCTGTTGGCATGTCTGCGATTGTCAAAGCGATGGATAAAGTCGAGGCCAAGGTCAAGAAAATCGCCGCCCATGTGCTTGAAGCTGGAGAGGATGATATCGTGATCGAGGGCGGGGCCGTCAAAGTGGCGGGAACCGACAAACAGATGCTCTGGCATGAGGTGGGCCTTGCGGCTTACACAGCCCATAATATCCCCGAAGGTATGGAGCCGGGTTTGAAGGAAAGCGCCTTTTATGATCCAACCAACTTCACATTCCCAGCAGGTTGTTACATTTGTGAGGTTGAAGTGGATCCAGAAACCGGGGTGACAGAGGTGGTGCAATTTGTGGCCTCTGATGACTTTGGCACCATTATCAACCCTATGATTGTGGAAGGCCAAGTGCATGGCGGTATCGCGCAGGGCATTGGCCAAGCGATGCTTGAAAATGTGGTCTATGACGAGGCCGGTCAACAGCTATCGGCCAGCTACATGGATTACGCCATGCCGCGCGCGGATGACTTGCCAAATTACTCGGTGCATCACGCCTCGACCACCTGCCCAGGGAACCCGCTTGGGATGAAGGGCTGTGGGGAGGCCGGTGCGATTGGCTCGCCGCCTGCGGTGATCAACGCCATTACCGATGCCATCGGCAATAACAATCTCTCAATGCCAGCCACCCCTGCTGCGGTTTGGGCCGCGTTGCAGGATGTGAGCCAAAAACTAGCAGCTGAATAAGGAGTTTGGACGATGTATGAGACCAATTTTCATAAAGCGGCCACAGCACAGGAGGCTGCCGCCCTGTTGAACAGTTCTGACGATGGGAAGATCCTGGCGGGGGGGCAAACTTTGATCCCCACCATGAAGCAACGACTGGCCGATCCCACCGATGTGATTGACCTAAGCGGTGCGGCGGATCTGCGTGGTGTGACCATTGCAGGGGACCAGGTGACCATTGGGGCAATGACAACCCATGCAGAGGTGGCCGGACACGCAGCGCTTGCAGCGCTGTGCCCGTCGATTTGCAAACTGGCGGCCAATATTGGCGACCCTGCCGTCCGTCATCGCGGCACGATTGGCGGATCATTGGCCAATAATGATCCGGCGGCAGATTACCCAGCGGCTGTATTGGCCTTGAATGCGCGGATCCACACGACTTCGCGTGAAATTGCGGCGGATGATTATTTCGAAGGCATGTTTGCAACGGCCTTGGAAGAGCATGAGATTATCACAGCCATCAGTTTCACCGCCCCGGCGAAAGGTGGCTATGGCAAGTTCCCTAATCCGGCTTCGCGCTATGCAATGGCTGGGGTCTTTGTGGCCAAATCAACCGATGGCAGCGTGCGGGTCGCCGTGACTGGCGCGAGCGAAGATGGGGTGCACCGCCATGATGGGCTGGAAGCAGCTTTGAGTGCGGATTGGTCTGCCTCTGCGGTCGATGGGGTGGAGATCTCGTCGGACGGGCTTTTGTCTGATCTGCATGGCAATGCGGACTATCGCGCAAATTTGATCAAGGTTATGGCCAAACGCGCTTTGGGCTAGATCTTTCATACTCCTTAGGCACCAACCCCATGATTGGGGTTGGTGTTGCCAATTTACGGGGCAGATATCGTGCAAAACTTGCCGCAGTCCATCGACGCAACCACCGCTCTGCTGGCCAGTGAAGGCTATGTGGCCGATCGTGCCTTGTCGACTTTGACCTTCCTCTCTTTAACGCTCAACCGCCCCATTTTTCTCGAGGGCGAGGCTGGCGTGGGCAAAACGGAGCTGGCGAAAGTCATTGCTCAAGGCCTGGGGCGGGATTTGATCCGCCTGCAATGCTACGAAGGGCTAGACGCCAGCAGCTCGGTTTATGAATGGAATTTCGCCAGCCAAATGTTGGCGATGCGCAATGGGGCGGAGCAGAGCGATCTATATTCAGAAAAATACCTGATTAAACGTGCTTTATTGCAGGCGGTTGAACCCCATGCCTCAGGAGCGCCGGTGCTGCTGATTGACGAAATTGACCGCAGCGATGCGCCTTTTGAGGCATTTTTATTGGAGGCGCTCTCTGATTTTCAAGTGACCGTACCAGAGCTGGGCGTTATCAAAGCTCCAGAGCCGCCGATTGTGATCTTGACCTCAAACCGCACGCGTGAGGTGCATGACGCGTTGAAACGCCGCTGTCTGTATCATTGGGTTGATTACCCGGAGTTCGAGCGCGAGATGGAAATCCTGCGTGCCCGGCTGCCAGAGGTGAACGATCATCTCAGCCGAGAGGTGGTCTCTTTCATCCAAAGGCTTCGGGAAGAAGAGCTGTTTAAGCGACCTGGCCTGGCGGAGACCTTGGATTGGGCCAAATGCCTTGTTGCGCTGGATGTTGTGGCTCTATCACCAGATGTGATCACAGATACCATCGGTGCGGTTTTGAAATACCAAGATGACATTGCCAAGATCACTGGAGGACCTGCGACGCGTATTTTGGAGCAGATTAGGCAAGATATGCAGGCGCTGTAATGGCAGATGCCGCAGGCAGATTGCCGGACAATATTGTCTATTTTGTTCGTGCCTTGCGGCGCGCCGGGGTGCCCGTCGGAACGGCGCAAGTTCTTGAGGCCTTGCGATCGGTGCAGTTGGTTGGTTTTACCAAGCGGCAAGATTTTCACATCACACTGCGGGCGATGATTGTCACCCGGCCAGAGCATCTGCTGATATTTGATCAAGTTTTTGCGATGTTTTGGCGCGACCCTGACTTTTTGGAAAATATGATCACCAACCTATTGCCTGTGATCACGGCGCCTCCGGTTGAGAAACCGATGAAACCGGCGCAGAATAGGGCGGCTGAGGCGATGGCGGCCGGTGGCGGCAAGCCGCGCGATGCGCCCCCGAAAGAGCAGCTGGAAATGGATGCGCAGTTTTCTCATTCGGATGTGGAAAAACTGATGCAAAAAGATTTTGAGGCTATGAATGCCGCAGAAATTCGCCAGGCGGAACAGGCCATTGGAAACCTGCGGTTGGATCTGCCGCGACTGGCGGGGCGGCGGTATCAGTCGGCGGCGCAGGCTTTGCGGATTGATCGACGCAGAACGCTGCAACAGGCCCGGCGCAGCGGCGGCGAAATCCTGACTTTGGCGAAGCGGCGGGCAAAACCCCGACGGCTTAATCTGGTGGTGCTATGCGATATTTCTGGCTCCATGACCCGATACAGCCGGATGATGATGCATTTTGTGCATTCCTGCGCGCAGGCGCGAGGATCGGACTGGGCCGAGGTGCATGCGTTCACTTTCGGCACTCAATTGCACAATATTTCACCGCAGCTGAGCATCAAAGACCCCGATGCTGCGCTGGCGGCAATCGGTCAGCATGTGCATGATTGGGAAGGGGGCACCCGTATCTCCGCAAGTCTTGGGGTCTTCAACCGCGATTGGGCTCGGCGGGTGCTGTCGACGCCTGCGGTGGTTTTGCTCATCAGCGATGGGCTCGAACGGTCGGGACTTGCGGCGCTTGAAGGTGAAATTTCTCGCCTTGCGTTGCAAGCACGAGAGCTGATTTGGCTGAATCCTTTGCTGCGATGGGATCAATTCTCGCCGCAGGCCGCTGGCATCAAAGCGATGCTGCCGCATGTGTCCTCATTGGTGGCCTGCCACAATCTTGGCAGTTTGCAAGATCTTTCCGAGCATTTAAATGGCCGGCGCAGTGTCGATCACAAAGCACGATTGCTTCGATTGCTCCAATGAGGGCCATGGGGTGCGATGTGGCGATTGATGCCACGGCTGCAGTTGGTTATGACGGTGAAAAGTTCAACCTATGAGGCGCGCGATGTCCAATTTGCTCAAAAAACCTTTTGGCACCCACGGGAAAGTGCATGAAATTACGCCGCAATCTGCCGGTTGGCGCTATGTGGGCTTTTCGCTGTATCATTTGCGCGCCGGCGAGCGCGCAGCAGAGCTGACGGGTGATCGCGAAGTTATTTTGGTGATGGTGGAGGGCAAGGCGCAAATCTCTGGCGCCGGACAGGATTGGGGGGTCTTAGGCGCGCGGATGTCGGTGTTTGATAAAACGCCGCCCCATTGTCTTTATTTGCCCAATGACTCCGATTGGGAGGCCGTGGCCGAGACTGATTGTGTCATTGCCCTGTGCACTGCGCCGGGCAAAGGGGGGCATGCGGCACGGCGGATCGGCCCAGAGGGCATCACGCTGACCGAGCGGGGCAAGGGGGCAAATACCCGCTACATCAATAATATCGCTATGGAAAATGAAGATTATTGCGATAGTTTGTTGGTGACAGAGGTGTTCACCCCGCCGGGGCATTGGTCCTCTTATCCCAGTCATCGCCATGACGAAGATGATTATCCGCGCATCACATATCTTGAGGAGACTTACTATCATCGGCTCAACCCTGCGTCGGGCTTCGGTGTTCAGCGGGTTTATACTGATGATGGGCAATTGGATGAGACAATGGCAGTCAAAGATGGGGATGTGGTCTGTGTGCCGCGCGGCCATCACCCTTGCGGTGCGCCACATGGCTTTGAAATGTATTATCTCAATGTCATGGCCGGACCGCTGCGCAAGTGGCGATTTGTGGCGGCGCCAGAGGTGGAATGGATCTTGGAACGGGACGCTTGAGAGCTGGATCGCACCGGCCCTATAGCAAATCGAATAGCACCGGAACAAAGAACACACAGAGGCCGGCCAACATGCCCCAAATGACCTTCCGGGTCATATAGGCCGTGCCAACGGCGGCGCTTGCAGCGGCCAGATGCAATAGGGTGACCCCATCGGCGGCATCGGTTGGCCAGAGCACGAGCGGTGCCACCATGCCCGGCAGGACGGCGACCGGGGTGAAACGCAGCATGCGCTCAATCAACGGCGGCATGCGCTTTGATCCGATCAATCCCAAAAACGAAAAGCGTATCGCAAATGTACCAATCGCCATGAGCGCAATAATGACCCAGATTTCAAATTGCGAGTAATTCATGCACGTCGCTTCAAGAGAGTTTCTACAACGACCCCTGTGACCATGGCGCAGAGGGCTGCAATCAGGAGCCCGCTGCCAGACGGCAGCCCAGCCAGGGCTAGGGCAAGAATAATTGACACACCGGCCGCGGCGATATGGGCTGGTGATTTTAGCATTGGGGCCACGGTGGATAAAAACGCCAAAGGCAAGACGAAGGACACTTCTAAGTCGGCAGGTATCCAAGCGCCAATCTCTGCGCCGATATAGGTGAACAGGCACCACAGCGGCGCAATGGTGAGCGAGACCCCTAAGAAATAAGCCACCCGTGATGGCAGCGGCATGTCAGGTTGGCCTTCGTATTTTGCAACAGCGAGCACATAGCTTTGATCAAAATTCAAATAGCCAATGACGGCGCGCTGCAACAGAGGCGCCCTGCCCAAATGCGGTGCCAAAGCGGCAGAATACATGGCCATCCGTAGGTTGACGGCCAAGGCTGCCGCGAGAATGAACACAATGGCGGCATTGTCCAGCATCAATTGCAGCGCTGCAAATTGCGAAGCACCAGCGATGACCATAATGGAAAAGCTCAAGGTTTGCGCCAAGCTTAAACCGGCTTCAATGGCCACAACTCCAAACAATGTGGCGAAAGGCACGACCATGACAATAAAGGGCAAAACATCTACAACCCCGGCCCAGAAAGCAGATTTTTCCAAAGAGCGCGTCATGAGGTCAGCCTTTCGCAGGATCGGTTTGGGATAGTCCGCAGCACAGGGGCCCTGCGCCCTAGGCGGGCGCGGCTGTGTCGCGAATTAGCTTCCAATTGACCGCATCCAACAGGGCCTCAAAGCTCGCATCAACGATATTCGCAGACACTCCGACGGTGGCCCAGCTGCGCCCTTTGCTGTCCTCGCAATCGATCACCACCCGCGTCACCGCCTCTGTGCCACCTTGGGTGATGCGCACCTTGTAATCGGTCAAATTCATATCATCGATCATGGCTTGGTAGGGTCCAAGGTCTTTGGCCAGAGCTTTCGACAGAGCATTTACAGGCCCCCGATCATTGCCCAGCTCATCCATCGATTCGCTGACGGACATTTTCTTTTCTCCGTCAATCCGCACCACAACAAAGGCTTCTGACAAAGAGACCATGCGGTTGTATTTGTTTTTGCGCCGCTCCACTGAAACTTTGTAGCGTTTGACTTCAAAAAAATCTGGACAGAGCCCCAATTCGCGCCGCGCCAATAGCTCGAAACTGGCCTGCGCTGTATCGTAAGAATATCCCTGCGCTTCGCGCTTTTTAACCAGCTCCAAAATGCGCCCCAGTGCGGGGTCGTCTTTATCGACAATCAAATTGGCCTCTTTGAGGCGTTTGCGCAGGTTGGATTGCCCAGCTTGGTTTGACATCGGGATGTCGCGTTGATTGCCGACCAAAGCCGGGTCGATATGTTCATAGGTCACTGGGTTTTTGAGGATGGCGCTGGCATGCAGCCCGGCCTTATGCACAAATGCGCTGGCTCCGACAAAAGGGGCCTGCGGCGCAGGCACCCGGTTGAGAATATCATCGAGCACCCGTGAGGCGCGTTTTAGGTCCCGCAAGGCCTCATCGGTGATGCCAATTTCATATCGCGACCGGTAGGGCTCTTTCAACTTGAGGATTGGCAAAAGCGAGGTGAGGTTGGCATTGCCGCATCGCTCGCCCAACCCGTTCAGCGTTCCCTGAATTTGCCGCGCCCCGGCATCAATTGCGGCCAGGGTATTGGCGACAGCATTTTCCGTATCGTTATGGGCATGAATGCCCAAACGATCCCCCGGTAGCCCGGCGGCGATGACCTCCTGCACGATTTGTTTGATTTCGGCAGGCAAGGCGCCGCCATTGGTGTCGCATAGGACGATCCAGCGAGCACCTGCACTAAAAGCGGCCTGGATGCAGGCGCAGGCGTAGTCGGGATTGGCCTTATAGCCATCAAAGAAATGCTCTGCGTCAAACAGGGCTTCCCGGCCCTTGCCGACCAGGTGCTCAATTGAGCGGGTGATATTCTCAATATTCTCGTCCAAAGAGATGCCAAGCGCGGTTTCGACATGAAAATCATGGGTTTTGCCGACCAGGCAGACCGCAGCTGTATTGGCATTGACCACAGCATTGAGCGCCGCGTCATTTTCGGCCGAATGTCCGGTGCGTTTGGTCATGCCAAAGGCTGTAAACGTGGCACGGAGTTTGGGCTGGCTGTCAAACCAGGCGCTGTCGATCGGATTGGCTCCTGGCCACCCGCCTTCAATGTAATCAATGCCAAGCGCGTCTAAGGTTGCTGCGATTTGCTGCTTTTCCGCAAGTGAAAATTGCACCCCCTGCGTCTGCTGCCCATCCCTTAGGGTGGTGTCATAGACATATAGGCGTTCTTTGGTCATGAAGGGCTCCAGTTTGCGCGCATAAAACCAGCACAAGGCAAAAGGTCAACCCCGCGGTGCCGCCGCGCGGCTCTAAGGCTGCACCATCAGCGCCGCCAGCCCATGGAAATGGTAGCTATTGGCATAGAGTGGCGTTTGGCTGATGCGCAAATTTGGGCAGCGCTCAAAAAGCACCTGCAAACCAAGTGAAATTTCCAGCCGAGCAAGCGGCGCGCCAACGCAAAAATGCAATCCCGCGCCGAAGGATTGGTGGGCGGTGATCTTTCGGCCTGGGTCAAACAGATGGGGATTTTCAACAAAGGCGGGATCGTGATTGGCTGCGGCCAAAAGGCACGCGACCTCTTGGCCCTTGTGAATGTCAAAGCCAAAACAATGGGTGTCTTCATAAGCAAAGCGGGTGAAAAGATGCAAAGGCGGATCGAAGCGCAGGACTTCTTCGACCAATTGCGGCGTGACCTCGCGGTAGGGGCTTGGAAGGAGGGTTTTGAGCGCGTTGCCGAGTGTATGCACCGTGGCTTCATGGCCGGCATTGAGCAGCAAAATGCAGGTGGAGATCAACTCGGCGCCGGTGAGTTTTTCGCCGGCTTCCTCAGCGGCGATGAGATCGGACAAAAGATCGTCGCCTGGCTGGCTGCGGCGGTGGGCGATGTAGCTGTCCAGGAAAGCCGTAAAGTCCAGCGTTGCCTGATTGGCCGCGACTTCCGTCTTATAGCTGCGATTCGATTGATACATGGCCACCATAGCGTTAGACCAGCTGAGCAAATCTGAACTGCGATCGGTGGGCACGCCCAAGAGTTTGGCGATGATATGCACAGGCAAGGGACGGGCAAAGGCCTCGAGGAAGTCAAAAGGTTGGGCGGGGAACCTGTCGATCAACCTGTGGCAAGTGTCGATAATCTCCGGTGCCATGGCCGCTACTTTTTTGCTGGTAAAGGCGCGCAAAACCAAGCCGCGGAGCCGGCTGTGTCGCGGTGGCTCAAGCTCAAGCATCGAATGGCTCTCATTGGCCTGCCAATCGGCGAGATGGGCTGGACATTCGGGCGGGCTCAGGGCCTCACGGCCAAACTTGCGATTGGTCAGCAGCCCTCGCACCGCCCGGTAGGTGACGGCCGCGGGCATCTGATAATCGTCCCACCAAACCAGATCTCCCATGGCGCGTGCGCGGTCATAGGCCGGATAGGGATTTTGCACAAAGCTGGGATTTGTTGGTGATTGTTTGAATATTTGCATGTCGTCATGACAGCTGAAAAGGGGCAGGCTGGCAAGATGTGTTGAGCGTATTTAAATATCCGGGTCAAAAACAACGAATGCTCCTTGTTTTTTTGCCACCGCGAGATAGAGTCAGCGATACTCCGGATAAACCGGTTAAATTGGGAGGATAACATGAAATACTTTACTGCGGCTGCGGCCGCTGTTGCACTGTCGTTTTCTGCGAGCTCAGCTTTTGCTGCCTGTGATTCCGGAGAGATCGTCATCAAATTTAGTCACGTTACAAACACGGACAAGCATCCCAAAGGCATAGCGGCTACATTGCTTGAACAACGGGTTAACGATGAGATGAACGGCAAGGCCTGCCTTGAAGTATTCCCGAACTCCACGCTTTATAACGACAATCAAGTTTTAGAAGCTCTGTTGCAGGGCGACGTACAAATGGCCGCGCCATCCTTGTCAAAGTTTGAGCAGTTCACAAAGAAATTCCGCATTTTTGATCTGCCGTTCATGTTTAAAAACATCAATGCGGTAGATGAGTTTCAAAACTCAGAAACTG
>Ga0209199_1004533_pt1 | contig 12722 bp, 10 predicted proteins | sample COGITO_mtgs_1105_7_FD_184805 | JGI IMG/M metagenome (GOLD analysis project Ga0209199, IMG submission 184805) | Pelagic marine microbial communities from North Sea - COGITO_mtgs_110523 (SPAdes) (version 2) | ecosystem: Environmental > Aquatic > Marine > Epipelagic ...
CAGACCAAGAGGATGGAAATATTACAGCTTCTATAACAACTTCAGGAACAGTTGATGTTTCTAATACAGGAACCTATACATTAGTATATTCTGTTTCAGATAGTGGAAATAACTTTGTATCGGTAACAAGAACTGTAATTGTTAGTTCAATCCCTGACACCACACCTCCTGTGATAACATTAAATGGTCCTTCAACTCTACTAATTACTATGGGTGATAATTGGACAGACCCAGGAGCAACGGCTTCAGATAATGTAGACGGAGATTTAACCTCTTCAATAACATCGTCAGGAACTATTGACACCTCTACTACCGGTTCATACACTTTAATCTACAGTGTTTCAGATACTGCAGGTAATACTGCTTCAGTAATCAGAACATTAATTGTAAGTTTAGATTTACCACCAACAATTACTTTAACAGGCTCTTCAACCATTACTCTCCTTGTGGGAGACACATACATAGAAGATGGATGTATTGCAACAGATGAAGTAGACGGAGACCTTACCTCTTCAATAATTACTACTGGAACAGTTGATACCTCAACAGTAGGAACATATACTTTGGTTTACAGTGTTTCTGATACTGGAAATAATACTGCATCAGTAACTAGAACCATAGCAGTTAAGACTCCTCCAGACAATACAGCTCCTATAATTATATTAACTGGAGAAGCATCAATCAATCTTACAGTTGGCGATACCTTTACAGACCCGGGAGCAACAGCATCAGATAATGTAGACGGAAATATTACATCAGCTATAACTACCTCTGGAACGGTTAATACTTCCAGCACAGGAACATACACAATATCGTATAGTGTTTCTGATGCTGCTGGTAATGCTGCAACATTAGTTCAAAGAACGGTTATTGTAAGTGCAGCAACAAATTCATCTAACTGTACAATTTCTGCACAAAACGCTGGGGGAGGACAGTCTCAAACAGTAACACTAACCTATGCCATAAGTGATATAATTTTTTCTGTTAATTCTTCTTGTCAAGAAAACTTACAAGAAGAGGTAATTGGACTTCCTACGGGAGTCACTATGAACTTCAGCAATAATACAGCCATTATAAGCGGTACACCAACTGGACAAACAGGAGCTTATTCTTATGTTGCTAATTGGTACAGCTCTACTTCATCCTTTACATTAGGCGGTATAATTACTGTGGTGGCAGGTTCTACATCAAGTACCTCCACAACATCAAGTTCAACTGCAGACACCACACCTCCTGTGATTACATTAACAGGTTCTTCTACCATTAACTTAACAGTTGGAGATACCTTTACAGACCCTGGTGCAACAGCTACTGATGATGTTGATGGAAATTTAACTTCTTCTATAACTACCACTGGAACAGTTAATACATCCACAGCAGGAACATATATGATGTATTACTATGTTTCTGATGCCGCAGGAAACGCTTCAACAGAAGTTCAAAGAACAGTTATTGTGAATGCTGCTGTTTCTAATTCTGGTAATATTTACTTTGATAACGGAACTTGTAAGTGTCCAAATGCCACAGTTGGAGATACTGATGTTATTAATGGAGTGACCTATACTGCGGTTAACAACTCAACCATAGGGGGTCAAGCCAATAATGGTAATATCAATTTATGCACAACGTTGGTTAATAGTATGCAAAATTTATTTTCTGGTAAAGCAAACTTTAACTCTGACATTGGTTTTTGGGATACTTCTAATGTGACTAATATGGATAGATTGTTTGAAAACGCATCTTCATTTAATCAGGATTTAACAGGTTGGTGTGTCTCTAACATTACTACAGAGCCCACAAACTTTTCGTTTAATTCTTCTTTATCAAATGCTAATAAACCTGTCTGGGGAACTTGCCCATATTACAATATAAATGTTACTGCATCTTCTAATTCTAATTACACCCTATCAGGTTCTGACAGAAATGGAGCAGTATCAGGTAACGACCCTTCAATAACTATTAATGTTGGTGATGAGGTCAACTTTATTGTAGATGCTGCTAGTCATCCGTTCTATATTAAAACAGTTCAAGGGACAGGAACAGATAATCAAGTTTCTAATGTGACTAATAATGGAGCTACAAGCGGAGTAGTAAATTGGACACCTACAACTGCTGGAACGTATTACTACCAATGTTCAGCTCACGATGGTATGTATGGAACAATTACAGTTCAATAACAGGCATATCCTCTTCGGTAAGTTCAGGGATTTGTTATCTTAGAGTATTATAAAAACATTTACATTATCTTTTGAGGAATACGCTTTTAATTCTACTACTATTTTGTTCTTTCTTTTCATTTTCTCAAGAATGGAACCGCCGAACTACAACAAAAAAAGCACTTAAAGGTATTTCTGTAGGATTACTTTTCCAGGGTCAATCTAAGTATACAAACCCATATTATGGTCCTGAAGTAGGCGGACTTCACAACGATGGTGCAACAGCATTCAATCAAGACATAGGTAGTTGGAATACCTCTAGTGTGACTGATATGAGAAGAATGTTTGATTTTGCTACTGCTTTCAATCAGGATTTGACTGGTTGGTGTGTTACAAATATTACATCTGAACCTTCTTATTTTGCTGATAATTCTGCACTTATAAATACCAACAAACCTATCTGGGGAACTTGTCCTAGTAATTAGATGCAACTAACGTAAATATAAACTACAAACGTCCTCTAACAGGGGCGTTTTAAAATAGTTTTGTATATTTAGATTAAAATCTATAAAAATGAAAACAAAAATTACAACATCTTTTATCGTTACTTTAACTTTGATTTTTGCATCGTGTACTTCAACTGATACAAATCAAATTGCTGATTTAGCCAAGAGCTGGGTTGTTTCATCATATAAAAGTAAAGAGGCTTCCTTAAGTATGGTTTCCGAAAATATGAGTGATGAGGGATATAATATTGGTTCTCGATATATTGGATTTGGATTTAATTTCGAAGCTGATGCTATGGAAACTGATGGAATGGTAGTAACCAATGTGATTGAAGGTGGCCCAGCATCATCTGTGCTTGAGGTTGGGGATAAATTTATTTCAGTAAATGATGTTATAGTATCAAAAGAATCCGTTGATAGTGGTAGCCTTTCTTTTAGAGGAAAGCCTGGTGTACCAGTAAATGCATCTATTTTAAGAAATGATAATGAAATTTCAATTACTGTGGAAAGAGGAATTGTAGAGCCCAAATATTCCAAAGAGCAAATCTTACAAAATATCACAAATGCTGATGCAGACAGTTGGGGGGAAAATTCACTTGGATATGAAATACGTGAGGTCGTAACCGATTTAACTCAAAGAATAGTTTACGTAAAGACTTGGGATAAATCATTGGATGAATTTTCAGGCCTTGAAGCTGAAGTCATTAACCTAACAAGATTTGAGTTTGATAAAAACGGCAAGGTTTTAACAGTAGGAAATATGTCAGAGAATGAACTATTTTTGAGACAAACCGGATGGTCTATTACTAGATAATAACCAGCGTATTAAGACAATACACTACAAACGTCCTCTAACAGGGGCGTTTTTTTGTACGCTAGAATCTGTGATTATACATCCTTACTTATGTAAGTTGAAAACGGTCTAATTTAAAGGTAATAGATGATGTTTTGTCTACCTTAGACATACAGACAAACTTTATCATTGAATTTCCTAAAATTGGAAGGATAATTTAGATGTTGTAAATAGTAATCAATCTAAACCTCAACAAAAACTAAGGTAGTAAACGGAAAAATTCAATACTTCGTTGATGGACAGAGAGTTAAGCCAAATGAGTATTATAGGTTTAGAAGTAATAGAGTGGAAGTTAGTACCCCAAAATGTACCCCATAAAAAAACCAACCCCGTAAAGAGCTGGTTATCAGTGACCTCGAGAGGATTCAAACCTCTAACCTCTTGAGCCGTAATCAAGTGCACTATTCAGTTATGCTACGAGGCCATTGTTGGGTGCAAATATACTTTATTTTTTTTCTTTTTGAAATGCTATTCGGTCTTTTTTAGCTAATATATTTCAAGTGGATGGGTATAAAAAAAGCATCCCGAAGGATGCTTTTGTGTATTGATTCAATAGTTGACTATACGTTTGCTGATTTTACCGTTTTCACGATACGAGCAGCAATTTTGTATGGATCTCCGTTTGATGCCGGACGACGGTCTTCCAACCATCCTTTCCATCCTTTTTCTACCGTAATGATAGGAATACGGATAGAAGCTCCTCGGTCAGATACTCCATAGCTAAAGTCATGGATAGATGCCGTTTCGTGTAATCCAGTTAAACGTTGATCGTTAAATTGGCCATACACCTCAATGTGTTCTTTGGTAACAGGTCTAAATGCTTCACAAATCTTTTCGTAAATAGCTTTGTCTCCACATGTACGCAATGTATTGTTTGAGAAGTTGGCGTGCATACCTGAACCATTCCAGTCTCCTTTTACAGGTTTTGGGTGATATTCGATATAGTATCCGTATTGTTCTGTTAAGCGGTCGAGTAGGTAACGAGCAATCCAGATTTCATCTCCAGCTTTTTTCGCACCCTTTGCAAACAATTGAAATTCCCATTGTCCACTGGCAACCTCTTGGTTAATTCCTTCGAAGTTAAGACCAGCCTCAATACATAGGTCAGCATGCTCTTCAACGAAATCTCTTCCATGAGTGTTTAATCCACCGACAGAACAGTAGTATAATCCTTGTGGTCCAGGATATCCACCAACGGGAAATCCAAGGGGGAGTTGTGTTTCACGATCCATGATAAAGTATTCTTGCTCAAAACCGAACCAGAAGTCATTATCATCATCATCAATCGTTGCACGAGCGTTCGATTCATGTGAAGATCCATCTGCATTCAATACTTCAGTCATCACTAAAAACCCGTTGATTCTTGTTGGATCTGGATAGATAGCGACTGGCTTCAATAAACAGTCAGAAGATCCACCTTCTGCTTGTTTTGTAGATGAACCATCAAAAGACCATACTTCACAGTCTTCTAATTTTCCACTAAAGTCTTCAACAACTTTTGTTTTGCTACGTAAATTGGAAGTGGGTTTGTAACCATCTAACCAAATGTACTCTAATTTTGATTTGCTCATTTGAATAATGTTTTAACTGACAATAAGTACAAAAATATGTTTTTACTTCAACTCCCTATTTTCCAAGGGGGGTAAAATATCAACAATGTGTACTTTTTTGTTAATACACTATTTTTTAGGGGGTAAAATTTCTATTTCTTTAATAAAAGCATCTATTAATCTTTAAAAATAAATTTATCTTTGCCTCAAAGACAAGAAATATCGTGAATAATCTACGTTTTAAAGCCCTCGAGAAAATAGCGCAACAAGAACATGTCGCTTTTTCGCCTACAATGAATCGTTTGGATAGTTTTGCTGCCAATGTTTTTGACGAAAGAAAATTGCAGAATTATTTGAGCAAGCCTGCCTTTAAAGAGATGATGTTAGCCATCAAAAAAGGCACACAAATTAGCCGATCCCTTGCAGAACAAATTGCACAGTCCATGAAGTTATGGGCATTGGAGAAAGGCGCGACTCACTACACCCATTGGTTTCAACCACTGACTGGAGCTACGGCAGAAAAGCATGAGTCTTTTCTTGATTTTGCTAAAGATGGAAGTGCAATTTCTGCGCTCGATGGCTCTCAGTTAGTGCAACAAGAACCCGATGCCTCAAGTTTTCCGAGTGGTGGAATTCGCAATACATTTGAAGCAAGAGGATACACAGCTTGGGACCCTACTTCCCCTGCCTTTTTGTTTGGAAAAACCCTTTGTATACCGACCATTTTTGTGTCTTACACGGGTGAAGCTTTAGATTATAAAACACCTTTGTTGCGTTCCATTTCTGCAGTAGACCACGCATCAACTGAAATTTGTAAGTTTTTCGATAAAAATGTATCTAAAGTTATTCCAACTCTGGGTTGGGAGCAGGAATACTTTTTGGTGGATCGCATGTTGGTTGCGTCTCGACCCGATTTAATTCTAACGGGAAGAACTCTTTTGGGACATGGGTCGGCAAAAGGGCAACAGCTTGATGATCATTATTTTGGGTCTATTCCTACACGGATGCTTTCTTTTATGAATGAATTGGAAGAGGAATGCATGCTTCTGGGTATACCGGTTAAAACACGTCACAATGAGGTGGCACCTTCCCAATTTGAATTGGCACCCATATTTGAAGAAGTCAATTTATCGGTAGACCATAATGCACTTTTAATCGATGTGATGAAGCGTACTGCCGAGAAACACAACCTTGAAGTACTATTTCATGAAAAGCCTTTCGCTGGCATTAATGGTTCTGGTAAGCATAACAACTGGTCATTAGCTACGAACACAGGAGTTAATTTATTGAGTCCAGGGAAAACGCCCATGAGTAATTTACAGTTCCTTACCTTTTTTGTGAATACTATTGCAGCTGTCCATCAGCATCAAAACTTGTTGTGTGCTTCCATGATGAGTGCTAGTAACGACCACCGATTGGGTGCTAATGAGGCTCCGCCGACAATCATGTCTGTCTTTATTGGAAAACAACTCACCAAGGTCTTGAATGACTTAACTCAGGTATCTGAAGGAAAGCTTTCTCCTCAGGAAAAAACGGATTTAAAACTTAACGTAGTAGGAAAAATCCCTGAAATTTTATTGGATAATACTGACCGAAACCGCACATCACCTTTTGCTTTTACGGGGAATAAGTTTGAATTTCGTGCCGTGGGTTCCAAAGCGAATTGTGCCAAACCGATGACAGTATTGAATACTATAGTGGCAAATCAATTGCAGGCCTTCAAAGAAAAAGTAGATGCTTTGATGGACAAAGATGCTAAAATGAAAAAAGACGACGCTATTTTTAATGAATTACGCGATTTGATCAAGCAAATTAGTCCGGTTTTGTTTGAAGGAGATGGCTACAGTGAAAATTGGATCAAAGATGCCAAAAAGCGAGGCCTTAACCAAGCGACCAATACACCAGAAGCATTGAAAGCTTATGTAACTGAGGAAAGTATTGCCTTATTTGGCGATCAAAACGTACTAGGCAAAAGAGAGTTAGAGGCTCGTTTTAATGTAGATTTAGAGCAGTATACCTTAGCCTTACAGATTGAAGGTAGAACCTTGGGTGACCTTGCGCGGAATCATATCATTCCAACAGCAATCAACTATTTGAATACCTTGATAGAGAACGTAAAGGGGCTAAAGGAAATTTACGGCGACGAGTTTAAAGATAAAGCCAAAGAGCAAATGTTGCTCATTGAGCGTATTTCGTCGCATATTTCTGAAATCAATTCTGGAGTTAATGACATGATTGATAAGCGAAAGAAAGCTAATTTAATTACTGATGATTTAAAAAAGGCATTGGCCTACTGTGATCAGGTGAAACCTTGTTTTGAAACCATTCGCTACCATTGTGATAAATTAGAACTTTTGGTCGATAACTCACTTTGGCCACTAGCAAAATACCGAGAATTATTATTCTCGCATTAGAAATTGAATTCCCTGTTTTGGATGCGGAATAATTCCCCTACTTTTGTAAAAAATTGTCCATGAGTACAGCGTCAAGTGATCGGTATCGTCTTCGAGGAGTTTCTGCCCAGAAAGAAGATGTGCACAATGCTATAAAGAATATCGATAAAGGATTATTCCCCAAGGCTTTTTGTAAAATTGTTCCAGACTATTTAACCGGTAGTGAAGATCACTGTATCGTTATGCATGCTGATGGCGCAGGAACAAAGTCCTCTTTGGCCTATGCCTATTGGAAGGAAACCGGTGATCTAACAGTTTGGAAAGGCATTGCGCAAGACGCTTTGATCATGAATATCGATGACCTTTTATGTGTTGGTGCTACAGAAAACATTCTACTTTCCTCAACCATTGGACGAAATAAGCAACGTATTCCTGGAGAGGTACTGGCCGCTATTATTAACGGAACTGAAGAATTGATCAACGATTTGGCTGAGCATGGTGTTTCCATTAAAAGTACTGGAGGAGAAACAGCTGACGTTGGCGATTTGGTGCAAACCATTATTGTGGATTCGACGGTGGTTGCACGGATGAAACGTTCTGAGGTAATCAATAATGCCAATATTCAAGCAGGAGATGTAATCGTTGGCTTGGCCTCTTTTGGGCAAGCAAATTACGAATCCGAATACAACGGGGGTATGGGGAGTAACGGACTAACCTCTGCCCGTCATGACGTATTCAATACTTCGGTAAAAGATAAATTCCCAGAAACCTTTGATGCGAGTGTACCGCAAGACTTGATTTATTCTGGTTCAAAAGCCTTAACCGACGATGTAGAAGGAGCGCCGCTGAATGCTGGAAAAATGGTCCTTTCGCCTACGCGAACCTACGCACCAATCATTCAAAAAATATTCAATTCCATCGATCGTTCCCAAATCCACGGAATGGTCCATTGTAGTGGAGGAGCGCAGACCAAAGTGCTGCACTTTGTCGACAAGGTTCACGTAATTAAAGACAATCTTTTTCCCACGCCTCCCTTGTTTAAAATGATTCAAGAAGAATCTGGAACGAGTTGGAAAGAAATGTACGAAGTCTTCAATATGGGGCACCGTATGGAACTTTATGTTCCTGCTGCAAGTGCAGATGAACTTATCAAAATCAGTAAATCTTTCGGTGTAGATGCGCAAATAATAGGCCGTGTCGAAGCTTCAGAGTCAAAGCAATTGACCATTAAAAGTGATCATGGTGATTTTGTTTATTAACTACCTCCTTAAAAATTAACAACCGATTTTTTTTCTAGTGGCTTTTCATGCTTATCTTTAAGAAAAAAGAAAGCATGAAGAAGTTAACTAGCCCTATTGTTATGCTGTTGTTGTCACTTTTAGTGTTACAATGTGGTAAAGGTGAAGATGGAGGAGGGAGTGATTATCCAACTCCAAATCCTAGTCCAACGATAACCATCACTGCTAGTGATTTTTCGGTAACCATAGCAGAAAATCCAGCTGCGGGTGCTGTTCTTGGAACTGTGCAAGCTAATGCAAGTTCTGGGTCAGTTAGTTTTCGATCACCTCTCAAAGTTTAGCTGGTGCTATAGCCATCAATGCGAGTACCGAAGAGCTCACTGTCGCTAATGCTAGTTTATTTGATTTCGAAACACAATCAACCTTAACAGCAGTGGTTCGTGCCAGTTCTGGAGGAAGTACAGATGACTCAACGATCACCATTACACTAACAGATGTGGATGAAAATGCAGGATCCAGTCGAACCTTATGGCAAGGGGCTATTATTACCTTTAGTAAACCCAATGGTGGGGATCCCAACGATGAAGCAAATCAAGATCGAATTACCGACAGGGTCTGGATTACCCGTGGAAACAATACCCCAACTGGACAAGGTCAAATTTATAATATTGTTAGCGAAAATGTTGCTTCAGACAATACAAGCCCTGCCGGCACAGCATGGGCGCAGGGAGAATATGCGACCATTGACGATTTAACCTTTACATCTTTTAGAGATGCAGCGCCTGGACAAAAGCCAAAAAATGCTGTAGGTATTCCCATGGTGCTACATCTTGTCGAAGATGATGTCTACATTGAAATTAAAATCACTTCTTGGGCCACCGGTAAACAGGGTGGATTTGCCTATGAAAGAAGAACTGCCGAATGAGAAAACAACTAACGTTTTTTATTTTTCTTGTAAGTGTTTCTCTCAGTGCGCAAAATTGGGAGACCACTTGGAAAGATGCCACACAAAAAGCTAGCGCAGAGAACAAAAAAATTGTTTTGGTTTTTTCTGGTTCTGATTGGTGTATACCTTGTATAAAACTTGAAAAAGAGGTGTGGCAAAGCGAAGCATTTATTGCATTTTCGAATGAAAATTTGAGTCTTTATCGCGCTGATTTTCCAAAGCGCAAGAAAAATAAATTGTCTCCCCAATTGCAAGAGGCCAATGCAGCATTGGCAGAGATTTATAATGCCAAAGGCTACTTTCCTTGGGTGGTGGTACTTTCGCCTTCGCAAAAGCAATTAGGCACTTTTACCTATGAGAAAACCCCTGTGAGTAGCTATCTTAAAAAGATAAATGGTTTTTAAAATGAAGCAGATTTGCATCTTATTGGTGGCTACATTTTTGCTTATAACGAATGGATATGCGCAAGAAGTGGTGCAGCGTAAATTTCAAAAAATGGGTTCTTCTTTTGAAATTACATTGGTGCATGAGAATCCCATACGAGCAGAAAAATTGATCGATGAAAGTATAGCAGAGATTGACCGTATTGAGCGCTTGATTTCTTCTTGGGATCAAGATTCGCAAACTTCACTGGTCAATAAGATGGCTGGAAGTCGTGCGCAAGTTGTTTCTAAAGAATTGTTTGATTTGATAAAACGCGCTAATGCGATAGCACGCTTAACCGATGGTGCCTTTGATATTTCCTATGCTTCAGTTGATAAGTTGTGGTCTTTCACTGGAGAAGAGATGCAGTCCCCCTCAGCAGCCGTAATAAAGACTTCTGTAGCCAAAATTGGCTTTCAGAAAATTGTATTGGACGAAGAAAAGCAAACGGTATTTTTACCAGAAAAAGGAATGAAAATTGGTTTTGGTGCTATCGGTAAAGGCTACGCCGCAGACCGAGTAAAGGCTATGCTTCAGCAAAAAGGGGTGAAAGCTGGAATTGTCAATGCTTCAGGAGATATGTCTGCTTGGGGTACACAACCCGATGGAACACCATGGCAAGTGGGTCTTGTCAATCCCTTGAATAAAAATAAAGTATTTTCATGGTTTCCATTAAATGACACTGCAGTGGTGACTTCTGGCGATTATGAGCGCTATTTATTGATGAATGGGAAACGCTATGGGCATATTATAAACCCCAAAACGGGCTATCCAAGCCAAGGCGTAGTAAGTTGTACTGTTTTTGCGCCCAAAGCTGAATTAGCCGATGCTTTAGCAACCGCACTTTTTGTTATGGGAACAGAAACAGGGATTAATTTCATCGATCAACTCCCTAGTGTAGAAGCCTTGATGATAAATGATAGCGGAAATATAATTACTTCAAAAAATATAGCTGTAGATGAAATCAATTAATGGACTATTTCTCTTGCTGATGTTAATGTGTACTGTCTCATGTACTGTTGTGAAAGAGTACAATAAAATCGCCATAAACGATGAAGATATGCTGTTGAGTGCTGTCGATTGTGAGCGTTTTGAAACTAATTTTCAAATATACCGTGAAGCTGCTGCTGGAGCAAACGGAGGTAAAACGGGAGGCGGTTGTGGATGTAATTAAACCTTATTTTTTACTTTTCTTTTTTTTGCTTGGTGGAATTGTTTCCGCTCAGACAATAGATTCATTGACCCAATTCAAGAAAAAGATTTTGGAAAGCGTTGAGGTGGACATCTTGATGAGCTATTATGAGCAAGAGGGAATTCATGCTGCGGTTAGCGGCGGAATCGGGAATGAATATTTAACCAATTATGCTCCCACCATTGTGGTGCGAATGCCCTTGAATGAGGACGCTATTTTAACTGCTGATGTTGGGATCTCTGCCTACACTTTGGCCAGTTCTAGTAATGGCAACCCCTTTAATCAATCTGGTGCATCCAATCGAGATGAGGACGAAGAAACGCCTCGGGGCAATGGTTCTTCCTCTGGATCACCCAAAGGTTCTCCATGGGTGGCGTCCACTGGTGCTTCTGCAAAAGATGTTTTAACTACTGTAAATATTGGTTATCAAAAAGCAAGCGATGATCGAAATCAGTATTGGGGTGTAAATGCTGGAGGATCCATAGAATACGATTATTCCTCGCTGAATTTTGGGGCTTCGTTTGCCCAATTATGGAACGAGAAGAATACAGAATTTTCCTTAAAAGGTCAGGTTTATGTCGATCGATGGAACCCAATCATACCCACTGAGTTGCACGAGTATGAGCTTTTTCAAGAAACTTTTTTGTACAATCCAGATTCCTATTTTTCTGGCGTTAGTATAACAGACGATCAGGGGAATAGTGTGGCTGGTTATTTGCCCGGCAATTTCACCTCCTATGCGACTGTAAAACGCAATTCCTTTGCATTAAGTCTCGGTTTATCACAGATTCTTAGCCCAAAATTACAAGGGGCTATTTTTGCCGACCTTGTTGTTCAAAAAGGCTTATTGTCTAATCCTTTACAACGCGTTTATTTCCAAGACCGAGAGAATTTTTACATTGGTAATTTTCGAAGTATTCCTCAGTATACTTCCTTCGAAAACATAGATGTCTTTCATTTAGCATATGATGTTGAGCGTTTGCCTTCCCAGCGTTTAAAAATACCAGTTGGAGGTCGCTTGAATTATTATATCAGTGAATATCTTGTGTTGCGTTCCTATGCACGTTATTATAGTGATGACTGGGGGATTCAATCCAAAACCCTGCAATTTGAACTCCCAATCCGTTTCAATTTATCATGGAAATTCACGCCTATTTATCGCTACTATGATCAAACTGCAGCCGATTATTTTGGCCCTTACAATACCCACCTATCCTCTCAAGAGTTTTACACTTCTGACTATGATTTGTCTGATTTTTCTAGCCATCAATGGGGAGCATCTCTTAGTTATCGATCTGTTCTTTCTCAGTTAAAAATAGTTGATTTTGGCTTAAATCTGCTCAGCTACGCGCACAGCATTATACAAGAAGTGACGGTCTATCGTCCTTTATTGTATCGACTTCTTTCAAATTTGTTTTGGATCAATAGACTTAGTCATTTGCAATAAAATGAGTAAATTTGTCAT
>Ga0209199_1004535_pt1 | contig 12720 bp, 18 predicted proteins | sample COGITO_mtgs_1105_7_FD_184805 | JGI IMG/M metagenome (GOLD analysis project Ga0209199, IMG submission 184805) | Pelagic marine microbial communities from North Sea - COGITO_mtgs_110523 (SPAdes) (version 2) | ecosystem: Environmental > Aquatic > Marine > Epipelagic ...
ATATATATATATATATATATATACAATTTTTTTTTTTATAATAATTGGATAATTTTTTCATCCCGGCGATGGGTCCACCCCAATCTCCTACTTCTCCACTGTAGATGTTTTCATCTTAATAAACTTATATCAATATTTTGTATCTGTTGTTGTATATCTGCAATTGTTCTTTTTGATGCGGCGTGATCACTAGCACAGGTGATGCCCTCGTCCAGCGGCGGGCCGAGAGCTGGACAATTATATCCTGCGTCAGCGCACGTGCTCAGGCCGCTTTGTTTACAAATCCGACCACCCCAAGTCTTACTTTCTGCCTTGCAGAACCCGCCATGGTTAGTATGGTATTGGCTGCAATTAGTTGCATTCGCCTTCACATTCTCGCAAGAGAATTCCGCCGCGCCGGTGTCCTTCTCCCAGCCATATCTCGGTGCCATATCTCTACATCTTTTTGCTAATTTTGCTTGTTCTTCTGCCAACTGTGTTTGTAATGATCGGACTTTTTCAGTCATCGCAGAGTCATATGTTTCATCCCCCTTTGTAAATTTTCCATTTTTATATAAACAATTATATTTATTAAGGCCATTTAATTTATCACATTCTGTAGTTTCTACTATACCATCTAATCCTTCAATCAAACTACCCTTATAAATTTTATAAAGAATTATTAAACTTAATATTCCAATAATTACCATCAATAATTCATCAACCTTCATATATATATATATTTTTTTTTTTTATAATAATTGGATAGTTTTAACTTTCCATTTACAAATGTATTGATCATTAAATACCCAAATTTTATCTATAAATATATCACATTGCATTTTAGAAAATCTTGATATATTTAATATATTTACCAATTCTCCATCCCGATTATAAGCATCACATTCAAATTTACTATATCTGAAAGGTAATTTAGTAACCAAATTTGGATCATATTTTTCGTCTTTATCTCTTCTTATTTGAGGAAGATATAATTCTATATTAGATTCATCTAACCCGATATGTTTAATATGTTGAAGTTCTAAATTTCTCATAAAATTATAAAACTGATTCATATTTTGATCGTCTTTATAATTTGTAAATTGTAAATTCATAATAAACGAACCATTATTTTCATTTATTTTAAACGGCATTGTCATAACTGGTGTGGTTATTAAAATTTCACTAGTATTTTTATAATTGATATTTATAAAACACAATTGATCATTTAAAATAGGGGTAGTATCATCTCTGTAATATTCTTTTTTTTTAGTATTAGGATTTTTACAATTAAAATTTGTATATCTTATATTTGATAAATCATTATTTGATAAATCATAATATGAGAAATCTTTGTATTTTAATTTGTTCTTTGACATGTATATTATTCTTATAATATATTTTAATCTTTAATATTATATTATCCATTATATTTATTATCAACAATTATCTTTCTCTTGGTTGAATTATTCCATATATTCATACATGGTGTTCCTTCCATTTGTATATTTTCTGGTTTACAAGTTTCCTTTAATGGTTTCTCGGACCCCCACAAAACATTTCCATTTTGACATTTTCCATCTATTTTAAAATTAAAACCTTCATGTTCTTCAATCGTAAAATCATTTTTGATAGTATTATGATATGCTTGCAATAAACTCATTATATATATAATAATATAAAAAAAAAAGAAATATATTTATTTCTTTTTATATTTCTTTTTATATTTCTTTTTAGATTTATTTTTAGATTTATTTTTAGATTTATTTTTAGATTTCTTTTTAGATTTTTTCTTTTTTTTAGATAAACTTTTTTTGGCTCCATAACCCATTAACAATGCCCCAAAAGATACTGGGATAGCTACTGGTGCCGAAACCCCGACTGCTGTCGCTGCTGCCGCAGTACATGCTCCAGCACATACAAAACCCCCCGATTGATTTCTTTTACTTTTATATTTTTTCTTTTTTTTAGTTTTAGCGTTTTTACGTTTGTAATTATATTTATTATCCATACCTATATACTATGTAAAATATTTTATTTTAAAAATGATTATATTAATTTCATAATGTAATTTATATTCCATATATTATAATTTTCTGATAGATGATATGATTTTTCAATTGTTTGTAATAATTTTATCATATTATGTTTCCATAGTTGTTCTGAATCACCTTTAAATATATATCTCATAGAACCCTCCGATTCGTGGAGTTGTTCTGATAAACTCATATTTTTAAAATCGTTTCTATGTTTTCCTCTTTTATCAACAATTAATAAATTATAAATACCTTTGGCGGATCTTTCGGGGTCATCAGTCATATTTTCTAAATCAAAAATTGCAACATTTGAACGAATAGATAGTAATATATGGAATAAAAATAATAAATGACCCACCTTTGCTCCAACATTTGAAGATACATTTAATATATGACTTGATAAATAACCTTTATGTATCCCATCTTCCTCCAAGAAATATGAACCACTTGAATATGCCTTGGTATTTAAATCATCAATCATATCATTATTATTTATATTAGAATATCCAAATAAACAAAAGACAAATCCCTTAATTCCATTATACATTAAAAATTTTAATTCATAACCATCTTGTAATCCAGTAAATAGATTTTTATATTCTTTTACAATATTATTACCATTTATTCTTAAATTTTCATATCCCTTAATGATATCTTGTCCTCTTAAATTATATGATTCCATTATGTAAATATTATTAATAATTTATATTTATATTCAATTTTTTTGTTTATTATGAAATAATTAAATATATCATTAATTATAATGGGTAATTCACCTTCACAAAGTCAAGATGAACATTTGTATAAAAATTACATTGATAAACAATTTAATACAATTCAACAACAACAGAATCAAATTACACAACTTATAAGTAATATGCAAATTAATAATAATCCCAATAATAGTGTAGAACTGGAAAAATTAAAACGACTTAATAAACTTCAAAAAATAAAATATATTCAAGATATTGAAAAAATTAAAAAATTAAAAGCACAGCAACAGCAACAGCAACAGCAACATCAGATACCTAATGAACAACAGATACCCAATGATCAACTTAAAATAAATAATAAATTAAATCCATATAAAATATTAAACATTGGTAAAAATTATGATAAAACAAGTTTAAAAAAAGCATACCTTAAAGCTGCTTTATCATCTCATCCAGATAGAGGTGGGACACAAGAATTATTTCAACAAGTATCTATAGCTTATGCTGTTTTAATGAAAAAATTTGAGGGTAATCAATATAATGACCATGAACAATTGAAAAAGAGTTATGAAAATAAAGAATTAGATACGGGACAACAAAAAATGACAAATGATAACTTTGATGTCAATGTATTTAATAAAGTATATTCTGAAAATAGAATGGAAGATATATATGATAAAGGGTATGGTGATTGGTTTAAAAAAGAAGGTCCCCAACATAAAACCAAAATGTTCCAAGGTGAATTTAATAAAGATTTATTTAATAGAGAATTTGAATCTTATAAAAAATCACATTCAAGTAAATCAAATGAATTGGCTATTAGAGAACCAACAGAAAATATATCTTACAAAGGTTCTGATTCAATTGTTTCGTTGGGGCAAAAAAATGTTAAAAATTTTAGTGGTGCATCGGGGAATTTGGGTTTTAGAGACTTGAGGGATGCATATGAAAATTCAACATTAATTAATATAAATTCTGTAGATATATCTAAAAGAGATAAAGACATGCGTACTATGAAATCATCAAGGACTAATATTAATTATAATATGTCAAATGAAGACTTACAAAGACAAGCTATGATTAGAGAAAAGGAACAAATTCATGAAAAGGACAGAATTGATAGAATAAAAAATACAGATCAAAGAATATTTAATGATTATCAAAGGATACATAATAGATTAAGAGGTTAGATTGAAACATTACAACCCGAAACATTATTACCTCTATGTTTAATATATTCCCTTTGTTGGTGTGTAGAACACACACATCCAGTAGAGGTTGAAAATGTCGAAGGACAACATTCAGGACTTACTTTATTATTTGCTAGCATAAATAATTTATGAGGTGAACTTTCTATACCATCTAATGGAGGACCTTGTAATGATGTTGGATCGGAAAATACAGGTTTGACTGGAGCTGTCCCACCCTGTATTGTATATAATCCATCATTGCTATTTAATTGAATATCTGAAGGTGATTTCATCCAAGAATCCAAATTACCGGTTTTTAAGCAAATTCCATCATAATTACTCATCTTATCATTTATATGTAATACACTTGGTTTTGAAGACACATCATTAGATTCTGTTAAATCTTGAACAACATCACTAGCCACATCTGATACTGATTCAGAAATATTTTCTATAATATTATCGCTCGGATTAACTTTGGGTTTTGTAGAACCCCCATGATTACAATATGAACCACTACAACCAGTAGAAGCTAATGGAGCATAATTTTCATTTATATTATAACCCTCAATTTGACTATGTTTTTGATTTATATAAAAATATAAAACTAATAGTAAAGTTAATAATGACATTTCAGTCAATTCATTGGTTTTTAATACGCACAACATAATGTAAGTATATGCTAATAATATAATTATGGACAATATATCTAATTTCATTATATATATTTATAATATATTTTTTTTTTACAATATTAAAGAATAAATAATAATTATATATAATATATTTAAAATATATTTGTGATGAATGAAAACTATGAATTTACTAATAAATGGTGTCTATGGTATCATTCTATAAATGATAATACATGGGGTAATAATAGTTATAAATTGCTTCTTGAAATAAATAATTTATATGATTTAAAAATTATGTTAGACCATATAAGAAATGAATATTTTCACAATAGTATGCTATTTTTAATGCGTAAAGGTATATTTCCCAACTGGGAAGATAATAATAATATAAAAGGTAGTTGTATTTCTTTAAAAATAACAAATCGAGATATATTAAAACAATGGGAATTATTAACTAGTTTAATTATTACACATAAATTATTTAATTCTGATAGTAAAAATAAAAATATAAATGGTTTATCCATTACTCCAAAAAAAGAATTTAATATATTTAAATTATGGTTTAAAATAGATACTAGAAATTTAAAAGGTATAAATATACATAAACCATACTTGATAAATAAAAACTTTATGTATAAAAAGAATAATCAAGAATTAGTCGATCCAAAACCACCGGTTCCCCGTTCACTTAAACTTAATTCATCAACTAATATTAAACCAAATGGTAGAAGTGTTGGACTGCAAATTTGGAATAACCTTTGACCCGCTTTAATTGTGTAATCTTCAGAACTTGTATTATCAACAGCAGCAATTATATTTCCTCTATAACCAGCATCAATTATACCAACACTATTCGCCATTCTCAATGGTGTTTTAGATATTGAAGATCTCGGATAAAGGTAATATGATAAACTCGGTAATGGTTCTGATTCAGAATCCCAAGATGTGGGTATCTGTTCCATTTCACATTTAATCCCAAAATCTATAAATAAAGTTTCTCCAGACTTTATTAATTTATCTTCGTGAAAAAATAAATCTAAACCTGAATCTCCTTCATTAAATGTTGAATGATTCTCATAATATTTTTTAATATTATCATTATCTGGTTTCAGTAGTAATCTCATTATATTAATTTATTAATAATTGTATTTTAAGTATATTCATATATATTAATAAATTAATATATTTATTAATAATATAAGAATGGATCAATATAATTATCAAAATACTGGTATGATTAGTCCAAGTCATAAATCTGAATTAATCCAATTAATCACATTTATATCATTTGCTGTTTATTGTGTAACTATTTTCAAAGGGTACGCGGTAGATGGAAATCGTTGGTGGTGGATGATACCTTCAATTGTATTTATGATTGCTAGTTCGGGGTATAATATAATAGTATCAAAAACATTATCAAGTGTAGTATTGTTTATTGTTATAACTATATTATCAATAGTGTTATATGGTAGTGCTAAATATATACAAAATAATAAAGACAAAGGTGATGTTACCGAGGAAGTTGGTATCTTAGAGAAAAAATATTTAATATCAATAGTGGTCTTTATAGGTATAGCAATATTAACAGCCTCACCTGTTGCTGATTGGATTGCTGGTAGTACTCAAGGTGCTATGTATTCCAAGACATTTATATTTATATTTTCTATTATTTGTTTTACAATATATATATTAGTTGATTCAATTAGAAATTATAATTTATTTGATTTAAAATCTATTTTATTTGGATCGGAAGATAAAAAAGCAAATGATGGATTGGGAACTATTATAATTACAGGTTTATGGATGTTTTACTCTTTAATTGTATTTGAAGGAATACAATTTGTAGGTGGAAATTCTGTATCAGATACCAGACATTATATTACAATTGCTATTATGACATTATTATGGGTTATATTAGCCTTTATTAGTTTTATTAATACTAATGAGGATTGTGAAAAATGGTCTCATGTTAATAATAAAAACAATTATAAAGAAATAATGATAAATATTATATCATTTACTTCTATTCTATTTATTTTAACAATAATATATAATGTTAAACCTAGTTTACTATAATATTAAATATAAATGAGATCTCCTTCTACAAGTCCAGAAAATTCACCCAGAAAATGCATAGATTATGATAATGATATATTATTTAATATACCAGTAGAAGAATATAAATATATTAGATATAGATCACCATCACCTGAACCAGTAGAAAAAAGTTATAAATATATATATTATATATTAACATCAGTTATTATTTTATATTATTATATATGTGATTATTATATATGGTATTTCATTTTCAAGCAATTATGAATAAAATAATGAATCGTAATCAAGTATATACTTCCGAAAAAGAAAGTGATAATGAAATAAATAATGATATCATTGTAAAACCAATTGAAAAAACAAAATTAAAAGAAATAATGCGTAAAAATGAATCATTTGATAATTTTGTTAAATTACAATTACCTTGGATTATTTAAATATATAAAATAATAATAATATAATAATTTATAAAAAATGCATGATATAATAGTTTCAGAACCATATATTGATAACAGACAAAGATATACAAATGATATATTAACATACTTAAATTTAATTTTTAATATAGATATAGCAATTCATATTTATAAATATTATGATCAATTTTTTAAAGATAATTTAAATTATCATATATATAAATATAAAATTTTAAAACCATCTTCTTTATTAGTAAATGATTTTATTTATTTAAAACCATATACATTTAATAGAATATTTGATAATAGAATACAATATAATAATTATTATAAATATATATATGCAAAAAAAACAATTCTTAAAATAATAAATATGATAGGTCATCCTGATTTTATTTGTCATACAAATATTGATTTAAAAAAAAGAGGATGTAAAGGTTTATCAAATTATTTAAGATCTGAATTAGTTATAGGTGTAGAAGGTTATCATAGAGAGATTGAAATTTTAATTAATATTGAACGTATGAAACTAAATGTATGGAAAAAGATAAAAGTTATTGAAGGTATATTTAAAATGAACCGTGAATATAACCCCCGCGAAGTATGTAGGACAATGTACATACATTATAATTCTTATATAAATATAGATGATTTATATATTACAGGATATATGATTGATAAAAATAATATCATTTATGGACCTTAAATAATTTGAAATAAAAATATAAAGATTATTAATATATATATTATAATAATGACAACTATCATAGAAAAGGTTCATAATGCGAGAGAAACAATTATAGATATATATAAAGATTATGAATGGGATACTACAACTATTCCTAAATTAAGTATATCCGAATTAGAAACAATGTTTACAAATTATAATTCAACCGACCCAGTAATACAAACATTAGGTAGTGGAATGGCATTTACTTTGAGGATAAAACATAAAATTGTAGAAAATCATAATTTAGTTGTTATATTTTATAATTTATCAAATTCAGATAAGAAAAGTTCAAAAATAAATAAATCGATTATTGATAAAATAAATCAATTATATTTAAATGATTATTTAAGTAATGACGATTCATTATTAATACTTATAAATGAAAACAATAGTGAATCTATTGAAAAAATTAATCATACCCTGAATTATAAACTAAAGGAAAATTATATTATATCTGAAGATATTAAAAAATATATATATTCACCTAATAATAAAAACATAGAAGAAAATAAAAATTATAATAAATATAAAGAATGTTATTTTCGGAATTGTATTATTATGGGATTGGGTGTTTTTCAAGTCAATTTACTTAAACACCGCCTTGTTCCCAAGCATGAAATAATATATGATAATTATGAAATAGAAAAAATATATAAAAAGCATAATATAAATAAAAACCAGATGCCTATTATTAGCAAAACTGATAATATTGCTAAAATCATTCGAATAAATATAGGTGATATATGTAAAATAACTAGAAGGAGTGAAAAATCAGGCGAACTTATTTATTATAGATATTGTCGTTAATTATTCTTGTGTGTTAATACCATATCTTCATAATATTCCATAGGAACATATTTAATAATGGTTGAAGATTTAGTTTGAGGTGATTTATCGGGAGTAGTTGTTTCACCACTGGCTTTTAATTGATTACCATAACCTATAACAACAAATAAAGATCCGATTATAAATAATATTAAAAATAAAGTCATATAATAATATAATATAATATAATATATTTTTTTTATGGGCATATATGATAATGTCAATTCTAAACAAAAAGAAATTATAATTAAATTTGGAGAAGTTGTATATACTTTTTTGGGTTTCCATGAAAAAACTGAAAATGATATTATTTATATGCTCAATGATACAATAGATATTAAAGAAAAAATGAAAGAGGCTTTAGAACAAGGTAAAAATATTAATATACAAGAAATAGATTATTATAAAAATAGAATGACCGAATTGGAAGAAAAAAACAAACTTATGAAAATAGATTTTGAAGAAAAAAATAAAGAAGTTTTTAATTCTGGAAAAAATATAAACATACAAGAAATAGATTATTATAAAAATCGGATAAAGGATTTAGAAGAAAAAAATAAACTTATGAAAATAGACATTGAAACTCCATATATTGATAATATAAATGAATTACGCCTAGAAATTAAACACAAGGAAGAATTATTACACCAAACTATATTACTAAATCAAGATAACTATGATAAAGGTTTAAATGAAGGTAAAAATTATAATCATATATTATTGGAAGAGAAAATTATACAAATAAACGACAAAGAAAAATTGATTGAATCGTATCGCCCCAAAACATATAATAACATGAAAGAAAAGGGCGATGAAGTTGAAAATATAATATCCGATGACCTCGTTCGTAATATTGATCGCATGGCATACGTTCAAGATACAAGTGATATACGTGGTTCCGGAGATCGGATTATTATTTTTCCCGATTATAAAATGATGATTGAATGTAAAAATAAAGGAGTTATACATAAATCTGATATCGAACAATTCAAAGATCATTATACTAATGATATGAATAGTAAAAAATATGAAGTTGCATTATTTATTTCTTATAATTGTGAATATATTTTAGGTAAAGGTATTTTTAAGATAGAAGAATATAATGGTTATATTATTGGGTATATTGGTTTACCTTCGGATATATGTAAAGACAAAAAAGAATCAATGATATTATATTTTGTAACACTCATAAATGATATGTTTAAACAAAACACAATGGATATTACCACAAATGAGAATTTACAGGATCATTTACTTAAATCTATTTTAGAAGTATATAATGATATCTTGATCATCGAAAAACATGAAATACCTTTAATTGAGTCTATTCAATCTAAATATGTACATAAAAAAAATAAATTACAAGAATATATCATTAAGTTTGAAGAAAATGATATTCCCATTCCCTTGGAAATACAATCTATACATGGAACGGAATTAATATTTATTGATAAATTAATTCAAAAAATAGATAAACCTGATTATATCATTCCAAAACAAAATTGGAAAAGAGTATTAATCGAAGAATTTAATTTAGACGAATTTTATCAAAAGTTTTTAAATAAAAAAGGAATCACTCGTGATAAAATAGCTGAAAGATATAATGATATTAATAATAAACATAAAATTATAGATTGAAATGTAATCAAAATACTAAAAAAATACTTAAAAATAAAATAATTGATTAATATAATAAGCCTGGGTTCCCGAGCGGTCAAAGGGGCGACACTCAAGATGTCGTGCGATATGCTTCGTGGGTTCGAATCCCACCCCAGGCAAATATTATGGTCTCTTAGTGAAATCGGTTATCACGTCAGACTTTGAATCTGGAGTTCCGGGTTCGGACCCCGGAGAGACCTTTTATTTTTATAAATTTTCTATAAAAAAAATAATATATAAATATTATTTACACATTTTTTTTTTTACACATTACACTTCACATTACAAACTATATAACATTACCATCCACCCACCATAGCATCTGCTTCAAAACCATCATCGTCGGATACGGACACTTGATCATCTGATAGAGTCGTATTGATGAATTTAATCAAGACCGATTTAACTTTTACAAATGCCTTCTCCCCCGCATATGAAATAGACAACCAAACCTCGCCCGGATCGATTTCGGGTTTGAATGTCAACGTTTCAACATTATCATGTCCCGAATCTAAGAATTTAATGTATGGTCTCCGATCAAGATTAAGGGTGGATTTGAGTTCTTGTGATAGTTCAGATATTTTAGAACCCTCAATTCCAATCAGTTTTCCAACGTAATTGTGATCAATGAGAAGTTTGAAATTATAATTATTCTTGTTCTGTCCAACCTCGGGTTTTTTCTTATTGAATTCTGAAACGTATTCTTGAACTTTACCCAACACGATTTTGTTACATGCCTCCGTTGGTGAATGAATCTTCACAGAAACCGTATCATCATCACCCGTTGAAATTTTGCAATTAATTCCACATTCTTTCCAAGACTTTTCATGTTCTTCCCTGGAAATGCTGCTGTGCAGAATACTTTTCAGGTATGCCTTCTTGGATGGAATTATAATTTTGGTCTTCATGAAATAACCCTTACTCCCTACAAATAAACCGATTTGATCCGATTTGATATCAATATTGATGACGATTTCAACTTTTCCAGACATTATTAAGTTCTTTTTTTTGTATTTGTATATATATTCTTGTTTGTTATTATAATTTATTTTTTGAAAGATAAAATTAAAATAATGTTTTCAAATTAAATTTTTAATAATATATAATATATTATATATATAATAGAATATGATAATTGAATATAATGATTCAACTCTTAATATAATTATATTTATATGTATTATAATATTTATATTATATTATTATTATAATCAGGCGTCTGTTGTGAAACCATTATATATGGACGATAGTGGATTATATGTCACTTTTCAATACGAGTTAAAAGAAGATGATCAATTGGGGGATGATATGGGTAAATTATTTGGTAAACATTCTAGATCTACATTATTAGATACTGGTTCCATGTGGATAGATATCGGTAGTGTTATGGGAGACCATGATAAAAAAATATTTAAGAAACGATTAGATAATATAGGGAAAGTTGGAGCTCAAAATTTATTGGTAACAAATTTAAATTATGGTGGAGATGTCATAGAAGGAGATTCTGAAGACAACAAAGATTGTAAAAATGAAGGAACTCCCGGACAGGTTGAAACATATTTCTTACAGGGACTTGTTCATATTAGTCCATATTTAAAAATTAAAAATTTAATTGGTTTTAGTACAATTGATGATTCATGTAATCACCCACAATGGTATAATGATATTCAAGAAGGTTCTACAACTATATTTGGTCTAGATCAAAAATTAAAATTACCATTAACAAATTATAAAGGTTACAATAAAAATAAATATAAAGATTGGGAATTTGATAGTTTAAATTCAACAAAAAACATGATGGAACAATTACCTCACGGTAGAAGGACGATAGAAATAGATTTAAATTCGTCTCAATTTAAGATAGGTTCAAGAATATTACCATTTTTTAACCTTTCGACTTTCACCTCTGTGGGTATCGGAGACAACAGCATGTTTTTTATTGTAATGACCGATGGTAAAAGGGATTACAATGTATTATTTGATACGGGTACAGCTGTATCGTGGATAGAAAATCCAAAAATTGCATATATGAAAGATACATTGAAGAGATTATATGGAAAAACAAATTATATGAATACAACCACTGGATATTTGGATTTTAATATTATGTTAACAACAGGCGATTCAACATTAAAAGCAAAAAAAATAGATCAAGAAGAAAATAAAAAATACGATTATTATAAAAATAAAATTAAATTTCCGGATAAATTTAATTATCAACTTTATTATCCATTGGATTTAATATTTGGTCGTTCAGATATGTTAAATCATAGAATACATATAGATTATGATTTAAATAAATTAACGTTTATTTAAATGTTTACACCTAGAACATATTTGAAAGAATTAATCATTATATAATATAATATCATTCTAATTTAAATTTACATATTAATAAAATACAAAGGTGGATGAATATATATTTTCAGGTTTATATATTTACAGGTTTATATTTTTTCAACTAATAATTGTTAAGTAA
>Ga0209199_1004537_pt1 | contig 12717 bp, 11 predicted proteins | sample COGITO_mtgs_1105_7_FD_184805 | JGI IMG/M metagenome (GOLD analysis project Ga0209199, IMG submission 184805) | Pelagic marine microbial communities from North Sea - COGITO_mtgs_110523 (SPAdes) (version 2) | ecosystem: Environmental > Aquatic > Marine > Epipelagic ...
AACTAGAGAGAAATTTTAATGAATCTAGCAGGTTTTTCTCTGCCATAATATGGTCATCTTCAATTAATTCTAATTTGTTAGCTTTAGTATAGCCAATAATTTCTAGACCCATGAATGTAACGTGGTAAACAAATGGAAAGTTTTTGTGTATAAATTTTGAAAGTGATAATAATCTTGGATTTGATAGTTTGTGTAAAACTACCCTAATTTCAACAGGAAATCCTAGGCTACTTATTTTATGTATTCCCAAACAAGTTTGGTGAAATGCGTCTTTAGCTTGAACTATATGATCGTGAACCTTGTATACATCTGAGTACAATGGTATTGCAAACACTACATTTTTCTTTAATTTAATAGAACTTAGGGTGTCTATTGTACCTTCAAGAGCTAGCAATCTTCCATTTGATAAAATTGTAATTAATAAATCTGGAAATTTTTTTAAGATTTTATTAATTAATAGTACTAATCTTTCCCCTAAAAGAGTTGGTTCTCCACCAGTAATAGTTAGGTGTTTAGGAGACTCTTCAAGTAAATCAATGGCATAATCCCAAATGAGATAATTCTCCAAAGTATCATCAACATCTAAAGGTGGTTGGCTACACATTAAGCAATTTGAATTACATCTAATTGTAGCGAATATGAAATTATTATTACTTTTAGCTCTGTAAACTGAGCGAATTTTTGAATTCTTAACTGAAATAATATCATTGATTTCTATATCGTTAAGACCTTTGACACTGGATATAGAATTACCTTGAATTTTATCAGAGCTATTCAAATTAAATAATTTAGATTCATTTTTCCTTAAATCTTTTCCCTCTAAAATAACTGTTATTTCATTATTTTTATTCTTTTTCGATAATACTCGTCCTACAAACAATTCGCTGCTTGAGAAGTATACTTTACCTTTCCAAGATAGTTTTATCTCCTCATTCATTATTTACCCAAGATTTAAAGATATCTAAAGCGTCAGGTTCAGTATCTATTTTTTCAAATATTATATCTAAAACAGACATATTTCGCTGACAAAAGCTGCTGTCTGGTCGAAAACCATACATGTCACCTTGCGTTGCATGATGTAATACTGGATCTGCACCACAATATATATTATAAGCACATGTACTGCATCCTGCCATGTAATCATTAACACCAGCATCTCCTATTTTTTCAATAATAGGATTATTAAGTAATTTTTTCCAGCTATCGTTAACAGTTCCGATTTGAAATGTGAAATCTTTCATCTGTGCTAACATTCTTGCTTCGTCACTTAAAAATATCTTTCCGTCATAGTCATAAACGATAACACTATTTATTAATCCAGAGGGAGACATTAGATCAACGTAATTTTCAGAGAAAGCTGTAAGTATTTTCTTTAAAAGTATTGCAGTATACGTTTCTTTAAAATACTCTCCTTTTCTATTTAATTCTAAAATATAATCTAAACCTTTACTGTAAAATTTGATGAATTCGATAGTTTGATAATTGCTATTTTTATTTTTCGTGGCAAAGCCATAGGGAGAAATAGGTCTCAGGAATACAGAATTAAATCCAAATTTTCTATACTCATCAATTATTTTAATTGGATGTTCAAGAGAAAGTGTTGTAGTAGTCATTAAGGCAGAGACATTCTCTCTTCCTACAATATCAAATGAAAGATTTAAACCTTTCTCTACAAGGGAGTAGCTATTTCTACCTGGTCTTTTTCTGTTTTCATTATGTAATTCTTCGTGACCATCAAGAGAACAAGAAACAAGTATTTTTTCTAATTTACAATATTCAAGTATTTCATCATTAATTGGAGCTAGATTTGTACAAATAACATAATTTATTTTTTTGTTCACTAACCTAGCTTTATCTTTTGTATAAGATATAGCATCTTTAATTAGATCAAACGCCAATAGTGCCTCACCACCTTGAAACTCCATTGTAATATTTTTTTCTGGAGATGCAAGCATTAGATTAATACCCTTGTAAAGATTTAAGTGAGAGAAATCAAATTTCTCCTTGTTTTGGGAAACTCTTGAAACCTGACAGTATTGACAAGTATGCTCACAGCGCAATGTGATAACAAAAATATGAAGTTGTGCAAAATTAAAGGCATTAGTTTTTTTTGCCCTATACCTATTTGCCAATAATTCTAAGGATTTAACATCTTTACTATCGCTTACTATGTGATTACTTAGTAAATCATAATATAAATCTTCATCTATATTGTCAATATTTTTTTTAAGCAAATTCTCTACAGTTCCTTTAGGAACTATTAAGTAATCACCAACCATGCTTATTATAAGTTGCCTACCTGAATTAAGTCTTTTGAAGTTAAATGGTAATAGACTGAAGCTATTAGATTCTAAGTCGTCGTAAAATTGAAGTTTTTGGAATTTTCTAAACTCTTTTCTTATGGTGTTAATTTCCATTTCTTTTTAAAATATTGATGGGGTCATCGAATTCACCAATATCCTTAAATTTTACCAAATCAGGATAAAACGCTTTTGAGACGACTAAATTTTTTACATCTTTAGTCTCAATGTTAATTTGTTCTCGTAATGAAAAATCATTCAATGATTGTATAAATTCTTTTTTGTTTTTCTCACTAAATTCAACACAACTTAGCTCAAAAACATCTGATTGTTCTGAAATTAAGATCTCAAAATTTTTGGAAAACCAGTATACAGTATTCCTAATTGCTTCAATACTATATATGCTTTTTTGTAAAGTAACTAACACTAAACAAATGAAGATGAAGAATGTGAAGAATGAGAAGAGTGTGACGAGTGTGATGAGTGTGATGAGTGAAAACAACCAAAACTATCTTCGATATTGTTAAAATTCACTTTTAATATAAATTCTTTTGCTCTATTTTTTTTAAAGTCGACAGAGTTTAATGTTTTGTCATCAGTATCAATGTCTGATTTAATATCAACCACAGCGCCTGATGCAATTGCGCTTGAACCTAGGATTGAGGTTATTGCTAAGATTGCTTTTTTATTCATTTTTCCGGAATTAAATTAAAATTTCAAGACTAATATACGAAATTAATTTCGTTTTAAAAGCTAAAATTAAAATTATTTTAAATGAACCTATTAGATTTAATTAATTTCCATTTGTGTGATCGGTATACCAATGAAGCTATAATGCAACCTAAACCATATTTTACACTTCTTTTAAAATTTATTGAAGAGGCCTCTTTAAAATATTTTGTTGGGCAAGTTATTTCTCCAATTTCGAAATTTTTCATGAATATTTGTGTTAACACTTGATTATCGAAAACAAAATCATTGGAGTTATTTTTGAAATTTATTTTTTTCAAAACTTCTGCCGAAAAACCTCTATATCCAGTATGATATTCAGATAATTTCTCATTGAGTACTATATTTTGGAATAGAGTTAATAAACGATTGAAAAAATATTTATAATGAGGCATACCTCCTTTTAACGCTCCCTTTCCTAAAATTCTAGAACCTAAAACTACTGGGTATACTTCATTAGCAATAATATATGAAATTGATTGGATCAATTTTGGAGTATATTGATAATCTGGGTGGAGCATAATTATAATATCTGCATTAAGCTCAAGAGCTTTTTCATAGCATGTTTTTTGATTAGCTCCATAACCTAAATTAGATGTATGTTTAAATATATGTTTTAATCCATATTTCTCTGCTACCTGAATAGTATCGTCCGAGCTATAATCATCAACAAGGATTATATCATCCACAATTTCGAAGGGTATTTGATTTAAAGTTTTTTCTAAAGTTTTTTCAGCATTAAAAGCTGGTAATACAACTATTATTTTTTTATTGTTGATCATAATTATTTACTGTATGTGTCTGTAATATAATTAAAATTGTAAATTAATAAAGCATCAGTAACATAATTATACATTCCAAATACTTAGAAATTAAAAGTAAAACGCTACTTTATCGAGTTAATAACGGATACAGGCAACGTAAAAACACAGTACATCCCATTAGAAAGATGCGCAAAAAGCTGAAAAATACTGCAGAACTTCTAGAATATATTGACATAAAACCTTATGATATCCGTAATTTAGAAATAGAATTTACAAATGGTTGGAAGATTAAGTAACTGCCATGGGTACAGTTTTAATTTTACACAAATTCAACAAAAGAAAGGGATGAACTTATTCTTAGCAACGTTTAATTTACTTCTTTATTTTATATTTTCGGGCTACAAATTTTGTTATTGCTAAAAATTACTAAATCATTTTTGAATAAATCGATTCCATTTTTTAGAATAGAATTTTTTATCCAAAAGTTATTTTTTTTAGCTTTCTGATTACTTGACATATAGGTTAATCGTTTTTACATATTATCCTTTGTAATATATTCATACATATCTCTTTCAACAGGTCTTTCTAAATAAAAACTCATTTTTACAACATTAACTTTTTTGTCAACTCCCATAGTTGTTTGTATAAAATTTCCTGGTTCAGGCACTACGTCGCCCATATAGTAAAAATCATCACCCTCTGCATTTTCTTTCTTAATAAATAATGGAAGTCGGATACATCTTTCTCTGGCCTCTTTGAATTTTATTACATCTGGGCTTGATAGTTTTCGCTTAGATTTTGACATATATACTATATTAGAGGTGTCAATAAACCCATCTTCGTACTTTGTAGTATCAGATATGTCATCTTCCTTATGATAATTAACAAAGATTGGACAGTTTTTATCCGCAGGATGAAACATATAACCGCCTACATTCTGAGCTAGAGGCTGTTCGGTCCAATTCAATACACGAAAGCAATCTTTCCTTGAATATTTTCGATAAAGAACAAATCCATTTATATAGTTCTCTTTTTTGAAATCTTTTGAGAATTTATTAATTGAATACAAGGTGTTATCTAATATATATTTTTTAAAATTAAGATTTTTAAGAGCTTGAGTTAAACTCTTACCAGGATTAATATTTTCCCCAGACCTGTAAACTATACTAAATCCATAAATAGTTGCAACTTTTTTAAGTTTACGCTCATGATTTTCAGTAACAAATTTAAGCTCAAGATTATGAAGCGCAGATTCAAAAGTTTCAAAGTTTATATTATATGAAAATCTTAATTCTAAATCTGAGTTAAGTTTTGCAAAACTTGTGAATCCATCTAAAATAAGATGATAGAGAATTAAGCTTTCTTCCACTCGCTTTGAATTATTGATTTCTTTTGAAAAATATTTTAATAGCAACAAATCATCTCCTGAAATGAGATGATACAATTCTTTCTCTTTATTTGCTGCAAAGGCATAAAAAGATGATTTTGAGTATGAAACATATTGAAATGGATCGCGTGAACCATGTTTGATAAAATCCATCATCATCGGTTGGTGTCCAAGTTTGTATTTAAGTAAATCGTAATCTTTGGCAAGGTCTTTTTTCACTTGCATATTAGTGGTGTCAATTGAAGCATATATCAATTCTTTGGTAACTTTATCAAAATTAATGGTAGAGGCACCTGGAAGCATTCTTGACCCTCCTGACATCATTTTCCTGAGAGTATCTTTATTGTATGAAGTATCGCCATAAAGAGCAATGGGCACTAAATAATTATTTTGGTAATTACCTATAAAATCTATAATGGTCACATATTGTTTCCCTTTCACTTTTCGTAAACCACGGCCGAGTTGCTGTACGAATATGATCGCTGAATTTGTTGGACGTAACATGAGAATTTGATTCACTTTAGGAATGTCAATTCCTTCATTAAATATATCTACTGTAAAGATATAATCTAACTTATTTTGGGAACCAGATTCTAACTTTAGTATTGCTTCTTTTCGGGTCTCCTCACTACTATCTCCTGTTAAAGCAATTGTGTTATAACCCCTTTGATTAAAAGCAGAAGATAAAGAATGGCATTCCTCTTTTCTGGAGCAAAAAACCAGCCCTCGTATGATTCCATCATCAGTACCATAACACTCCGAGGTATTTAGTATATGATTGATTCTTTCTTTAGCTTCTAAATATCTGAATTCACTCTTTTCCTCTATAGCTAGACCATTTATTGTCAAATCTTGTACACCATAATAATGAAATTCTGCAAGCATATTTTCCTCTAGTGCTCTGTGGAGACGAATTTCATATGCAATATTGTGATCAAATAATGAGAAAATATCTAGACCATCGGTTCGTTCTGGAGTCGCCGTCATTCCAAGTAAAAATTGAGGTTTGAAATATTCAATTACTTTAGTGTAAGAGCTTGCACCTGCTCGATGTGTTTCATCGATAATAATGTAATCAAAGTGGTTCGGTTTGAATTGATTCATATGAACCGACCTACTGATAGTTTGAATCGTTGTAAATAAAAAATCAGCTTCTGATTCTCTATGAGAACCACTATACAGTCCAAAACTTTTATCTTTTCCAATAACATTTTTAAAAGTACTCATTGCTGCCTCTGCAATGTTTCTTCTATGAACAATAAAAAGACATCTACGAGGGTTAAAAGCAGCTACATCAAAAGCTGATAGATAAGTTTTACCAGTACCTGTAGCTGAGATTAAAAGTGCCTTATTACAATCTTTTTTTCGAAGTTTTTCCAAATTTTTTAATGCATCTTGCTGCATTATATTTGGATGAATTTCTTGAATTTGTTCTCTTGTCTCTTCAATCTTTTTACTAAAAAAATTTACTTTCTCATAGATCAAAGCATATGATAATAGCCACTTCTCTGTTACTGGCGTTCCTTTTTGAAATTCGCTTTGAAACTCTTTTAATGCATTGCGCATTATGTAGCTATTTTTAAAAGCTGTAATTTTAAGATTCCATTCTTTGTTTTTACATAACGCAGCTGATGTCATGTTAGAGCTACCAACTATCAAATTATAGGATTTACCTTTGCGAAATAAATAACTTTTTGCATGAAAATCACCATGCTCTGCAATACGGAGTTCAATATTTGGAAAATTATTAAGGAGTCTTTCTAAAGCTAGGGGCTGCGAAAAATTTAAATATTTAGATACAAGAATTTTCCCCTTAATACTTCTTTCTTTTAGCTCGAGTAGTGTATTCATGAGTGCTGCAACACCTGATGTAGTAATAAATGCAACAGAGAACCAAAATTCCTCACAATCTTGCAATTCTCGAATTATAGTAGTTAATACTTTTCGATGTTGAATTGTATCGTTAATTAAAAACTCTGGGAGTAATTCTGGTTTAGATTCGTTAATATCCGAAATATAACCTTTTAATAAACTTTGTTGGAGGTCCTGATTTAATAAACTCATAGCTAATTTTGAAGATATTCTACAATTGGTAAATCTGCTGCAGCCCAATCATATTTATTTAATTTTTCCAAAGGTGTCCAAATGGCCTCTTTATGTGCATGAAGTTTAAATTTAGTTTGGGTTGTAGATACTTGAAAAGCGTGCATGATTAACTCAAAATCTTCATATTTATGAACTACAGTCAAAGCAAATTCAATATCATAAATAACCATTTCCAATTCTTCATCAATTTCACGAATAAGAGCTTCTTCTTGAGTTTCACCTTCTTCTAGTTTACCACCGGGAAACTCCCATTTTTCAGATAAATAGGCAAATTTATTTACTTCCCTTTGACAGCATAGAATACTGCCATTATTTTTTATAATTGCAGCTACTACTTCAATTTTTTTCATACGCTAAATATACAGAACTGATATGTTTTATGCACTGTTAATAGTAACCTTTATTCATTACACAATGTCTTACACCTCCTCTTGGATTGTCAACATCCCCTTTAAATCTTGGTATAACATGGCAGTGAAAATGCATGACTGTTTGCCCTGAAGTTATGCCGCAATTCATTCCAATATTATAACCATCAGGAGTTATTTCTTCTTCAATGATAGACTTTGCTTTATTAATCATTTTAGGAAGTTCTTGTTGCTCATCAATAGTTAACGAAAAGTAATCTTCTCTTAATTCATTTGAGATTATAAGTAAATGATTCTTAGATACTGGGTAAGCATCGTAAATCATAAAAAAGTATTTTCCTCTATAAAGGATTCTGTCTTCAGAAATAGCTAAAAATATACTCATTAAAATGTTCCTATTAGTTCTATGTTAGGCTTCCAAGTTTGGATGGAATTTTCTATCGCTAAGTTATAATGTTTTTCTAAAAACCTTTTACGCTTTTCTTTAGTAAAACCCGTTTGATTAATAATTGTTTCTGCTAATGGATGTTTACTGCTAATATAAAATTCATTTCTATTATACAATCGTTTCAGAAAACGCTTTTCAGGGATTTTTGCACTCTTTTGTCTATTCTCAATACTATCGGCTAAAACAAGGTTCCAAACACCATTAATGTTAGCTCCATCGCGTGAGTGAGCCACTTTGTTTGTGTGCGGTAAAAAATGGTCTACATCACAGATATTTTGACTGTTAGAATTTATAGAGATATTTTGAAAACTATAAAAACATTTCCCTTTTTGATACCCATTTAGAGCATCTTTAACAGAGGTAATGTCTTTACGTTTCATTATATCACTTTCAATAAAAAATAAAGCATTTTCTTCATCATATTTAACCTCTAATAAATTAGGGTTAATATTAAGATTCCAAGCTGTCTCTACTAAATTCCAGCGAGCTTCAACTTCTTGTTCAAAATTCTGAAAATGGAAACTTTCTTTGAGTTTGATTAGTTCATCTGTTATTACTATTTCCTTTTTTCTTCCAACATAATCCTTATGGTAAAAAGGACTGGGTATTTCTCCTCCATTAACATTCTGAAAGGCATCCACTACATTAGCAAACCCTTTTTGCTCTGTTAGTTTTAATAACTCTGAATACTCCAATGCATCAGATAAGTAAGACCTACAGCCATCCAAGAAAGTGCTAGATTGTGAATTCCCTTGTTTATCGTTTTTTTTTAAATGCTTTATTATGTTTCTGGAGAAAGGCTCGGATAAATCTTTAAGGCTAATTCTTGTAATTTCACTATCAACCAATTCAAGCAAACTCTTTGCGAAGGCAAATTTGTAGGTAGCTGAATTTTTTCCAAATAAAATAATAGCTCTCCATTGAGATTCTAAACTTGGATCGTTAACTTGGAACTCTGTCATTCAATAATATCTATAGGTTAAAGTTAATCAAAAAAAAAATATTACCAACAATAATTATGGCGGAGAATGGAGTAAAATCGAATCATTATGGTATAATATAAATGAATTTTAATTATTTTTTACTGATACATGCAGCTTTCATTAACATCAAATATTATCAATCAAATCATCGCCAGCTATTTTTTTACTTCTCTCCATAATTTAAGTATAAGCTTATACTAGCATAAAACCATTTCAAAAATTCCAATAATATTAAAATCTTCCAAGCCGTCTTCTGACAGTATTATTGGCTCAAAAGAATTATCCAACGATTGTGGGTTCAAAGTAATAGACCTGTGCGACCAAGAGGTATCATTCAAATTTTTAGTACTTTGATATTCTTTTACGGTATATCCTGCCCCAAAATTATTATCGTGTATTTCAGTTGCTTGTGCCAAGACTATTCTGCCATTTCTTGAACCACCACGATATTTCTTGAATAAGCATATTGAATCATTGGGTATAATCTTATTCATGGATTCGCCAACTACTTTACAAGCAAAATAATCTTCCGAAAACCGCACATATTGCGGTAATTCAATCCATTTAAAGCCTCCTATTGTTTGCAGCTCACTAAAATCACCTGCCGCTGCCTGTAAATCATAAAATGGCACACTATTATCGAATTGTTTATTCTCAGTTCTTAAACTTAAAGATTCATTAATATTCGAATTTGAGGCATATGGCACTATGTGCATTGATAAATAATCTCTTAAATCCTTATCACAAGCATAAACATAGGTTCCTTTAATACCTCTTAATAAAATAGTTTTATAAATATTTATTATAAATGATTTTAATTCATTTGGATTTTTTATAGATTGCTTTCCATTCGCATCATAATAATTTTCTTCAATAATAATAATTTCATTTTTCTCTTTTGAATATGAAATTTCTTTACCAAATATTATCCCGGCATAATTTAAATCATAACCCTGTGTAGTATGTATACAACCGACTTCGTCTATTGCATTCTGCGAATTAACCCAATCTATATTAGTTGAATTCCACTTTAGCTTTGTGTCTTCTATTTCTATATCTAAAAGACTCGTATTTTTATTAGATATCCATTTCCAAGAATAACCAGCAATCATTCTAGCTAAACCAACTTCCTCATTTCGCAATTTGATTTCTTTCATAAAAGAATCTATATTGTCAAATAAGGTAAACTCATAATTTTTATGTTTATAAAGCGCTTCGTTCTTATCTAAATTACAATGTAGTAAGTGATCAATATATTTCACATAAGAGTTGCCACCTTTTACTCTAAATTGCGATTGTAGGTATTCAATTTTTGTATTTTTTCTTGCTTTGATTGCATCAAAATCCTCTTTTAAAACATCTGAGGGCTTTATAGACTGCGCTTCATCATAAAATAAAATTGCTTTTGAACTTTGTAAACCTACCCAATCTAATTCATTTGCAGCATGCTTATCTAACTTCAGCTTTAAATTAATTTTGTCAAAAGCACCAAAATAAGCCCCTAAATTTACTCTTCTCCTTAATCTATGTGATTCATCTACTATAACTATATCAAAGCGCGATTTTGCAAGTTCAGCCGGTCCAATAACCATATTTGCCCGCAATCCTTTTACGTTTTTAAATACTTTTTTTAGTGTATTCCTAAGAGACGACATTGGCACAACCAGTGCCATTTTAGGATCTGGATATTTTTGTTTTAGCTTATCTATTTTATATTTTAGTGCCATTTCATCTTCACCAAAATCTCTAAAATTAAAATCGGAATTCTCAGAATTTAATAATTTAAATAAAAAAATAGCTAAGATTGTTTTTCCAGTTCCTGCTCCTCCTTCAATTATAGTGCTATGAATAGTATCATTCAATAAATTATCTATAACTAAGTAAAGTCCTTTTTTTTGTTCTTCAGTTAAGCTCTTATAAGGTGAGTATTTAAATAAATCAGAATTGTCAATATGTTTTAAAGAATGTTTAGCAATGCCTTCATGTCTTAATCCATTCCAAATGTTTTTAAAAACATCCCAATAAATTTCATTTTTTTGATAGTAATTATGGTTTGCTATTCCAAAATTACCGTTGAGTAACTTATACACGCCATCTCCAGACAGATATTTAATAAGTAAAGATTCAATATCTAAAGTTGCAGATTTGTTAAATTTTTGACTACTGATTAACCTAAATGTGGTTAGCTTATTTTTTTTGTTGTTTTTTAGGTGCGTTTTTAACCTGTGTATTGCATCTGCAGTTTCTCCTACATATGCCTCTTTTAATACATCATCACTTAACAGATAAACTATAGGCCAAAGGTTGTTTGCATAATGATTTTCTAAAGATTCAATATTGGAAATATCAAAATAATGTCTTTCAATTTTAACAGCATTTTCTTCCATTAAAGTTCATTGTATTTCTTGGCAGACCCTTTAGCTTTTTCTACTGTGTATTTTTCACCGTTAAGTTTTATTTTATCTTTAATAATCGATGGTACATCTAGTTTATGTTTCTCGGCTAATAGCAGCGCAAAAGAGAAAATATCCGCCAATTCTTCTTTTAGACGCTCCTTATCTACATCTTCATTTGATTTCCACAAAAACAATTCATTTAATTCCGCCGCTTCTATTGAAATTGCTAAAGCTAAATCTTTTGAATTATGAAATTGTTCCCAATCTCTTTCATCTCTGAATTTGATTAATAAATCGGTTATATTCTTGAATTCACTCATTTGTTATTTTAATAGATTAATGTTGGAGCGCTTAAATATAAGAACTTTTAAATATTCCTTGATACTATATCTCTTTTTTTCCGCAACAAAATCAATTTGTTACTTGATCTTATTAAGTAAGGTGTTCTAAGTAAGTAATGATTGAAATTAAATGCTTTTTTAATCGCTTTATTAATGTAAAATACTACAAAAATTACAATCCATCTTTTTTCCAATAAAATCAGCATGCCACTTGACGATAATATGCAATATTTTCAAGGTAACTAATGCTTAAAATTCATTGATTTTAAGGGTGCTAAAATTCACAAAGGAAAAAACACTTTTTTTCAATGAAAAAAGGGGGGTGAAAAAGGTATTAAAAACTTAAATATTATCTCCTAGAATAATTTTGAAAAATAAAATTCTTTTTTTGACAATGATTTTCATTGTTTTCCATTGAACTTTTAATGGGTTTGCTCCTTAAATTTTATTAAAAATGATAAGAACATACAAATAAGGGAAATTCCCAGTAAAATCAATTGCGGAGCGGATTTCAAATGAACTAAAAAACAATGAAAAATCAATGCGTAATTACTTTGGAATGCATCCGTTACAATAAGTTATTTTTTTAACTGTTTTAAAAACCGAGGTATCTGTTGGTTTTTTTAGAGCAAAAAATCAAAACGCTCCTTAAATGCTGTCAACATCGCTTTATTTAAAAAAATAAAAATTGTTTTATAAAATAACAAACAGCACTCTTTTTCGTATATTTATAAGCCTACTTATTGGTGCTAAAATTATTTTAAAAAAGCCAGTTGCTTTATTTTAAAAATAAAAATTATTTTGGGTTACAAGAAAAAAAGAGTCCCCGGTTTAGTCCCCGAGCGGTTTTTGAGATTGCGAAAAAATAGTGAAATTTTACCCCGTAAATAATTGA
>Ga0209199_1004543_pt1 | contig 12705 bp, 10 predicted proteins | sample COGITO_mtgs_1105_7_FD_184805 | JGI IMG/M metagenome (GOLD analysis project Ga0209199, IMG submission 184805) | Pelagic marine microbial communities from North Sea - COGITO_mtgs_110523 (SPAdes) (version 2) | ecosystem: Environmental > Aquatic > Marine > Epipelagic ...
AAAATGAAAGTAAACCATCCCCCGAAAAGGAATTTTCATCGCCAGATGAAAATGATGATTTACCATTTTAAATCAAATAACACGAATTGGAAATTCCCCCTGCTTTTAAATTTTTATTAAAACCTTTAATTATTGTAGATTTTTCAAATCCTAATCTTGGAATATGGGCTTTAGCTATGTTGATTTTAGTTTTTTTATCCGCTCTTCTTTCAGGTTCTGAGGTAGCAATTTTCGGCTTATCAAATTCGCAGAAGCTAAATTTGTCTAACGAAACTGACAACAAAAACAGCAACAGAGTTTTAAAATTACTAGAAAGCCCAAAAAAACTTTTAGCTACAATATTGATTGGAAATAATTTAGTTAATGTCGCTATAGTTATAGTTTCTTCAATAATAATGAGTGAAATTTTCCCCACTAAAACACAAAACTTTATAACTAGTTTCATTATCCAAGTAGTTTCTGTCACATTTATAATATTGCTTTTTGGGGAGGTTATTCCTAAAGTTTATGCGAATAGTTACAACATAAGATTTTCAAAAACAATGGCATTACCTATTACCATTTTAAAAATTATTTTCAACCCTTTAAGTAATTTACTAATATCCAGCACGTCAATAATTGATAAAAAAATTGATAAAAAAATCGAGCTATTAAATTCGGAGGAGCTTAAGCATGCACTTGATTTAACAAAAGATAGTGTAGAAAATAATGAGGAGAAAAAAATTTTAGAAGGGATATCAAAATTTGGAAACACCGATGTAAAACAAATTATGACCCCTAGAACCGATGTTTTAGCGTTTAGAACTGATTTAGATTATAAATCTCTAATTAACGAACTGAAAACTGTTAAGTTTTCTAGAATTCCTGTTTACGAAGAAACTTTTGATCAGATAAAAGGCATTTTATATGTTAAAGATTTATTAGCCAATATGAACGAAGATTCTAAATATGACTGGAAACAGCTATTAAGAGATGCTAAGTTCGTACCTGAAAATAAAAAACTTGATGACTTGCTTAAAGAGTTTCAGGAAGAAAAAACCCATATAGCAATTGTTGTTGATGAATATGGAGGTTCGTCTGGAATAGTTTCTTTAGAAGACGTACTTGAAGAAATAGTTGGAGATATCACCGACGAATTTGACGAAAGAGACGTTACATTTTTAAAAATTGATGAGCGTAATTATATTTTTGATGGAAAAACTCCTTTAATTGACTTTTATAAAATTTTAAATATAGATGGGAAAATTTTTGAGAAAGCTAAGGGAGAATCTGACACTTTAGCTGGATTTTGTATTGAGCAAGCAGGTAAGATTTTATTAAAAAATGAAAGAATCTCCTATCAAAATTACCATTTCACAGTGGAAGCATCGGATAAAAGAAGAATCAAGAAACTAAAAGTTAGAATTGATTAATTTCCTAAAATATTTATTAATATCTATTTTAATTGTAGCCTTAAGTTGCTCAAGAGAAAAAACTTTCCCAAAACCAAAAAGTTACTTGAGAATAGACTTACCAGTAAAAGATTTTTACGATATAAAAGATTCTTGTATGTTTAGCTTTAAACTTCCCGATTATGCTTCATGGGAACAAAAATTTAAAGACTATCCTGAATGCAGCAAAACTATTATTTTCCCTGAATTTAAAGCAGAAGTCTTATGTGAATATTTTGAGCTGAATGACAATCTTTTAGAAATGTCAGAGGGATTTAGAAAAATGGTCTACGAACACAGCTTTAAATCATCTGCTATTGTAGAAAGAGTTTGGAAAAATGAAGATGAAAAAGTTTTTGCACTAGCCTATGAAATAAAAGGCAATACTGCTTGTAATTATGCTTTTACAATAACGGATAGTTCTCAACATTTTTTTTCAGGACAATTACTTTTTCAAACGAAACCCAACTACGACTCATTGAAGCCTTGTATTAGTTTTATCATTGAAGATTTGGAAGAAATGATAAGTTCTTTTCAGTGGGTTAACTAAAAGCTTGAATACCAGTTATGTCAAGACCAGTAATCAACAAATGAATATCATGTGTTCCTTCGTAAGTAATTACAGATTCTAAATTGGCCATATGTCTCATCACAGAATACTCATTCATAATTCCCATTGCGCCATGAATTTGTCTTGCTTCTCTAGCTACTTTCAAAGCCATATCCACATTGTTTCTTTTAGCCATAGATATTTGAGGAGAAGTTGCTCTGTCTTCATTTTTAAGTTGCCCTAGACGGAAAGTTAAAAGCTGCGCTTTGGTAATTTCTGTAATCATTTCTGCAAGCTTTTTTTGAATAAGTTGGAAGCTAGCGATTGGTTTTCCAAATTGGATTCTTTCCTTGGAATATCTCAGTGCTGAATCGTAGCAATCCATTGCTGCGCCAATTGCTCCCCAAGCAATACCATATCTTGCAGAATCTAAACACATTAATGGAGCTCCAAGACCATCTTTATTTGGTAAGATATTTTCTTTTGGGACTCTGACATTATTAAAAATAAGCTCTCCTGTTGCAGAAGCTCTCAGGGAATGTTTTCCATGCATTTCTGGTGTTTGAAAACCTTCCATCCCTCTTTCCACAATAACTCCTTTTATTCTGTTATTAGGGTCTTTTGCCCAAACTACTGCAATATCAGCAAATGGAGCATTGGATATCCACATTTTGGCTCCGTTTAGTATTAAATGATCTCCATCTTCTTTGAAATTGGTAGTCATTCCTCCTGGATTAGATCCAAAATCAGGTTCTGTTAACCCAAAACAGCCAATCATTTCTCCACTGGCTAGTTTAGGTAAATATTTTTTTCTTTGGTCATCATTACCAAATTTATAAATTGGATACATTACTAAAGAACTCTGAACAGAAGAAGTAGATCTTAACCCTGAATCACACCTTTCTAATTCTTGCATAATTAGGCCATAGGATATTTGATCTAACCCTGCTCCACCATATTCTTCAGGAATATAAGGTCCAAATCCTCCAATACCAGCAAGGCCGTTTAGAATTTGATTGGGAAATTCTGCTCTTTCATAATAATCATCAATAATTGGCGAAACTTCTTTTTTCACCCATGCTCTTGCAGAGTCTCTAATTAATTTGTGCTCATCAGAAAGAAGTTCGTCCATAAAGTAATAGTCGTGTGCTTGGTATTGATCTTTACTCATTTTGTTAATTTTACACAAATGTATAGGTAATTAAAAATCTATGGCTAAATGTTGATGCATTTTTTTAAAATTGCATTGTGTACAATGAACTATTCGTATTTTTATGCAGTAAACCCATAATTTTACATTAAAAAATTAATTTGATTCCCCAAGAAACAATAGCGAAAATTTTTGATTCTGCAGATATTGTAGAAGTAATTGGCGATTTTATTCATTTGAAAAAATCAGGCTCAAATTTTAAAGGTCTAAGCCCATTTGCAAATGAAAAAACACCATCTTTTATGGTTTCTCCTGGGAAAAGGATATTTAAAGACTTTAGCTCTGGAAAAGGGGGAAATGTAGTATCCTTTTTAATGGAACACGAACATTTATCCTATCCAGAAGCACTGAAGTGGCTCGCCAATAAATACAATATTGAAATTGAAGAAACTCAAGAAACTGAAGAACAAATAGCTGCAAAGCACCAAAAGGAAGGATTGTATTTAGCCCACCAATTTGCTAATGAGTTTTTCAAAAAATCTTTAACGGAAACCAACGAAGGGAAATCTGTTGGATTGTCCTATTTGAAAAAAAGAGGTTATAATCTAAACACTATAGAAGAATTTGAAATTGGTTACTCTCCAGACGATTATAATGCTCTGGAAAGTGAAGCAAAAAATTCTAACTACAGCCTAGAGCCATTAAAAAAATCTGGATTAATAAAAGAAGGTGAAAAAGGTACCTATGATTTTTTTCGCGGAAGAATAATTTTTCCAATTCATAATATAACTGGAAGAATAATAGGCTTTGGAGGCAGAACTTTAAGAACAGATAAAAAAGTTGCAAAATACTTCAACTCCCCGGAAAGCGACATATACAATAAGAGTAATGTTCTATATGGGTTATTCCAATCCAAGAGTGAAATTATTAAAAGTGATTCATGTTTGCTTGTAGAAGGTTATACCGATGTTGTTTCTCTTCACCATAACGGGGTGAAAAATGCTGTTGCCTCAAGTGGAACATCGCTAACGGATGGTCAAATTAGGCTGATAAAAAGATTTACAAATAATGTTGTAATTCTATATGATAGCGATCCAGCTGGAATTAACGCTTCTTTTAGGGGAGTGGACATGTTATTAAAAGCTGGTTTAAGTGTTAAAGTAGTTTTGTTTCCAGAGGGAGAAGATCCTGATAGTTATTCCCATCAATTATCTACTGAAGATTTTAGATCTTATTTAAATGACCAGCAAACTGACTTTATTTCATTTAAAGCAAATCACTTACTTGAAAAAACAAAGAACGATCCAATAAATATTTCTAAAACTATTAATGATATAATTACTTCCATTTCTATTATTCCAGATGCAGTATCTCGATCGGTTTACATTAAAAAAACTGCTCAAATATTTGAAATGGATGAGCAACTTCTCATTACTGAAATTCAAAAAAAATTACGTTCTAAAAGAGAGCCTCAATCTCCCAATTCTCTTCCATCTATAACTCCAAATAACTTACCTAGTAAAACATTTCAAAAGGGGATAAAACACGATTTAAGCAACCAAGAGCAGGACTTAATAAGACTAATGTTAAGTTATGGAGCACATTCTATTAAAGTAGAGGTATTGAACGAAAATGAAAAATCAACCGTAGAATATCCTTTAGCCCAATTTATAGTAGAGGAAATTTTATCCGATAAACTTTCCTACAAAAATGAGAAATATCAGTTGGTTTTTAATGAGTTTTTAGAAGGGTTGGAAAAAGGACTAGTATTAAATGAACAACATTTTGTGCAAAATCCAAATCTAACTAGTCTAGTTGCAGACTTAACAACTTCGCAGAACATTTTAAGTGAAAATTGGAAAAACAAACACCAAATTCATACAAAAATTGAATCTGACCGATTAAAACAAGCAGCCGAAGAGTCTGTTTTTATTTTTAAATTAAGAGTGACTGAAAATCTTATTTTAGAGAAGCAACAAGCATTAAAAGAAATGGACTCCAATGAATCCAATGAGTCAATAATTAAAGAAATTAAGGAATTAACCAAAGTACGCAATATATTTGCTAATGAATTGGGTATTATTGTAACACAATAGATTATGGATTTTATAGAATATTTACAACAACATTTACTTAACCTAAGTCTTTTTGGAGTAGTAGTATTAGTTTGGCTAATTGTAAATAACTGGATTAACAAAAACTTAGAACGGGTTTTAAAACAAAAAGGATGGATTGTTGAGGGAAGACTAAAGAATATTAAAAAACTTTTAAAACAAGTACTACTTCTCGTTTTCAGTTTATTGGCTCTTGAATCACTTTTATATGATCAAATAAATTCTCTATCTCATCAAGAAATTTTTGGGTTTGACTATGATTCAAAAGTAGATGGGGTCTACGATAGATTTAGTTTCACCATTGGTAAACTTTTTTACTTAATTTTTGTAATCGTAATTTCCAAAATATCCTTAAGTCTTTTCAGAGTTTTAATTCTCAGATCAACAAGGGAAAAAAAATGGATTGATGAAGCTGGGACTTACTCTATAACTCAACTAAGTAAATATGTAATTTATTTGGTTGCAGTCATTGTTGCTGTTCAAGGAATTGGAATTGATATTACTTTTTTAACTGCGGGTGTAGCTGCTGTTAGTTTAGGACTTACACTTTCGCTTCAAAACCAAATTTCTGATGTTTTTTCTGGTATTATATTACTTTTTGATGGTAGCATAAAAGTAGGAGATGTGGTAGAAATGCCAAATCATGAAATTTGTAAAGTGGATAATATTTTTATTAGAACCTCTCAACTAAAAACATTAGATGGGAAAACTATTATAGTTCCAAATAATTCTTTAACTAGTGAAAGGGTAATTAATTGGACTATCAGTGATAAGGTAACAAGGTTTAATATTTCTGTAGGAGTGGGTTATGGTTCTGATACCCAAATGGTAAAAGAAATTCTTTACCAAAGTGCCCTAAAACATCCGCTGGTAGAAAAAAGAAGAAACATTACAATTGAACTAGAAGATTTTGGAGATCATGCACTTAGATTTAATGTTTATTTCTGGGCACAACAAACGTGGGAAATTGTAAATATTAAAAGTGATATAAGACTAACAATTGATCAGGCATTTAGAAATAACAAAATAAAAATCCCTTACCCTCAACGAGATCTTCACATTGTTTCTGACTCTAGAAAAAATAAAGATTAATTAACTCTTATATCTTTAATAATTATTTGCATAGTTCTGTTGCCTCGGAAATAATTCTCATCAATGGTACCTACAACATCCATGGTTTCTTGGTCTTTTAGAATTTTTAAAAAAGAAAGACTACTAAACCAAATACCATCAATTTTATTTTCCTTAGAAGAATCTGAAAAAATAAACTTTAAATGCTTTTCACCAACAATTCTAGCGGGACTTTCAAGACGTAATCCTTTAAAAAGAAAAACTGGTTTTGGATTGCCAATTCCAAATGGTTCCATTTGCTTTAAAATTCTATAAATTTTAGGAATTGATTGATTATTGACTCCTTGAAAAAGTTGGTGTAAAGAAAGCTCAGAATCAATATTAATTTCTGGAATAAGATCTTTCTCTTGAAAATGTTTTCCAACTTCATTTTCAAAATCTTCCTTAAATGACGCTAAATTTTCTTTTTTCAGACTTAGACCTGCTGCATATTTGTGGCCTCCAAATCTCACAAAATAATGTTTCAAATTTTCTAATATGCTATATAGGTCAAATCCTTTTACAGATCTAGCTGAACCTGTGATAATATCTCCTTGTCCACACAAGACAATGGTCGGCTTATAATAAGTTTCAATAATTCTTGATGCCACAATTCCAACTACCCCTTTGTGCCAACTATCAGAAAAAACTAAATTAGTGAATCTATCTTTAGGTTGTTCATCTAAATCTTTTAATGCTTGTTGAGTTATTAATTCGTCTAATTTTCTGCGTTCTTCATTAATAGTCTCTATTTTATTTAATCCTTGATCGGACTCTTGAGAATCGGATATCAAATATTTTGCAGCCAACAATGCGGTATCTAATCTCCCTGCTGCATTTATTCTTGGAGCAATTTTAAAAATCAAATCCCCGAGGTTAATTTCGTTCAACTTATTTAATTTTGAAAAAAGTAATCCGAATGGTTCAATTGGATTTTTATTTATTTCTGAAAGTCCCAAATAAGTAATTAGCCTATTTTCATTAATTAAGGGAACTACGTCTGCGGCAGATGCAACGGCTGCTAACTGAAAATAGGGGCTAAAGTCAAGTTTTAAATCAAACTTATGGACATAACTTTGAATAAGCTTTAAACCCACAGCGCATCCACAAAGCTCTTTAAACGAATAAGTACAATCATATTGCTTAGGATTTAATATTGAAAATGCATTTGGAAGTGTTTCAGAGGGGGTGTGGTGGTCACAAATAATTAAATCAATATTTTCATTGGCATATGCTTCTGCAGCAAGAAAATCTTTAATTCCACAATCTAAAGCGATTACTAAATCAATTTTATTTTCTTTGGACCACTCTACACTTTTTAATGAGATACCATAACCTTCAGTTTCTCGATGAGGTTGATAATACAAAACTTTGGCTTTTAGGTGTTTTAAAAAACGAACCATCATAGCAACTGAACATGTTCCATCCACATCGTAGTCTCCATAAACAAGAATAGTTTGATTATTGGAAATAGCTTTATTCAATCTTTCTACAGAAACATCCATTCCTTTCATTAAAAAACCATCTTGAAATTGTGTTTCATTGGGCCTGAAATAATTTTGGGCAGAATCAAAATCATGAATTCCTCTTGCGACTAAAATATCTGAAATAACTTTAGAAACATTAAGTTCTTTGGCTAAATGGAGGCTTGTTGGCTGGTCAACTTCTTTCTTTTTCCATTGATATTTTCTAGTCTGCATTTTTAATAGTTAATTTTCAATATAAATATATGACTTGACAACATACTCTTGCTACGTTGTATTAAATTACAATGAAATTACCTAACAAAACACATTGAGAACTTTATTTGTGGTAATATTGGGCCAAATATGGATATAATCGATTATTACAAGTGGAGATATGCTACTAAAAAATTTAATCCCGATAAGAAAATTCCAATTTCTGATATAGAAATAATTAAAGAGTCTATTCGTCTTGCTCCAACATCTTATGGATTACAATTATTTAAAGTAATTATCATTGAAAATCAGGTTAAAAAAGAGGCATTAAGGAAATTTTCTTACAACCAGTCTCAAGTTTCTGATGCTTCACATCTTTTCATATTTTGTAATTCTACTAAAGTATTTGAAAAAGACATTGACTCTTATATAGAGAATAAATCGCTAAGTCAAGAAATACCTATTGAAAAGAACAAAGGATATGGTGACTTTTTAAAAAAAACACTACTTAATAAAAGTTCTAAAGAAATCTCTGAATGGACTAAAAATCAGCTTTATATCGCTTTGACTCATTTAATGACTGCATGTGCTTCTCTAAAAATAGATTCTTGTCCTATTGAGGGATTCGACACTTCAAAATACAATGATTTTCTAGACATTGATAAAAAAAGCTTGAGTGCAGGAGTGGTTGCTGCAATTGGGTACAGATCTGAAACTGATAATTCTCAGTATGATAAAAAAGTTAGAAAGGCTACAAAAGATATATTTGAGATTGACTAAATGGATTTTTCAAAAAAAATTAATCAGATTTTAACACTTTGTGTTTTAGGTATAATATGGGGAAGTTCATTTATTTTAATGAAAAAAGCCTTAACTACTTACTCGCCCATAGAAATAACACTTTACAGAATATTTATTGTATTTCTTGTTTTCTTTCCTCTTGGAATTAAAAGTTTTTTCAAAATTAAAAAGAAAACTGGTTTTGTTCTTCTACTATCGGCCATAATTGGAAGTGTAATACCCTATTTTTTGTTTATTAAAGCACAAACCAAAATAGATAGTTCTTTAAATGGAATATTAAATTCTATAACTCCTCTTTTCACGCTATTATTTGGGGTGATAATATTCAAGCAAAAAACAAATTTTAGAGCTGTAATTGGCGTTTTAGTGGGTTTAATTGGTGCAACTAGTTTAATATTTTTAAGTACAGGAGGTAATATTTTCTCTAGTTCTATTTTATATGCCTTATTTCCAGTTTTAGGATCTGCTTGCTACGCCTTAAACATAAACATTATTAAAACTTATCTTCAAGATATTCCTGCATTAAAAATTACCAGTTGGTCTTTTATATTTATTGGTCCAATAGCTGGACTATTGCTTTTTTTTAAGACAGGTTTTGCAAATAATTTGATAAATAACGATCCCAATTACTTGAATTTTCTTTTTATAAATATTCTTGGAATTTTAGGAAGTGGATTGGCTTTTTGGGTTTTTAATTTATTGATTAAAGAAACATCATCTGTATTTGCATCTTCAGTAACGTACTTAATTCCAATAGTAGCCATATTTTGGGGTGTGATTGATGGAGAAGGTTTTGGTATAGTTCAATTTTATTTATGTCTAGTAATTTTTTGTGGAATTTATCTAATAAAATCTAAACCTCAAAAATCCTAAATAAAAAGACCCTTCAAAATCTATTTACAAAATCGATAATTAGATGATATAAGTCTTCTATTTTATTTAAAGGCAATGTCTGCGACTTATCCAGCGGGTCGTGATAGGCTTGAATTCCACCCATAGTATAAATAAAAATTGAGGGTACTTGTTGATGGGAAAACCAGTAATGGTCAGAATTTGGAGACTGGCCACGAATTTTAATTTTTTTAAAATAATTTAATCTTGTATTTATTTTGCCGATTTTTTTAGCGGCTTTATTTTCTTCAAGAGCATTTACAATTGCAATGCCTTCCTCTCCAGTCCCTACTATATCTAAATTAATTAGAAAACTTACTTTTTTCAAATCTAGCAGCGGATGTTCTGTAAAATACTTAGAGCCTTTTAAACCAGCTTCTTCAGCGCCAAAACAAATAAAAATAATATTGTACTTATGGGGATTTTCAGAATAGTAGGAAGCTAAATTAAGTAATAAACTCACTCCACTTGCATTGTCATTAGCGCCAGGAAATTTAACTTGTCCCATCATTCCCAAGTGGTCATAATGGGCAGAAATAATTATAGATTTTTTTCTTCTTCCAGACACCATCCCTACAACATTCTGAGTCTTTAGGCCTTTTTGAAATTTATGTTCGATATTTAGCTGAACTCTTGAGAAATCATAATTCACTGATTTACTAGCTATTTTTATCATTGGGAAGTTAGAAACATAGTCGGCTACAGACCATTGTAGTTTCTCAGTTGAAATCCACAAAACAGGGAAGCTTTTATTTAAAATATTTCGCAACTCTTTATACATTGAAATAGTATCTCTATCTATAATTTTCGACACATTCAAAGAAACAATGAGTGGATGATTGACTTTACTGTTTTTTAAGATAGAACTCCAATTATTTAAATCCACCTTTACAACATTGAAAGTGCCTTTTAACCCGCTTGAGTGAGGAGAAATCATAAAATCTTTTCCAGGGACTAAAAGTTTTCCATCTATTTTCAGTTCAACTGAATCAGGGAAAGTATTTACATTAATATTGAAATCCTGAGTAAATCTATTGTTATTTAACGGCGCTAAATTAATTTCATTGAACTTCTCTACTAAAAAATTTGCAGTCTTTAAGTGTCCATCTTTAACATAGCCTCTACCCATAAAGTAGTTACTACAAAGCGTGTCGACATATTTAGAAAAATTTAAGGTTTGAGACTGAACTTCAAAAGAAAAAAGAAAGGTAAGGAGTAAAAAAAATCTAATCATTTAATTTGGTATCTTCTTTCTACCAAATTAATTAATCTTTTTACTTGATTAGACTTTGGGTTCCAGTTGTACTTTTTAGACAATGAATTTTTTAAAAAATCACTTGCCTGGTCCATATTTTGAAATTCATTCAAGTCCTTAATTGCAGTTGAACAAGCCTGGCTATCTCCAGAAAATAAATTTTCTGTTATTAAATACTTTTCATTAATGCCTATTTCTTTGGTTAAATCAGAAATTGGTTGTTGACCAAATTGATCGGCTAAAGAAGTTTGTGGACTATCTGAATGTATTTCATTTACAGACTTAAAATCAGTTGAAATATTTATATCTGCTTGTTCAGTTTTAGCTTCTTCCTCAACAATTACATCAATTAAATTAATTTGATTTTCCTCAACATTAGTTGAATCTTCTTCCTTCTTTTGTTCGGAAACTGTTTCTTTCTTTGGGGCTTTTTCTAGTAGATATTGCAATACCGCAAGCCGTTCATGTAGCTGTCTTGATGAATCCAAAAGAGAAAGAATATCTTCTGAGCTAAGAGCTCCGCTATTTATTTTAAAGACTCCTTCTTTCAGCTCACTTGCTAAACTTTCTAAGGATTTAAAATTAAACTCGTCCATAATATTAAGATTTCAATACAAAATTCAATATTTTTACATAATGTGTGAATGTCCTTATTTGAATGTTATCAACATAACATTTTGTTTAATTTATTCGTTCACAAACTATTAGTTCAAAAAATTGCAGATAAACAACTCATATACTCTTCGAGATATTTCTAAAATAACTGGAGGGAAATGTATAGGAAATATTGATTCGCCCATTAGTAATGTTCATTACGATAGTAGAAGATTTGTTCAAAACAATGAATACGTTTTTTTAGCATTTAAAACAAATTTTAACGACGGGCATAAGTATATTAACCAAGTTTATGAAAATGGAATAAAACAATTTATAACTCATAAAACTCCTTTAAAAATAAAAAAAGATGCAGGCTACTTGGTGGTTGAAAATACGTTAGCTGCACTACAAAAATGGGCAAACTTCCACAGAAAAACTTTTAAAATTCCAGTGCTTTCAGTAACAGGAAGTTATGGGAAAACAGTTATAAAAGAATGGATAAACTTTATTGCACAAGAAAAAATAAATGTTCTCAGGAGTCCAAAAAGTTATAACTCACAATTTGGAGCAGCTTTAACCTTGCTTTCTTTAACCAAGTATCACGAATTAGCTATCATTGAAACAGGAATTTCTATGCCTGGAGAAATGGATTTAATGAAGAAAATGATTGAGCCCTCTCATGTGATATTGTCTAATATTGGTAAAGAACATATTGAAAACTTTAATTCAATCGATGAACTACGAATTGAAAAAGAAAAGATTTTAAAAGGAACCATTCACACTTATTTTAAAAATAACGAGTTTAATTTTAAAAGAAATATTGTAGAAAAAGGACAAGAAATACACTTTGAATACAACAATAGAAAAGAAGTGTTCTTCATCCAACAAAAAGACGAGAACTCTGCAAAAAATTTTATTTGCTGTCTAGGGTTTTTAAATCAAATAAAATACGATTCAAAGGACATAAAAGCTTTAAGTCCATTTCTCCCTGAAGTTGCTTTACGATTTGAAAAAAAATCTGGAATTAGTAATTCGGTTATTATAAATGATTCTTACCAGAACAATTTTCAATCCCTTAAAATTTCTCTTGAAACCTTAAAATCTGAATGCGGGGCTTCTAAGACTACT
>Ga0209199_1004545_pt1 | contig 12701 bp, 12 predicted proteins | sample COGITO_mtgs_1105_7_FD_184805 | JGI IMG/M metagenome (GOLD analysis project Ga0209199, IMG submission 184805) | Pelagic marine microbial communities from North Sea - COGITO_mtgs_110523 (SPAdes) (version 2) | ecosystem: Environmental > Aquatic > Marine > Epipelagic ...
GTACCGCTATGGTCTGTCGTTCAGCCAACGTACTGTCTGGTTGATTTATCTGCCACTTCTTATTCCCCAAACGGCCTTCTTGCCGGGGCTGCAAACCCTGATGTTAGGTGTTGGTGCGGATGTGGGGCGGCTGCCGGTGATGCTGGCGCATCTGGTTTTTGTCCTGCCCTATGTCTTCTTATCGCTCGCAGATCCGTTCCGCGCTTGGGACACGCGGATGGGCACGATTGCGGCTGCGCTAAGGGCAAGTCCCGATGGGGTGCTGTGGCGGGTGCGTTTGCCGATGTTGTTGCGCCCGATTCTGACCGCTTTGGCGGTTGGATTGGCGGTATCGGTGGGGCAGTATCTGCCAACACTGCTGATTGGCGGAGGCCGCGTGGCGACGCTGACAACAGAGGCTGTGGCACTCGCCTCTGGCGGGGATCGTCGGGCAATTGCAGTTTATGGTCTGATGCAGACCGGGGCAGCTTTGGTGCCATTTGCGCTTGCGCTGCTGCTGCCCGCGCTTGTTTGGCGCAACAGAAGGGGATTGCGACATGGATAAGGGGCTGTCGCTGAAGGATGTAGTGATTTCCAAGGGTGGTGTTCCGCTCTTGTCGATCACGCATGACATCGATCCCGGCGAGGTACTCACCGTCATGGGCCCTTCGGGCGTTGGAAAATCAACATTGCTGGCGTTTGTCACCGGAACGCTTGCTTCGGATTTTCGCGCAAAGGGCGAGGTTTTGTTGGATGGCCAAAACATTACCCATGCTGCGGCCCATCAACGTCGTGTGGGCATTCTGTTTCAAGATGATTTGCTGTTTCCGCATCTTTCAGTTGGGGCCAATTTGGCCTTCGGATTGCAGCCGGGAGGGAGCGCTGCTGAGCGCAAAGCCAAGGTTGAAGAAGCATTGGATGAAGTGGGGTTGAGCGGTTTTGCCATTCGCGATCCAGCGACATTGTCTGGCGGGCAAAAGGCGCGCGTTGCGCTGATGCGGATGTTGCTGTCCGAGCCTTGCGCGTTGTTGTTGGATGAACCGTTTTCAAGGCTGGACGCCGCATTGCGGGCGCAGGTGCGGGACATGGTTTTCGACCGGGCCCGCGCACGTGCGTTGCCAGTATTGATGGTCACGCATGATGCGGATGACGCACAAGCGGCAGGTGGGGCGATTGTGACGCTTGGAGGATAAGGGGCTCCGCTTGCAAGTCATAACCAATCCGGCGCCACCCAAGACGGACACTTGGCCTTAATCATCCCTCTCGCACCTATCGCGCATCGGCGTTTGATCAATAAGCGCACTGTCGTGGTGTCAAAGGTTCTGACTGAGCGACAGTGGTTATCCAAATACGCTCCGGTACTCACTGACCCCAACGCCAAAGCGTCGCTGGAAGGCGCGGCGCATCCGCTGCAGTTCTCCAAAGCCGCTTTGGACAGCAACGCGCTTCGCCGGAATATCATCCATCAACAGCCCACGCGCATGATCAACCCGTATTCGTTCCACAAACTGTGCTGGAGTTTCTTCCAAGTCTCGCTTGAAGCGACGCGAAAGCGTGCGTGCGTTCATCCCAGCGGTGTCAGCCAAGGCATCGAGGGTCCAGTCCAGATGAGGCTGGGACACAACCTGTTCAATGAGACCTGCGAGCGTATCATCGCGCGTAAACTGCCCAGCAAGATGCAAGGCATATTGGCTTTGGCCGCCAGTACGGCGCAATTGGACGACTAACTCGCGGGCCACTTCGAGCGCAGCTTCGGCACCGCAGTCAGCGCGGATCGTTGCAAGTGCCAGATCAATGCCAGTCGTCACACCAGCGGAAGTAAAGATTTGCCCGTTTGACGTGCTGATGCGGTCAAGGTCCCAAAGGACTTTATTGTATTTGTGCGTCTCTGCCAGACGCGACCAATGCGTTGTTGCGACCAGACCGTCCAGAACGCCCGCTGACGCCAGAACCAACGCACCCGAGCATACCGAAATCAAACGGGCATCGCTGTTTTCTGCCCGATGCTGGATAAGCTTGCGGACCTTTTCGTTCGCCACGAGGGCATCAACCCCATCGCCGCCCGGGATAAGCAAATCGTTCGCGTTGGAGCCCGCCAACAATTTCGCCTCGGCCCCTAAAGTCAGCCCACAGCATGCAGTAACAGGCTTTCCATCAAGGGAGACAAACCTCAGATAGTACTTTCGACGGCCATTTACGCGCGCAGTCTTGAAAGCCTGCGCAGACCCAGAAACATCCAGCAAGTTCACGCCTTCAAACAGCAGAATGTCTATTGTCCGCGCTCTAGAGAAGTTGTCCATTTTTGACGCCTGTTTGACATATGAGACAAAACACATCCGCATTATACATCGATCTGTCAATCAAAATGCGTGGATCTTTCGAATGTCTATTTCTGCACTTGCTCGAAACCGGAACCTGATCTGCTTGCTTGTATCAGATGCCATTCTGGTGTCGGCAATGCCAATGTTGGTTATTCTGGGCGGGCTTTCAGGCCTGATGCTGGCACCGACTACAGGGCTTGCGACATTGCCTGCTTCACTTCAGACTTTGGCATGGCTGCTTGCAGCAGCCCCATTCTCGCTATTAATGGGAAAGATCGGTCGTGGGCCGGGATTTATTGTTGGGGCCGGATTGACGATCGTAGGGGCAGTGCTGGGGACATGGGCACTGATCACTGGCAGCTTTATCCTGATTTGTATGGCCCATTTGATCCTAGGGATCGGATTGACCTCCCACCAGTATTTCCGGTTTGCAGCCGCTGAGGTAGTGAGCAAGGAATGGCGTCCCGTTGCAATTTCACTGATGCTCACATCAGGCTTGATCGCCGCTTTTATAGGCCCACAGATATTTATTATGGCAAAGGATGTATTGGCACCTGTGCCACTGGCAGGGGGCTATGCGGCCATTATTGTGCTGTCACTTGTGGGTGCCTTACCGCTTCTATTCTTGCAGATTCCGATCAAACAATACCACTGCACGCGTGTTTGATGTATACGGATTGGGTATCTACAACGCGTAGGGTGCGAAGCTTACCCTCCACTGAAATATCTTGCCGTTGACAATGATGTAACTATCACATCCACCTGTACCACACAAAAACAACGGCCAATCACCACAAGTAAAATCGGTATACAAGGCTGTGGCTTTTGTCCCTTGGTCGTCAATTATCAGCTCATACATCCGGTCCTCTGGAACAATCAGACCACCTTCAGCACCAAGGCCCAACTCTTGTCGGCAATTGGCACGATATTCATCGACTAAGATCCACGGCGGCTTGGTTTATAACCGGTATTTCTTCAGCAGCGTGTTGCGCTACGAGTGAAATCATTAGAAAACTGAGCGCTTTGATAACCCTCGAAACTTTCATCAGTGGTTTTTTCATATCGGCGATCCTGCTGCCGACATTCCCAGATTGGCCTGCCGCTTGGCAGAAAATTGCGTGGCGCAGCCGCACGGTCAAATGCTTTTTTGCTTAGGGCTGTCATCTTGGTGTCTAGTAGGTTGATTTCAACTCTGACGCATCGTCCAACACCTCTGAGACCCACGCTTAGATTTCAAGCTGTCTAACATTGTAGAATTGCGGCCCTCAAATTCTCCTCTTGACGTCGATCTCTTGAAACGCTCAATTGGCAACTAATCGTGATATGTTGGACAAGGTACGGCGACAAAAAATCCAGTGTAACACCCACACAACTGTTTGTGACTACCTGATGGACCCCTTGCAGATATTCGAGAGGTCGTGGCAACCGCAAATGTAATGGAAAGGCTGACAATGATCGACCTGAAGCTTACCGATTTCCAGCCAGATGTGCCGTGGACGAATGATGTAGTGGCCGCGGCCGACACCCCCGAGCGACTGATCGACGGCGTGGAGATCGAACCGCTGGTCATGCGGCGCGACGGCCGTGGCGGGTTGATCGAATTGATCACCGCAAGAGACAATCCCGGTGTCGAGTTGCCGCATGTCTATCAAGTCTTTGCCGAGGCGGGTTCGATCCGGGCCTGGGTTTATCACGAACGTCAGTCCGATCGGCTGGCTTATACCAGCGGCCGGTTGCGGCTTGCACTGTTCGACCTGCGCGAGGACAGCCCGACCAAGGGCATTTTGAACGTGCTCGATGTGGGCGAGGGTAACCCCTGCCTAGTCACCATCCCGCCCTTCGTCGTGCACGGGCTGGCGAATGTAGGCGATTACCCTGCCAGTTTCGTCAACCTCCCAACGAACTATTATGACCCGGCCAGACCTGACAAGATGCGCCTTCCCTATCCGGATGACCGGATTCCGTTCAGCTTCGACTGAAGAAGGTGCCGGATTTCACCGTCATAATGGCGACCTGGAACCGGGGCCGGCACATCCTGCCTTCGGTCCGTTCGGTTCTGAACCAGAGCCACCGCGATCTCGAACTCCTGGTCATCGGCGACGAAGTAACCGATGACACCGCCGAGCATCTGGCCAGAATCAGCGATCCACGGCTGAGGTGGATCAACAACGCTCCGCGCTGGGGCACTCAGTCAGGACCCAACAATCGTGGCATCGTCGAGGCTCTGGCCCCCTTCGTCGCCTATATCGGCCATGACGACATCTGGGCGCCGAACCATCTGACGGCGATGTGGGATGTCAGGCGGGCCCAGCCCGAGGCAGACGTGATCGTTTCGGGGCTGGTAAGCCACAGGTTGAATGCAGCCCGTCCCTACAGAGTCAGCGGATTGCTGACGCGCGGTTCGGGCCAGGAAATGCGCTTTTTCATTCCCCCTTCGGCGACGGCTCATCGTGTGGAGATGGTGCGCCGCACGCCTTGGCGGCGCACGGAAGACGCTGTGGTGGCCATCGATTTTGATCATCAGCTTGAACTTGCCAAGGCAGGCGCTTTCTTCGCCGCGACCGGCCATATCACAGTGCACAAGTTTAACTCTGCCGGGCGATACCTGTCCTATTTTGACCCAGAATCGGTCGAGCAGGAACAGATGCTGACCCGCTTTGACAAACCTGACTATCCGGCATGGCTCGCCCGAATTGTGGCTCGGGCCCGGGAGACCGGCGATTTCATGCCAGAGGAGACTCGATCCAGCGACCGGGAAGAAACGCGTAAGCGGATCGCGCGCGTGGCACGGGCTCGCGGTGTCGAGGGGCTTCCAAGCAACCTGCCGGTCGGTGACGGGATCAGCCTGCTGCAGGATGACGACCCGCGCTTTGCCGACTGGCGGCCGCTGAAACCGGAGTCGGGCTATCGCGTGGCCGGTCCCAACCCCAACCCTCGGCTACTGGTTCCACTAACAAGCGCCGAACCAGTCGAGTTGCGTTTGCGCCTTCGGTCGCGTCGCCCCGACCTTCTGCAAGCGATGTGTTCACGGTTGAACGGGATACCGATCGCGTATCGCATCGAACCGAGGTCGGTACGGCCGCAAGTCACCTTCGCCGACCTTGTCCTGCAGGGGGAGCTGCGCCCCAACCGGGCGTCGGTACTGGTCCTCGAACAGCTTTGCGACGATATCAGGTCAGGCCGCGCCGACCGCATCCTTGCCGCCGGGGCGCTCACAGCGGTACCGCTGCGCCTGTTGTGACCGAGCTTGCCGGCCAAAGGCAGATGGGGCTTGGCCTGACCGCAGCCCGAACTAATCTACGCGACTTTGCAATTGGAAAAAGCGCCTGCCGTGACTGAGAGAGCTCACGACGCTCCTTGGGCCGGCCCTTCACTCATCTTAGCGGAATAGCAGGGCCGTCTCGCCATTGCTGACCGCTAAACATGTGGCCCAATGCACTCGGTAGCTATTAAGCGATAAGCAGGTCCTACCAACAACAGGGGTGAATTATCTGCAAAAGCACGTGTGAGTACTGCTAGAATTACCCCTGTCCAGCTTCCATTAGCAGGTGGTCGGGCGAGGGAAATGACATCAGATGTTTTTTACGAAAGAAGTTCCTGTAACAAGCTTCAATAAAATAAACACTCAGCCATACAGGGAGCTCCAACCTTGAATGGAAAGCAAAATTCTGCAACTGTTCGCAAAATTTTGCACCGATTGGTAGGATTGAGATGACGCGTTTGATACTGCATATTGGCGACGCGAAAACCGGCACTACCACTTTGCAAAAATGCCTCTTTGACTCGCACGAGACCCTCTTGAAGCATGGTTTCCTATATCCGAAGCCTCTAAATGGGATCATGCATGCCGACATAATTCCGCATCTTCTTGGCGTAGACGATTCCCCACTCTGGATTAAGCGCCGTTCAAATTATGATCCGATCAAAATCTTGGAAGAAGGGCGTAAGGCTTGGGAAAATGTCGTGGCCCAGACTTCCCAGAATCCGGAATGTACCGTCATTCTCAGTTCTGAGCATCTTTTCGATTTCGCCAAGTCTTCTCATTTCCTAGACGCGCTTGGCAAAATCCGAATCCTTGCTGACGAAATAGTCATTGTGGCGTATGTCCGTTCCCCGTCCGGGAGGTACTTGTCGAGCAAGCAAGAAAACCTAAAAAGCGGTAAGATTAATTCACCGCCTAACGGCTACCCTATCTATCGAACTGCATTGGAACCACTGCTTAAACAGCACAATCTACGCATCGAACTCCAGAAATTTGATCGTGACTCTCTGATCGGAAATGACATTATCATCGACTTTGCCTCGCGCTACTTGACGCCACAGGCGATGGAATCGCTGGAACGCCCTGACAGTGACCTCAACACCTCGTTTTCACCTGAGGCGATGGCGATCCTCGAGACAATCTGCAACGACAATACACCGAAGCGCTTTGCGCTCATCGGTGCGGTAAATCATAGATTAAAGGAACATATCAACGCTGTTGATCGCGCGATACCAGGAAAAAAATCGCCGCACTATAAACCGGGCATCGCACGTATCGTACACGACCAGGCTACCGATCTAAAATGGCTGGAAGATAATTTCGCCATCAAATTTGATCCTCCCGAGATAGACGTTGAGACCACAAGGGTAGGTCCTAAAGCCTTGGTCTCTGTCCGTGATTTGTGTGTTGTTGATGAAGCGCGCATGTCCCTCTTGTGGACCGCACTGGCAGACGGCACTCCGACAAAAAGTATGAACAAGAACGCTTCAGACCTCCCAAAAAAATCTGCTGCTAGCAAGAATCCGATACCTTTAGGATCCTCAGGTGTCAGAGACTTCCTGCTGCCTCTCGGATTTAGACCCATTAGCATAATCAAACGCCTCAGGCGCGGGTTTCGGCGAATTGGCAGGCTTTTGAAGCGACTACTCTTGTCGTTCCACTAGCAATGTTGTGCTTGGACGCTACCAACGGTAACTCTTGCACAGCCTGCCTATAGACCTGTACAGTGCCGCATAGTGGACAGAGCAGATCCCCGCATATTTGCAGCAGACCTAATTGTGGGCCGCCTTAAAGAGGTCGTACCACCACCACAAAAAAGGCTCAACATTCCCATTACCCCTCGTAACCCAAGATAGCCGTGGCCTCACAGAATCGGCTCCCAAATTGGGCGTGTAGATCACTATCAAAGAGTTCCCGCCACTGTGCAGGTCTTGGGTCCCGGATGTGTTTATTTCGCTTACCTGCAAAAACAGAGTTCTGTTCTGCACAATCAAGTACGGCTGGGAGGTCTTCAGTTGCAATACCGAGGAAGGAAAAAGCCTCGCGGTAAGCTACTAAATTGAAATCAGTCATGAGCGTTTCTAAATGTACAAATCGTGCATTCGCGAATGCTGGATCATTCTTAAGCGCCACCATCGAGCGAATGGTGGCTCCAGCAGAGTGATCCATTTCAAATAAGAAACGCTCCCGCATGTCGGATAGCCTATTGATTTCTTCCTGGTATGTTCTGCCATTGAACTTTTCCTCAGGTTCGTGCAGCCAGGTTTCCGCTGATTTCATATGGTAGTACGCAGAGGAGATTATCACGTCTCGAGGGTCCCGAATGACTATGAGCGTTGGGTAAGCTGTGGGATCAACTCCTAAATGTTTAAATTTGGACTTTTCAGAAAACATAACATCCCAAGATAAAGGTGGATGCTGGTCCCTACTGCAGTTCCAGACGGCCACCCCATGCCGGTTGCCCAAGTCGCGCAGGATTGAAAGCAGCAGCACTGTTCCGGTCTTGTGAAACGTACCGACAAGGAAAGGTTTGACCTTGATTTGTCGAAATTTTTCATGAGGGCCCGTGATCGCCGTCGCACTTTCAGCCACCGGAGATGTCGGGCTGTTGGCTTGAAAAGACGAGGGCGAGATCACTCTTCTGTCGGATTGGGGATTCGAGGTTCGTGATACTTTTGGATCTTGTCCCCTGAGCACCTCAGCAATAGCTTTCGCAACGTTGTTGTTGAAGCTTTCTTGACTATAATTGTCCTTTACGAATTGTCGCGCTCTTGTCGCTATTGCGCGGCACTGATCAGGGGACTTGCTCCATTTAATATAGGATTGGCGAAAATCATCGTCTGTTTCAGCTTGCACATAATGCTGGCCAGGTTCGAGTTCCAATCCTTCAACCGCCTTCGCGGTTGCGATAACCACGAGCCCCGCTGCCATTGCCTCCAATACCTTTAGACGCGTGCCTCCGCCTTGTCGAATTGGCATTACGCTAAAGCCACCTGCGCCCAGCAAAGGTGTAAGGTCTGCCGGATCAGAAACAATTTCAACGTTTGGTAGGCCATTAGCATGTTTTTCCAGATTCGAGGCCTTGCGTCCGAGGAATACCAATTTGGCTTCATCAGGCAGGATAGGCGGCATGACAGAAAGGAGACTTTTTGCAGCATTAACGTTTGGAGCGTAATCCATGCTCCCTACATAGAGGACAACGGCGTCTACATAACGTTCAGTGGAAATCGCCAAATCAAACGCACGTTCGTCTGGCAACGGATTGGGTACAGTTGGGCTGCAAATCCCAGCAAGTTCCTTAAACTTCTGCGCATCCAATTTCGAACAGCAAATCACTGAATCACAACTTCTGGCAACAGAAATCTCTTGGGCGAGCGCTTGATCGAATCTCATCTGGTTGGCGGTTGTCAGGGTCCCTTTTTTCTGTTCTGCAAGAACCTCTTTGAGGAGCTCAGAGTCGAAGTTGTGACTGTTCAAGACGCGCTTGGCAGTCTTTGAAGTTATACTCTCAATCAGTCCCGTCGTGACTGTTTGTTCAAAAAAAATGATATCGGGGTCGAATTCATCAATCAGCCTGTTCGCTCGCAAACCTAAGACGTCTGGGAGACGAGGCGCAAGGGGGTGCGTGTCGTCACATAGCGACCACAAAAGAGAGGCACTATCTGGTCTAACCACAATTTCTTCGATGTCATTGGGGCCCTGAAGTGAATGTTGACTGTACAGGGAGAGCATTCTCACATTGGCAATCTTTGCTGCTGCCTCAGCAAAACGTGCTGTCCGCAGCGCCCCACCGCTCAGAGACGGCCATGGGCTGAATGGTGCGATGATGATTACATTTGGTCGGTGCTGGCCGGTCATTGTCATTGTTAGTGCCCCTCGTTTAGATGACTAATAACAACTCTCTCACCAGCCGACCAACTTTGAATTATGCGTGTTACAAGATTTGCTAAGGGTGTAAAGCTTCGCCATAGCGCTCAAGAGCAAGAAGTCGGTTGCTGGAGCTGCGATACACTAATAACTGGGTTTGATATGATAGAAGAAAACAGTGTTGTGCAGAGCATTATCGACACCGGGGTGTCTGGGCAGCAACATGCTTGGGGTGCATTTGCCGACAGCACGCTAAAAAGACTGGAACAGGTCTTGCCAAGCCGCGTCAGCCGAACATTGGAAACAGGTTGTGGTAAGTCAACAATCCTTTTTTCAAATATTTCTGAAACGCATTTGGTTTTCTCATTTGATGATCGTGAACTTGGATGCAATTCAAGTGTCTTGCTGTATGAAAATCACCCATTGACTAAAGATGATAGAATTTCCCTCGTTCCTGGGCCGACGCAATTAACACTTCCAAAGTATGATGCTTGGGAGGAATACGACATCATCATGTTGGATGGCCCCCACGGCTCTCCTTTTTTAGAACTCGAATACTACTTTACTTATCCCCATCTAAGAAAAGGAGGGTATTTGATTATTGATGACGTTCATATTCCTAGTATTGGTCAATTCGCCGATGTCATAAAAGAAGACAGGATGTTTGAATACCACGCACTCATCGAAAACACACTTGTCCTTCGAAGGACCAATGCCGATTCATTTGATCCATTTGGAGATGGCTGGTACGAGCAAGACTTTAATCGCAGGCGTATTGATCCGCTCGACCCCAGTATAGGAAGATTTCATTTGGCAGATGGCGGCCGTCTGCGGCCAATGTCACAGATTGTAAAGTTTGGTCTGCCTTTCGAAAATATACTATTTGATAGTGGTGAATTACAGTTGGCAAAAAGCTCTACTATATTCTGGGAGGCGCTATTCCGCGGTTTTCATTTTCGTATCGGTAGGAAACGATTTTCCATTTCAGGAAGAAATGCAGCTAAGAAATACAACATCGTGAAATATTGGGCTATTCGGATCTTTGGCAAATTATGATGCGGACCACCGGCTGGTGTTTGGAAGTTGTTTCAACATTCCCAAGACAAACAGGTGTACCATGTTTGGTGCATTGAGCGTCTGCTATTTGCCTTTACTTCGTCCCCGCCGACCGAGCAGATTTCCAAGTGCTACAAAACAACAGCGATACGTCAACAAGCTGGCCTAGTTCGGTCTGTCTTTTCAGCGTCGTCGTCACATGCTTGTGAAGATGGGTCAGCATGATTGTCCGTTATCCCGAAATAGCTTAAAATTAAATCTTGCCATAAAAAGCGGGGATAGCCGAGGGAAAACGGAATCATCTTAAATTTTTCAGTTAGTCTCAGGGCGTACATTTGGTTTGAGCTAATTTGTTGCTTGGGGCGACTATGTCGGTGCAGAACGGTCTGCATTTACACCCGCTCCGTAAAGAACAGTACGACGGCCAAATACATAAGGTATGATTGCGTATCCGCGTGCCAGGCTAAAAATGCCTTTTCCAATCACTTCGCGTGCATTCCTGCGGCCAAGCAAGAGAAGAGCGGTTCCAACGAGACACCTACCTGTTCCATAGACGATACCTCTGTTCGTACACAGCAACAAATTGAGTGGCGTTAATGAAGAAGATTCATCGGGTGATGCTTTGCTGTGCAAGGCCATGGCGTGGTAGCGGGTGACCTGAGCAGCGATCCTGCGTTTGAAATGATGAGAGAAGGTAGTTCTTTTGCCATTCACCTCTTCCGTCGCGACAGCATGGGGCCAATACTTCGCTCTAAGATCATACAGATTTTTGGCGCGTAACATGAACTCGTAATCTTCGCCTCCGCTTTCATTGAACTCCATCGCAAATCGCAATCCGGGTCCGTGCTTAGGATCAAAGACGCATTTGCTCATGGCAAAATTCGCAGTTGAGAAAATGCGAGAATCAGAACCTGGGGGTAAATCCTGAATCTGACGCCGTTCTACAAACGGGCTTGTTGCTTCGTCGTAGATGATTTGTTGTGCGGCAACTATGAGCGCAGCATCAAGGGTTTCGAAAGCAACGATGAACTGTGCCAGCCAGTCGGGGGCAACCCATTCATCATCATCGACACCAATTAGCCAGTCGGCCCCGGCCAGCGTCGCGGCGTCCAAGATGCGATTACGCGCATTGACCAGTCCGGGATTACGTTCATGGACAACCGTAACTTTGAATTTTTCAGGAAGTTGTATAATGTCTGGTGACATGGACGGTTCGTCGTTGTTGTCAACAATTACTACATCCACTACGTAATTTGGAGGGACAGACTGTTGCCAAATGCTCTCCAGAAGGCGACGCAGCAGCGCATTGCGCTGCCGCGTGCAAATTCCGATTACTATATGCTGTTTAGCGTGCTGTGATGCCACACCGTATCCTGCTCAACAATTCGTCATCGACATCACTAGCTTAATTTGGCAAGCTGCCGTCTTCATCATCATCTCCTGCTGCAACAGCAACACCGACGAGTAGAGCAATGATCACCGCGGGGACGACCCAACCAGGCATACCTGACTCTGCTGCCACTGGCTCAGCAATGACAGGTGCTGTTTCTGTGATAGCATCAGCCAAGCCACCCGCATAAGCAGATACTCCGGCGACAATAAGTGCACCGAGTATGACCCAAAATTTCTTCATTAGTATTCTCCCAATCAACTGTTGATTCCGCTTTAGGCAACCGCTGTCATACGCCGCCCGCACCGCTTTTAAAAACAGCAACTTAACCGGGCAGTCAACGATAATAACTCCTGTCCGCCACTAGAGGGGCAAATTTGTGTGGAGATTACAACGAAATACTAAAAAAGGACAATTACTTCATAACAGACAACCTCAGCCTGGTGCGCGAGCACTTTCATTCATCGGCCAAGGTGCAATATGGGAGACTGCATTTACAGTTCGCCATCAAAAATCACAGTGGGTATACATGCACGTTTTGATCGAATACTTGCAGAAGCAACCATCATGTTAGTCCCCGCTTTTCGAAGCTATATGAAGCACTTCGCCCCCTCTTGCTTCCGTAGTGCTTCCCAGCGTGCTTGAACGCAGAAAGCCTCCCGCGAGGGAGGCCTTTAAGCGTTTGATATATTTGTATATTTTGGTTGCGGGAGCTGGATTTGAACACTGTTTATACCGTTTTAGGGAAGCCCCCTAAAACCCCAGACTGTCTTTCAGACCTACAGCACCCCGATCCCTGAAGTATGGATACGTCTTGGGTTTCGGA
>Ga0209199_1004548_pt1 | contig 12697 bp, 14 predicted proteins | sample COGITO_mtgs_1105_7_FD_184805 | JGI IMG/M metagenome (GOLD analysis project Ga0209199, IMG submission 184805) | Pelagic marine microbial communities from North Sea - COGITO_mtgs_110523 (SPAdes) (version 2) | ecosystem: Environmental > Aquatic > Marine > Epipelagic ...
TCAAGAATTGTATTAAAATTTGGAAGAACTACTATAAATGGAGAGGACGGACATGGATATTTCAGAACATATGAAGATAATGGAAATAATTATGCACAAATTAGTGGAAATATTTACCCTTATTATAATAATCATGCCCTGTCTATCAAAATGAGTGGTGATGGTTCAACCATTGCTTATACTACTGGTAATTTTAATACTATGTTAACAGCAAGATATAATGGAAGTTCTTGGGTATCATTACCTTCAATAGAAATTAATGGGACATTTGATAATGGGATAAGTTTAAGTTATGATGGAAATATTCTTGCTATCGGGGAGCCTTACGCTGACGAAGCAGGAACCGACTCAGGAAGAACACGAATATTTCAGTACAATGGAAATTGGGTGCTAAAAGGGCAAATAAATGGTTCAGGTTCGGGTATTAAAAGTGGTACATCTGTAAGTTTAAGTTCTGACGGAAATACAATTGCTATAGGAGAACCTTATGCAGATTATGAAGAAGAAGCAGGAACCGATACAGGAAGAACCAGAATATTTCAATACAATGGAAATTGGGTGCTAAAAGGAAAAATTAATGGTTCAGAAGTGGGTATTAGAAATGGGTCGTCAGTAAGTTTAAGTTACGACGGAAATACAATTGCTATAGGAGAACCTTACGCAGACGAAGTAGGAACCGACTCAGGAAGAACACGAATATATCAATATAATAATTATAATATAAATATTAATAATTTAATAAAAGATATTTTGTTAAATATACCTACAATAAATATTAGTAATTATATCAAATATTGAATAAAGTATGAAATACGCTATTTGGATATAAAGTGTAAATAACAAAAGAAGAATATGATATTTCAGGTGGATGTATAGGTTCTTACCATTGTGGATAGATTTAATAATTTTATTTATAAAAATCATCAACGGAATTGAACAGCTTTATTAACAAAGTTAATAACCATTTATTGATATGTGTTCATAGACTCGAACTGCTTACATTTGTCTCATAAGACCAACTCTCTAACTGAATATTTTCATCTACAGTCCACCACTCTACCATCTGAACTAATCCTATGTAATCCTACATAATCCTATGTAATACTACGTAATACTAAGTAATACTACATAATCCTATGTAATACTACGTAATACTACGTAATCCTATATAATAGTAGAAATGAGTGGCATAATAGTAGAAATGAGTGACATAATAGTAGAAATGAGTGGCATAATAGTAGAAATGAGTGGCATAATAGTAGAAATGAGTGACATAATAGTAGAAATGAGTGACATAATAGTAGAAATGAGTGACATAATAGTAGAAATGAGTGACATAATAGTAGGAGTACAAAATGTTATACAAAGAATGTGTCTTTACGGGGAGACACCGGTTCTAAACCATTTAAAAATATATTTTTGGAAACGTATTTAAGATAGACCTTTCTATAACTCGAACCCACACGCCTCTGGGTTATTCTCAAAATATTTATGAATTTGTTTAAGAACCATACTTCAGGGTAACCATTTTTTGTGCACAAATTTCGATCTCCATTACAAAGTGATTAGAACGGTTTTATTCAAAGCATCTCTTGAAATCTTCGTATCAGCATTAACTTCCAATACAACTTGTTCGTCAAAAGTCTCGAAGCAATCTGAACAATATGTGGCGTATACATTTCATTTGGATTAATCACATATTTGGACACCACGTTGTCTCCGAATACGTCACATGTTTAAACAGGATTTGGTAATCATTGCAAGATGAGAGTGTCTCGTAAAATTGATATTAAGATTATTTCTATATACTTTTATGGCGTCTTTATTTATCAAGCAAAGTATCGATTTTTTTCTAGACGTATATAGTGATGTTATACAAGACGAAAAACGCATACCTCCTCTTGAAAATTTAAAACAACTTATGTATAACAAATTGAAAGATTATGAAACAATTAAGAGACAAGAAAAAAAGAAGAAAAAAAAAGAAGTAAAGGAAGAAAAAAAGGAAGAAAAAAAGGAAGAAAAGGAAGAAAAGAAGGAAGAAAAGGAAGAAAAAAAGGAAAAAAAGGAAGAAAAGGAAGAAAAGGAAGAAGAAAAGGAAGAAAAAAATAAAATAAAACAAACAGAACTTATACAACAAGGTATTATTGTGCCATTTCTCCCAAAAGAAATAGATTATGTAGGTTGTAAAGCTTTAAAGTTATATCCAGCTAAACAAGGTAAACGCGAAGGTTTGTTTCTACCTTGTTGTGCCCCACCGAAAGAAAAAGGTTTTTGTGTTGCATGTTTAAAAAGTGGTAATAATTATGGTTGTTTAGACGAACGTCTTAAATCGAAAGGGTTATATAAATCGTCTAATAATAAAAATGAAATAAGTTACAAGGATTGGTTTAAAGATAATAAAAAACATACATACGAAGATATGCGAAATAAACTTAAACATATAGGTGTTAAGTTATCTATATTTGAAGAAAAAATGAGGCATAGGTCACCTTCTATAAGTTCAGACGAAGGTGAAGACAGTATTTCTGAAATAATAAAGGATGGTATTGTATATCATATTACTAACAATAATACAATATTTAACGATGATGGCGAGTTAGTTGGAAGAATAGACGAAGAAGGAGAACCCTTATGGAATTGATAAGATTTGTCTATGTTTTCTTGAAATAAAAATATATTTTACCACATTTTTATTATTTATTGAAATTTATTAACAATTATTTTTATAGTATTTTTCATATTTACAGCATGTCTTTTGACTGGTACATATACCAATATTTAATATTGATAATTTGTTGTTATATACCAATATTTAATATTGATAATTTGTTGTTATATTCTAAGAATGTTTCCCAACCATACGGACATTTAATATTAGAGACCTGTTCTTTTAAACATACATTATATTCAATATGACTTGTATAACATGTTTGAAACTTACAATATTGTAATTCGGTTGCAAATACTGTGTTTAATAAAAGAATAAGTTTCATTTTATCTACATATAATCTATGTTATCGTTTCAATTTTACACCTTTGATAATTTAGAATTTGAAGGAGTTTCCACTTTAATAAAAAATTGAAACGAAAATCATTCTTATGTAATCTCATACAAATAGTATATAATGGCTTACCTATCGTTCAACATCCAACGCGTTCCCAACTTCGTTAAAGAATGGGTATTTATTAAAACATTCAAAGAAGCGTTCGGGGACGTTGAAGTAAAACTCGATATCCACATTAAAACAGACACCAGAACCAACTATGACTTTCAGATGTTATTCGTTCATATATCGACTGATGAACCTGGTGAGGAACTTATAGAATTCAAGAAACGTCTTCAGGAAGAAGATGAAGTATGGATTTATTACGACGATAAACACTACTTCAAGACAAGGAAAATCGTTCATAAAACACAAAAACGTATAATAAGCAAGAAAGATATGGAGGAAATTAAAAAGTCCTTGCAAAAGACACGTATCACGACTGAAGAGGTGACTGAAGAGGTTGCGGAAGAGGTGACTGAAGAGGTGACTGAAGAGGTTGTGGAAGAAGCGACTGAATAAGTATAGAAAAACAAAAAAAAAATGGGGAAACCCTATTTTTTTTTGGGTAGTCTTTGTTTACTCAATAAAAAATAGGGTTTCCCCATTTTTTATGTTTTTTTTATGTTTTTTTAGAATTTCTGGTTTTTCAAAAACTTAATATGTTCCTCCCAAGCTACATATGTCTCCGTTTCCTTATCGTCATCTTGTAAATAAAGATTCATATATTTGGTGTCCCGATCGCGAGCAATAAGCCTCTTACGCTGACGTTTTTCAAAACGATGTTTTAGTTCTTTATTATCTTCAATAATAGAGAACCTGGAAGGTGGGGTGTTTTTGTTCATGATGTAATCTTCGTTATTCATTGTTGATATTACTATAGATATTTTTCATATCAATTTTTTTTTTAAAATTGATATGAAGAGTAAATAAATAACTTTATAAAATGGCTCTTACAATTATTTCATTCAACGTTCCATACGTTCCTATCCATGTTAAACCATACGATATTGAATGCATCTTTAAAAAAGAATTTGGAGACATCAATATAAAACTTGATATTATCGTGAAACTTGACATAAATACGAATTGTGAATTTATTGTTTTATTTGTTATTCTAAGCACTACAGACCCGTCCGAAGAACTTCTAGAATTTAAACAAAGAATCGAACACGAAGAAGTGTTGTTTTATTACGATGATATAGGTAATTATTTTGAGGCCACGACTATCATTCCAAAAAAACGTAAATGTTTCATTAGTAATGAAGATATCGAAGAAGTTAAATTGTCATTCAATAATACATTCGAAAATGCTGCTGAAGAATAATAAAAAAATGGGGGTTAAACCCCTATTTTTTTTACTATTTGTTTCAATTTTTTAAGACCCTAAAAAATTGAAACGAAAATCATTCTTATGTAATCTCATACAAATAGTATATAATGGCTTACCTATCGTTCAACATCCAACGCGTTCCCAACTTCGTTAAAGAATGGGTATTTATTAAGACATTCAAAGAAGTGTTCGGGGATGTTGAAGTAAAACTCGATATCCACATTAAAACAGACACCAGAACCAACTATGACTTTCAGATGTTATTCGTTCATATATCGACTGATGAACCTGGTGAGGAACTTATAGAATTCAAGAAACGCCTTCAGGAAGAAGATGAAGTATGGATTTATTACGACGATAAACACTACTTCAAGACAAGGAAAATCGTTCATAAAACACAAAAACGTATCATAAGCAAGAAAGATATGGAGGAAATTAAAAAGTCCTTGCAAAAGACACATATCACGACTGAAGAGGTGACTGAAGAGGTTGCGGAAGAAGCGACTGAAGAGGTTGCGGAAGAGGTATAGAAAAAAAAACAAAAAAAAAATGGGGAAACCCTATTTTTTTTGGGTAGTCTTTGTTTACTCAATAAAAAATAGGGTTTTCCCCCATTTTTTATGTTTTTTATAGATCCTCCCAACTTTCAACCTCCTCAGCTACCAGAGGACTATTATCTTCCGCTTTTTCTGTCGTTTTTTCTTCCGCTTTTTCTTCCGTTTTTTCTTCCGTTTTTTCTGTTGTTTTTTCTTCGGCGGAACTTTTTGCCAATTTCCAGATTTTTACTTGTTCACGATGCTGGATTAGTATGTCTGTAAGAGCCATGAGGGTGATATTTCTAGTCTCTGACGCATTAATCTTTGGCCAACTGGTCGAATCTCCCTCTTGAAAAGAACGATATCCGGAACCTTGAATGTGTGCGTTGATGATGCGTTTAACCCACTTCTCACGATTTGAACGCTTGATGTTGAAATCTGACTGATAGATCATGTTGTTGATGGTCTTGATATCGTGTTCGCATTGGTCTTCCTCAAACAATACAACACTCGCATTCCACATCTGGATTGCGTTCCAAGATACAGCTCCACGTTTTTTACCCCAAGTAAGAGATAATGGTTTGTCTCCCAAAATTGCCTTTTGTTTTGCGTCATATGCTTTGAATTGCGTCATAATTATAATACTTTTGTATGAGTTGATTGATACTGATTTTTTAATTCAATTTTCTATTCGATGTTTTCTATTGTATTCGTTGTTTTCTATTGTATTCGATGTTTTCTATTGTATTCGATGTTTTCTATTGTATTCGTTGTTTTCTATTCGATGTTTTCTATTGTATTCGATGTTTTCTATTGTATTCGTTGTTTTCTATTCGATGTTTTCTATTGTATTCGATGTTTTCTATTGTATTCGTTGTTTTCTATTGTATTCGATGTTTTCTATTAAATGTTTCTAAAAAAAATTGATTAAAAAATCATTATCAACAACCTCATAACCATCTTATTAAATATGTGTCGCTATTACTACGGAGCCATCGAGGGGAAATTTTGGTTTGCGGTCCAATGTTCTTCTATGATTGAGAACTACGGAGGTTGGATTAATCATGATCAAATCAACTGGTGTGGTTGTGATTGCCGAGTGGATGTTGATGATGACACCTATTGTTCAAATTGTTTCGAGTCTTTTGACGATCATAAACAAGTTGTCTTGGAATATGATATACAACTCGAAGAAAACGGAAGTATTCCAACATTTGAGGGATGTTTACCTGATATGGAGATTACAAGAGATGATTTTGAAGAAACAGTACTTCCGTTTATCTCTGAAAAAGAATCACTCTGCAAAGAATGGTTGGAGGAGTTCGTAATTTCCGATGAAAAAGGACACAGATATGTAGCAACTATAAAAAATGGTTGCCCTGAAGAATACCTGTCGACCATTGCTGATTGGTGTATGCTAAAACAAATTCAGAAATATTTTGATAATAACCCAGAGGCAGATGAATGCCAGTTCGAGGGGGAAATATAGAAAAGTCTATCCCAAATACGTTTCCAAATGAAAAATAAAAAAAAAAAAAATGGGAAAACCCTATTTTTTTTTGGTAGTCTTTGTTTACTCAATAAAAAATAGGGTTTTCCCCATTTTTTATGTTTCTAAAAAAAATTGATTAAAAAAATCATTATCAACAACCTCATAACCATCTTATTAAATATGTCTGTTTCCATCATCGCTCAACGTTTTGCCTCTTACGCCGTAAAGTTGGACAATATCGCAGAATTGTCTGAATTTGAACTTGCTGTAAAGTTTACCGATTTAGAGAAGGAATACAACCGCGCAAAACGTGCGGAGAATGCTCGTTTTAAAAACTTGTCAGATGAAGATAAACAATCGGAAACTGAAAGACTCAAGCGCGAAAAGGCCGAAAAACGCGATGAAATCAAGGAAAAACGCAAGCAGCTTCAGAGAAACAAGACGAAAGATGAAAAGGCACTTGAGCGTGAAGAAAAATCTAAAAAACGTGAAGAACGTTCCAATAAAAAACGCGAAGAGCTTGGGGAAGAAGAGTATGATCGTCTTATGGAGGAAAAACGTTTGAAGATGTCCGAACTTCGTGCCAAAAGAACGAAGAAAGCCACTGAAGAAGCTGCCGAAGAAGCTGCCGAAGAAGCTGCCGAAGAAGCTGTCGAAGAAGAAGCTGTCGAAGAAGAAGCTGTCGAAGAAGAAGCTGTCGAAGAAGAAGCTGTCGAAGAAGAAGCTGTCGAAGAAGAAGCTGTCGAAGAAGTTGCCGAAGAAACTGACGATATAGACTCGGATGATGAAATCCTCGTTCCAGAACCAGAACCAGAACCAGAACCTAAAAAGGAGAAAAAGGAGAAAAAGGAGAAAAATGAGAAAAAGGAGAAAAAGGAGAAAAAGGAAAAAAAGGAGAAAAATGAGAAAAAGGAGAAAAAGGAGAAAAAATAATCAGAAAAAAACACAAAAAAATGGGGGAAACCCCTATTTTTTTTACACAGATTAAATAGGGTTTTTCCCCCATTTTTTACACCTCTTTCAAAGACGTTATTGAGGAACCATTCAAAAAACCACACCGGCATTCGTGTAAATCACCGAACAACAATTCAGGGAGACCCGGATTCTAAACCATTACTTAAAATTATAACAAGATATAAATACTTCTCTTTTATTTTAATATACAATGAAAACCTTTTATGTATGTAGTTTTGGTGGTTCAGGGTCTACTTTACTGGCAAACTCGTTGAAGCCGTATGGACGAGTAGAGCATATCCATTCACGTAATCCTCCATTAGAGTTAGAATACGTAGGGAATAACAAAGGAGGCGACGCTTACTTTGAATGGTTTAATGGAATAAAAGTTCCTGAAAGTGAATTGGACGATATTATTGTCATATTTATTTATAAAGACCCTATTAAGGCTATTTATTCCAGATATATACCATATTATAAAGACTGTCATAAAGATCACATGGACCACGTTCAAACCAACAGAAACGTCGAATTGAAAGACGTCCTTTCCCAGAAAAAAGATTTATTTGGCATAACTGAGTTCTATAATAACTATGCTACTAAAAATAAAAAAAGAAATTATAAAATACACTGTATTAAGTATGAAGATATGTTTGAAAAACAAAATGAACTATGTGGGGTATTAGGAGTTGGACCATTAAAATTATTCAAAAGAGAAACTTCGAAGAATTATTCACATTATACAGAACTGTCAGAAATATACAAAGACCTTATAGACGACATGAATAACCGAAGTTTTATTGAAAAAACATAATTATTAAGAACAACATAAGTCATCACATTCGCCTATAAGTTACTTGACGTATTGTCTTGAAAATTGATACAAAAAAACTACATTATATATGGTATGGCGAATATATATATATTACGTGAGAAACTACTCACAACCGATTACGAAAATATACCGAATGGGTTGAAATCAATTATTCCAGATCAGACTTTAAACATTTTAAAGACTCTCAATTTAGACAAGGAAACAAACGATATTATCGAAAAGTATAAAATAAATGAAATAAAAAAACTGGTCTATAAAAATCATGGAAACGTTCAAGGTAATAAGTCTTTAAAAAAAAACTGGGCAATTGCTTTATTAGATACACGCCGTTATGCGTTTAATACATTTGCTATGAGGTCTAAAATAAGTGATGACCTGTTGAGAACTATTAAAACATTCTTATAAAAATGGGGAAAACCCTATTTTTATTTCTTGTGAGTCCCAAGTCGCCTGGGTTCTCGTGTCAATTTTAACCATTACAAAATTGATACATTATTGTTTCTACATACATATCACCATAGGATATTCTTATATAATGTTCTGTAAAATTTGTTACGATATGAAAAAGACCGAATCCTGTTATACTGGGCATAGTATTAAACAAGGTAATATCGTTACTTGTCCTGAACTTAAAAAAATGAAATGTTTTAAGTGTATGGAATTCGGACATATGACTTCATACTGCCAACTTGCCAAGCCACAGGTCAAGCCACATGTCAAGTCACAGGTCAAGCCACAGGTCAAGTCACAGGTCAAGCCACAGGTCAAGCCACAGGTCAAGTCACAGGTCAAGAAACAGGTCAAGACACAGGTCAAGTCACCAAATCTATACAATAGTTTGTCTCTTGAAGACACAGATGAAGACACGGATGAAGAGACATATGAAGAATCAGAAAAAATATCTTTAAAAATTTCTTTAAAAATACCGATTTTCATGCGCTCTACAAATTCGCATGAAATTAAATGGAAAATGGGTTTCTCTTGGGCTGAAGAAATGGAATAAAAAAAAACAAAAAAAGGGGCAAAACCCCATTTTTTTTTTTAAAATTGAATGGTATATGTTGTTATATGATAACCAATGCGGTTACCTTCTAATTCGTGGGGTTTAATTAAGGATTTCTATGGTTTTAATATTTGGTCATTCGAAATATTTAGAAAATTTAATGACACCGATTACTGTTTATTTGCGGCACAAATGCAAACTGGTAAAACAAGCACTTACCTTGAACTTGCTTATAATATGATTTTATGTAATAAAGTTAAAAATGTTGTTATTTTTAGCGGTAATCGTGAAACTGAACTACGGAAACAAACGCAAGATAGAAGTTTCAAAGGGGTTCAAGTGGTATGGGGTTCACAATTAAATAGTTTCATACCTCCTATTGAGAAGACTTTATATATTTGGGACGAATCGCATTTTGGACAAACAAAGGGACAGGCTGTATCTATGTTTCTTAAGAAATGTAATCTTGTTCCTGGACGCAAAGGACAAAACGGTAACTTTTTACTTTCTGTGTCAGCAACACCTTTCTCTGAATTACATAATATTGACCCGTATAATATCATATGGAGGAAAAATACAAAAAATTATTGGGGTGTCAGAAAAATGTTAAAAACAAACCAGATCGTTGGTTATAACGATTTAAGAGACACGTTTAATGAAGTTATTGTTAAATATAATACTGGTTATTCTATGATAAGGTTATATGAATCTAACAACGAGAATTGTAAATTTAATATCATCAAATCTATTTTGGACTTTAAAAAAATTAAATATATCATATATGACCGCCATTATCTAGGTAATATAGAAGATGTTCTTTGTAATGATAACAATTTTCATACTGTTATCATTCTTAAGGGTAAATTACAAATGGGCAAAACTATTTTAAACAAACAATATATTAAATTTTGTATGGAAACTACTCTTACAAAAAATACTGATGCTCTACTACAAGGTTTAATTGGACGCTTTTGTGGTTATAATACTAATACTAATACTAAAATATATATTCCTGATAAAATTAAATCAAGTGGTGAACTTGAAATATATGTTAATATGTTTATTAATCATAAGGATATTCCTAAAAAGGGTATGAATTTGCGTAAAATTAAAGGAACTACTCACGAAGAAGTCTTTTATTAAAATAATTTTTTTTTTATGAATCAGACAATTTATGAATCAGACAAAAAATTGATACACAATTTTTGATAAAATTGAAGCCAGTTTTTCAATTGATTGAAATCATTATTTAAGTGTTGCTACCATGGCTGATATTTCCAACATGGAAACTCTGAAAACCCAACACGATGATATTTGTGAAAAAATCAAGACTATTCGTGAAAATTACTTTGAATTTTGCGAAGATGAGACCCAATTCAATACTGATATGGTTTCTATTGAAAAAGACCCTGAGTCATATTCAGATGGAACGATTAAAACCAAGCTTATTTTAAAAAAATACGCTTGTGCTTTATTGGATAAAAATGAGGTGGAAGTTCGTATGAAAGATATAGTATCGGATGAAAGAACTAATATAACACTTGAAAAGTTCGATGAACAGCAAAAGAAACTCACAAAACTAGAAAAACAACTCAAAGAACAACAATACCTACACGATGAACAGCACAAGAAACTCACAAAACTAGAAAAACAACTCAAAGAACAACAATACCTATTCGATGAACAGCAATACAAACTCAATAAATTAATTCGTTTATTTGTAGACGATGAAGATATGAAAACATTCAAAACCAGAACTGATTCTGAAAGTGAGGCTTGATTCGTAAACAAAAAATAAAACCAAAAAAAATGACAAAAACAACAATAAAACCAAAAAAAAATGACAAACGTTTTTTATTGAACAGACTAAGAACACAAAAAAATTGAACTACGAATAATGTGTCTCTAGTTTATAGGTGTGTGTTTCTAAAATCATAATGAGTATCTTTAAGATTACTCGCTCACGTAAGGCTACGGTGAATCAGACGAATAAATATTACAAAACAAATAAATCAATTACATTGGTTGCGCCTATGCAGTCTGGCAAAACATCGACTTATTTTGATGTTGCGATAGACGCCATAAAAAACGGAATTGTAAAAAAGATTGTGATCTTTAGTGGAAATCGTGAAACAATGTTGAGGAAACAAACAATGGATAGTGTTTCTAAAAATGAATTGTTAAAGGATGTAACCGAAGTTGTATGGGGACCCGAACTGAAAAAATATAATCCAGATATATTCACAAATACTCTCTATATTTGGGACGAATCTCACTATGGACAAAGTGATGAACAAGAAGTGGATAACTTTTGTTCTAAGTGCGGAATTTGTCCTTTAGGTCTCGATTCTTTCCAGAGTGTGTATTATTTATCTGTATCGGCTACTCCCTTTTCAGAAGTGATTGATGTTCAAGAAGAAGAATCTAAAAAAATGGTTATCTTTCAGAAACCAAACAATAATTATTTTGGAATAAAGCAAATGATAGAAAATGACCTCATTCAAACATTCGATGACTATTCTACAAAAATGGAGGAACTCGTTCGTGAACTAAGCGCATCACCTATTCCTAAAATTGGTGTCTTTCGTCTCCGAGAAGATGGAAAAGGTGAAAATAAATTAACCATTTTAAGGAGGATTTGTGACAATTATAAGGTTTCTTGTAAACTCTATGATAAAGATGCTGGTGATGAAGAACTTACGAATGCGATTGAGACAAAACCGACGAAGTCTCGCGTGATTATTATAAAGGGCAAACTAAAAATGGGGAAAACAATCAAAGATAAACGAAATGTCATGTTTTGTATGGAAACGGCAAAAAAGTCTAACTCGGATACTTTATTACAAGGACTTATGGGAAGGTTCTGTGGGTATGAAGACAAAAAAAATGGTCGTTATTTAAATAAGAAAGTTAAATTCTATATACACGAAAACAATAAAAACGGTCCGTCCGAATATGTGAAGTATTTCACTACGATTGGTGCGACTTCTCCTAAAACTGGAATGAATATTCTTCATAAGAGACGAACCGTTAAATATGCACAAGTTATTAAGATTCCAATGATCAATCGGTCAAATGCGAAAAAAAGTATAAGTTTGTTGAACGTTCCTATTCTCAATAAAATAGATGAAAATGGTTATAAGTTCAAACTACCTGGTAAAATGATTTTGGAAGAAGGAGTTGTTCCAACGATTGAAGCTGGTCATGGTGCTAAGCTCAATACCGAATTAAATATTTACAATATTGGTGATTGGTCTTATTTATTATATGCGAAATCAGATATTCCAGTTGAATGCACCACTACTACAAAAAAGGAAATATTTTCGAAACCACTAAAGAAACTATACCAAAATGGGTTTGTTATTGGCGGACCGCGTACTGAATCGTTTCTTATAGTGAATGAAATGATGATCGACATATATAAGTTTATACACGCGTCAAAAATTACACAATCTTTGTGTGAGAAAAAAATACAAACGAAACAAGGAGTAAAAATA
>Ga0209199_1004562_pt1 | contig 12664 bp, 14 predicted proteins | sample COGITO_mtgs_1105_7_FD_184805 | JGI IMG/M metagenome (GOLD analysis project Ga0209199, IMG submission 184805) | Pelagic marine microbial communities from North Sea - COGITO_mtgs_110523 (SPAdes) (version 2) | ecosystem: Environmental > Aquatic > Marine > Epipelagic ...
TATCTGCTCAAGGAATCAATTATTTCTATTTCAAACTTTCTTGGCATTTCGTCAGATGCATCTTCAACTTGTTTTAATCTAGGAATCACATATTGAATTCCTATTTGAATCAACTTTAACTATTATGTACGGGTATGTTTTAGGATTTAAATTTATAGCATTAAAAGTGTCTGAAATCCTCAACAAAGTTTGAACTTTCGTAAGCTTGGGTCACTTGAGAATAGAAAGTCTGCAATTATGCAGACTTTCTTGTTTCATATATAGAGTTAATTTTATTTGAGTTATAAACTAGAAGAAAAAACAAAAACCTATAATTTCTGATCTTCCATTTACACCATGGAGCTTTGTCGGGATTATTAAATAATCCTGCCCTCATTAGCGCTTTATAAATTTAACTACTTTTGAACTTTAATTTTTCCGTATTTTTGTTTTAAACCAATTACAATTTTCATTTGATGATTTTATTTTCTCAAGCATCCTTAATTATAGTCATTTTTGTTACTCTGTTATGGATCTGGAGTGTGTTTATTAAAAACGTTAGTATCATAGATGTTTTCTGGGGTTTAGGCTTTGTGAGTGTCAATGTGTTTTATGCGTGCATGTCTGGAGATTTAACAGCAAGAAAACTATTAGTTTTTATACTAGTAAGCATTTGGGGGCTTCGACTCTCAATTTATTTAGCGATAAGAAATAGTGGTAAAGGGGAGGATTTTAGATATCAAGAGTTCAGAAAAAACTATGGGCCTAAACGTTATTGGTGGTTTAGTTTCTTCCAAACATTTTTATTGCAAGCCGTTTTGATTATGATCATATCACTTCCACTTTTGGGAATCAATACGAGCAGTAGTTCAGGCGCTTTAAACGGGCTGGATTATTTAGGTATTTTGGTGTGGTCAATTGGTTTTGTTTTTGAAGCAGGTGGGGATTATCAGTTGATGCGTTTCAAACAAAACCCAAAAAATAAAGGAAAAGTTCTAGATATCGGGTTTTGGAAATACAGTCGCCATCCAAATTATTTTGGAGACTCAGCTGTTTGGTGGAGCTATGCTATTTTTAGTATTGCCTCCGGGTGTTATTGGCAAATAATAGGTTCCATTATAATGACCTTATTAATCCTTAAAGTATCGGGGGTGAGTTTGCTTGAGAAATCGTTAAAAGACACGAAACCTCTTTATAGAGACTACATTAAAAAAACCAGCTCTTTTTTACCTTGGTTTCCTAAAAAATAAATAATTATGGATATTAGTGCAAAAAGCATTCTGTTTTTTATCTTTATGGCCTGGGGGTTTCCACTAGGGTATTACAGAAGTAAATTTCGAAAAATTGTCTATGACACCGATAGTTGGACCATAAATATTAAGCCCCTTTTTTGGAAAGAATTAAAAGGACTGTTTGTTATTATCTACCCAGAAAACCTCATGTATAAGAAATTTAGAAAGTTCTATCTATTTTATCTGAGTATATATTTGTTATTGTTACTATCTTACCTTTATGTTTGATTTCATTACTAATATTTTAAATATAAAATTTATATATTAATTAGATTCCTTAAAAAATCCCAGCGATTGTATGCCAAGGTCACTTAAGAATAGAAAGTCTGCATAATTTGCAGACTTTCTTGTTTCTATGATATAATTAAATCTAAAAATATATCAGCTTATTTTTTTTAGATTTATTAAAAAAGACAATAACAATAGAAGCCTAACAAAAGCTTGAGGAATTTAAATTATACTCCTTGCAATAGTAAAGTTTAACAATTTTGTTTACTTTTGTTAGAAATTGTATTAACAAAACTAACTACTATGAAAAAAATAATTACAATTATGTCACTCGCTGTCATTGGTTTTTCTTTTGGACAAGAAGAGGAAACAAAACCAAAGTTTAATTTTAACGGTTCAGTTGACGCTTATTGGAGATCCAATATTAATTCTCCAAACGATGAGGTAAATATGGGTACCTTACCGTATGCCCCTCCTAGCTCTTTTGTAAACACTCCTGGTTTTTCTTTAGGAATGGCAAATCTTGTTGTCTCATATGAAGGTGAGAGAGTTGGTTTCGTAGCAGATCTAGCTTACGGACCTAGAGCTGATCAAGCAATTAACCCTAATGCGGCACAAAACAATAGTGTTATAAATCAGATGTACATGTACTGGAATGTGAATGAAAACACGACAGTAACAATGGGACGCTTTAATACCTTTATTGGTTTTGAAAGAATTTCACCCGTTGACAACTTTAACTACAGCATGTCACATGCTTTTACTTTTGGACCAAGAAACCACAACGGTTTAATGTTTGATTTTAAATATGCAAACAATTGGGCATTGAAACTTGCTGTTATGAATCCTATGGAAATTACGGATTCAAATACTACAGGAGACTATTCAGTTGGTTTTCAGATATCTAATGGAAACTTAAAATTAGGTTTTGTTCACAGCCAAAAATCAAGATTTATTGATTTGATAAGTGGTTTTGATATTTCTGAAAATTTTTACATGGGATTAAACGCTCAGTTTGCCAATTATAAAGACGGGGAATTAAATGGAAGAATTGACGATAGTTATACATCGTTGTCTATTTATCCTCAAATCACATCTTCTGAAACTTTCTCATGGGGAATGCGTTTAGAGTATATTAGTTTTGGTGATTTTACCGACGATAAGATTAATGTTATTTCTCCAACTCTAACTGCGAATTTTCAAATTGATGACTTAACGATTAAACCAGAACTGAGATTAGATTCTTCAAACCAAGATTTATTTATAAATAATAATGTTTCACCAACTGGAACTTTATCTTCATTTGTTTTAGGAGCAGTATATAAATTTTAATATCTGACCATATTATTCGGATTCATTACAAACTCACAACTTATAGTTGTGGGTTTTTTTTTGTAATTAAAAAAAAGTTTAAATTTATATAAATTAATAAATGGCTATTTAATTGTTTAATCCTATGAATTCACTAAAATCATACATTCGAGACGTCCCCAATTTCCCTAAAGAAGGGATTCAATTTAAAGACATTACGTCTCTTCTAGAGAGTCCAGAAGGAGTCGCTTTGTGTTTGGAGTCGTTACTGTCTCAGTTGAAAACAATAAAGGTTGACAAGGTCGTGGCTATAGAGGCTCGTGGGTTTTTTTTTGGGATGTTGATAGCACACGCTTTAAAAGTTCCTTTTATACCTGTTCGTAAGCCCGGAAAATTACCTCGAAAGGTAGTTGCACAATCTTATGATTTAGAATATGGTTCTGATGTATTGGAAATGCATCAAGAGGCCATCCAAAAAGGAGATAAGGTGCTTATTCATGATGATGTATTGGCTACTGGTGGAACTGCGCAGGCGGTTTGTAAAATGGTTGAATCTGCAGGAGGACAGATTGTTCAATGTAATTTCATTATGAAAATCAACTTTCTTGAAGGGGCAAAAAAAATAGATTCTTACCCTGTTTTTGCAGCAGTCAGCTACTAGTCTAACGCTTTTTTAGTGACATACAGTCGCCAGCCAAATAAAGCCATTTGTAAGTTAGTTGCTTTAGCAAGATCGACTCGTTTTTTAGTTAAACTAGGAAGTAGCCACTTATTAACTTTTGCCAGGACCATAAAAAATGTTTGTGAGTTCATTGTTCAAAAATAGAAATTCTTCATCTAAATATAAGCAAATTTAATATCTTAGAATTATCTTCGTAAAAAAATAGGATATGGATGTTGTTTTGATGTTGTTGGGGTTTGTGCTGCTTGTCGTTGGGGGTGATTTCCTAGTGCGTGCTTCAGTAGCATTATCACTCAAACTAAATATCTCTAAAATGGTTATAGGGTTGACTGTTGTCTCCTTTGCCACCTCGCTTCCAGAGCTGTTAGTAAGCTTAAACGCCGCTTTAAATGGGTCACCTTCTATTGCGATTAATACTGTGGTTGGTTCTAATATAGCCAATATAGGATTGGTTCTCGGGATTACTGCCTTGATCGGAACAATCTATGTCGATAAAACATTTTACAGATTTCATTGGCCAGCTCTTATGTTGTTTTCAATACTGTTTTATTATTTCCTGAGTAATGACAATCAACTCACCGCTATTGAAGGCGCTATTCTATTTACAGGACTAATCGTTTTTGTCATCTTAGTTTTAAAAAAATCAAGTGATGCTGATCCCGATGATTCCATAGACGCATTAACAGTAGTTTCAAATTTTAAAATAGTAATTTGGTTGCTAATTGGGGGAGTCGCCTTGTATTTTGGTTCGGACTGCCTTGTTAAAGGGGCTATTGTGATCGCGAAAGAACTAGGGGTTAGTGAGGCCGTGATCTCCATATCTATTTTAGCTGTTGGCACTAGCGTTCCTGAACTTGCAGCCTCAGTTATGGCTGTGGTTCGAAATGAAAAAGCAATTTCGTTAGGGAATTTAATTGGCTCAAATATATTTAATATTGGATCTGTACTGGGGTTAACAGCTATGATTAAGCCTCTTGTTGTTGAAGACTCTTTAATTATTTCTAGAGATTTAATTTGGATGTTAATCTTTGCAGCAGTTCTTCTGCCATTTGCATTGCTATTAAAACGACATGAACTCAAAAAAACGGAAGGCTTTGCCATGGTTTTTATGTATGGAATATTTATATATTTAGTATTTATTTCCTAAAAAAGCATTAATTTTAGCTTGAATAATCGATTTTAAACTAAACTTCAAAATGATGAATACTTACGAATGTAAACAATGTGGTATGGCTGTTAAGGCAACTTGTGGCAACTGTGATGTCCCTTTAGAAAATGGCATGATAGACCTTCCTGATGGTTCGCAAGTACAGGTGTCTAAATGTCCAGAATGTGAAGGTAAAATTAAATCGCCAATGTGTTGCGGAGCCGACATGAGTTGTAACTTATAGGCCCCCTTTAAGTGGCACTCAATCGTAAAACACAAGGGTTTATACGTAAATCCCATCGTTACTTAGGTTTGTTTTTAGGGCTTCAGTTTATCTTTTGGACGGTTAGTGGGCTCTATTTTAGCTGGACAGATATTGACACTATTCATGGTGATGCCTATAGAATTCAACCTCCCAACACTCTTTTTGATAATTTACTGGTTTCTGACTCTGTTTTCTCTCAACTAACTATTTCCAAAATTGCACTCAGAGACTTAAATGGAATCCCCCATTTTTGGATTAATGGTTCTAATTTGTATGATGCACAATCTGGAGAAAAACGACAAGGTATTTCTGAAGATGAAGCGCTTTTTGTTGCGGGTCAAAATATGATTCCAGAACTTGTTCCAAGTTCCGTTGAGTTGATTGTATCTACCGCTGCACATCACGAATATCGAGGCAGACCTCTTCCCGCATATGCAATTAATTACACCCACAAAGAGGCAATTACTGCTTATGTTTCATATGCAGATGGTGCTTTTCAAACTGTGCGCCATAGAGATTGGAGATGGTTTGATTTTTTATGGATGACTCATACCATGGATTACCAGTCCAGAGACAACTTCAACACCACTCTTTTGAGAGTGTTTTCATTGCTTGGTCTTATAACTGTGTTAAGTGGGTTTGTGTTATTTGTTGTTTCTTCACCAACGATTAGAAAGACAAGCAAAAAGTGGCTTTAGTCCTCGAGATATTATACTAATTAAACCTTAGTTTATCATGTAGTTGCTTAAAGCTTCTATGCCAGTCACTGTAGCAGAAGATGGCAATTCATTTCCGCCGCCAGCTTGAGCGATTAGAGCAATTATTTCTGGTGCTAGTTCAAAGCCTTGATTGCTTTCTGCCCTAAGAAGGCCAATGTCAGCTCCATAATAATATCGGATAGATAGAATATCCTGAGGTTCAATAATATTTACATTTACACTAAAACCAGAAATTGTAATGGTACCCGTTACAGATATGTTGAAATTTAACGTTCCTTCATATACATTTGTATAGGAAACTCCATTAACTGTTTTAGAGTCGTATAAGTTTTCTTTAGTAGTAAGTAATTCAAAGTTAACGTTGATAGGAATCATTGTTTCTTGAATGTCAATGGTTTCAGAAAAAGCACCCTCAATAGTTGAAAGTACAGCTCCGTTATCAGCCTCCAAGTCAATTAATGAAAGATCGCTAATTTCCAGTGCTTGGTCTACTAAGAGATCAATGGGAAGATCTAAGGCCCCGCTATATATTAAAGTTGTGTTTGTAGTAGATAGACTTCCGCTTGTTAGGATGCTGTTCATACTGCCATCGGCACCCATTCCATTGTTGGCATTAAGGGTGTAAGTTGTATTTGACGTTGAGACTACATACAATGAATCGGTTGAGGTAAAATCCATTTCAGGAAGATCGGTACTGCTGCTGTCTACGTCATATTTCCAATAACTACCTTCTGAATTTGGGCTGAAATTTGAAGCAGTTAATACTGGCTCAGTTGTTTCATTTATTTCGCTTCCGTTCTCCTCACTAGAGCAACTAAGAATAATTAAAGAAGATAAAAATAAGTTTAAAAGTTTCATTTGTTTGTAGGATTTATATAATGAAGATAATATAATTTCATGAAAGAGGACTAAACTTTAAATAGATTTCCATTCTGAATGTCTGGGGATATAATAAAAAAACCACTCAATGAGTGGTTTTTAATAAATGCAAGAACTAATAAAATGTTATTTTTTATTAATCTTTTGTATGTATTTGTTTAGGGCCATAGTCATTGAAGGCATTTCTGTAGTTGGAGCTGCAACATCAACACGAAGGCCTTTATTTTCAACAGCTTTAACAGTTGTATTTCCAAACACGGCAATGCGTGTGTCATTTTGTTTGAAATTTGGAAAATTATGAAACAAAGAGTCAATTCCAGAGGGGCTAAAAAACACTAGAATGTCATAATAGACATCTGCTAAGTCCGTTAAATCACTAATAACTGTTTTGTAAAAAACAGCTTGTTTCCATTGAATACCGAGTTCATCAAGTGCAGCAGGGACAGAAGGCTTAAGTTTGTCTGAAGAAGGGAGTAAAAACTTTTCGTTTTTATATTTTTTTATTAATGGAGCTAGGTCAGAAAAGTTACGCTTTCCAACATAAATTTTTCTTTTGCGGTACACTACATATTTTTGCAGGTAATAGGCCACAGCTTCTGACTGACAAAAATATTTCATAGAGTCTGGCACTTTAAAACGCATTTCGTCTGCAATTCTAAAGAAGTGATCTACAGCATTTCTACTAGTTAAAATTATAGCAGAATAAATCGAAAAATCTACTTTTTGTAATCTAATTTCTTTTGCAGTAACCCCTTCAACATGAATAAACGGGCGAAAATCAATCTTCACTTTTTGCTTTTCCTCTAGGTCAAAGTAGGGAGAGTTTTCTATTTTAGGCTCTGGCTGAGAAACCAAAATGGTTTTTATTTTCATAGATCAATTGCTCTAAAATGTTAATTTATATCATACGAAAATAGTTTACATAAAATCACATAAGGTCCAATTTCGAGAGTGCAAAGATACAAAATAAAATAAAAGAAATTATTGATAAGAACTTTTTGATACGATTTGATGGATTTAAATAAGCCAATTAAGATAATTAAGCCCGAAATGACCAATGTTATGACTAATAATGAGAATTGATTTGGAAAGCTAAAAACCAATAAAGCATTTAATGGGAGTAGTAAAACACCCAAGAAATTTAGGGTGCTTATTTGCTGAAACACATAACTATGTGAGATTTTCTCTATTTCAAAAATGGCTCCGACAGCTAACTCTAATAAGATTTTTAGAAGAAACCCAATCCCCAAAATAGCGACTAGTTTTATGAAATAAACAAAGTTTATATTTACATTGGATTCGTAGAAGCGATAGGCTATAATTCCAGTGAGAACTGCATTAATGCAGAAGTTTATAAATAAGAAGACATCAAAAGGGTCAAAAAAACGATGGTCTTTAAAATGAATCCTTAAATAATTTGAATTGCCTATTAACTTCATGAATTCCACAAAACGGTTAGGGTTCAAAAGTTTAGCAATTACAATTATAGTAAGACTTGCTATAATAATAGTAGTATACCAGTCGTTAAATAGAACCTCTCTAAGCATATTCAAAGTTATGAAGAATATTTATAAAAAGAGTCCGCTAAAAATAACTTACTTTTGTCAAAATTTTCTACTGAATGCAAGAGGCCATTATCATCATACCAACTTATAATGAGATTGAAAATATCGAAGCCATCATAGATGCTGTTTTTTCACAGTATAATGAAGTGCATATTTTGGTTGTTGATGATCATTCTCCTGATAAGACTGCTCAAAAGGTAGAAGCCTGTCAATCTAGATATTCTGACCGCCTTTTTTTGCTCAAACGAACAGGTAAGCAGGGCTTAGGTACTGCTTATGTAGCGGGTTTTAAATGGTGCCTAAAGCATCATTATCAGTTTGTGTTTGAAATGGATGCAGACTTCTCTCACAACCCCAAGGACCTCAAACGACTTTATAATGCCTGTAAAGAAAATCATGTTGATCTTGCTATTGGTTCAAGGTACATAAAAGGAGTTAATGTTGTAAACTGGCCGTTGTCTAGAGTATTATTGTCCTATGCAGCTTCAGTGTATGTAAGACTAATTACGGGCATGAAAATTCTTGATCCTACTGCTGGGTTTGTTTGCTATAGACGCGCAGCTTTAGAAGCGATTAATTTAGATGAAATTAAATTTATTGGCTATGCTTTTCAAATTGAAATGAAATATAATACTTACAAGAAAAAGTTCAATATCAAAGAAATCCCAATTATCTTTACCGACAGACTCTATGGGGTCTCAAAGCTAAGTAAAGGCATCATAAAAGAAGCCATTTTTGGAGTCATTCAAATGCGATTAAAAACAATTTTAGGAAAGCGATAAATGCATAAAAAATCTATACTCATAAAAAATGCTCGAATTGTCAATGAAGGAACTACCTTTCTTGGTGATGTTTTAATCGAGGATTACTATATCAAAGAGATAGCGAGTTCTATAAGTGTCAAGAATTCTAATGTCACTGTTATTGATGCTGAGAATAATTACTTATTCCCTGGAGTCATCGATGATCAAGTCCATTTTAGAGAGCCCGGCCTGACTCATAAAGCAACTATTGAATCAGAATCAAGAGCCGCTATAGCAGGAGGAATCACCTCTTTTATAGAGATGCCAAACACGAACCCTCAAGCAACCACTATTGATAAGTTGGAAGATAAGTTTGAGATTGCCGCCAAAACATCTGCTGCAAATTATTCATTTATGTTTGGAGGAACGAATGATAATCTAGATGAAATTCTAAAGGTAGATCCCCAAAAAGTAGCGGGCCTTAAGCTTTTTCTAGGCTCTTCGACCGGAAATATGCTAGTGGATAACCCTGAAGTTTTAGAAAATATTTTTAAAAGTACAGACCTGTTGATATCAGTCCATTGTGAAGATGAAGATACGATTAAACAAAACACAGCCCGTTATTTAGAAACCTACGGAGAGGATATTCCTATCAAATGCCATCCAGAAATTAGAAGTGCAGAAGCCTGTTATATTTCATCCTCAAAAGCGATTGCCTTGGCCAAAAAAACGGGCGCTCGCTTGCATGTTTTTCACCTTACTACGGCGAAAGAAATGGCTTTGTTTTCAAATAAAAAACCTTTAAAAGATAAGAAAATAACTGCAGAGGTTTGTGTACACCATTTGTGGTTCTCTGATGCAGATTATGATAAAAAAGGAACATTTATAAAATGGAATCCAGCAGTAAAATCAGCTAAAGATAGAGATGCATTATGGGCCGCTCTTTTAAATGACAAAATTGATGTGATAGCCACTGATCACGCACCACACACTCTTGAAGAAAAGTCAAATACTTATATGAAAGCTCCTTCTGGAGGGCCTTTGGTTCAACATGCATTGGTAGCAATGATGGAAGCTTGTCATAAAGGTAAAATTTCGCTAGAAAAAATGGTTGAGAAAATGTGTCATAATCCAGCTATTTTGTTTCAAATTGAAAAAAGAGGTTACATCAAAGAAGGGTATTTTGCAGATTTAGTGTTGGTAAATCCAAATAACCCCTGGACCGTAAATAAGGATAATATTCTATATAAATGTGGCTGGTCTCCTTTTGAAGGTTCCACTTTTAAGTCCCGGGTAACGCATACAATTCTTAATGGTTCTATAGTCTACGAAAATGCTAACTTTACTAATGCAAATGCAGCGATGCGATTAACATTTAATAGATGAGAAAAATAGCAGTTTTAATGAGTTTCTTATTTTTTGCTTCCTGTGGCGAGTCTGGAACAAAAAAACCAGCTAATTTGATTTCGGAAGATCTAATGGCAGCGATACTTTATGACGTAATTTTAATAAATTCTGCCAAAGGAGTCAATAAACAACTGCTACAAAATAACATTGAAAATCCATTAAACTACATTTATCGTTCTCATGGAATTGACAGTCTTCAGTTTGCTGAGAGTAATACCTATTACACTAATAATTCCGATCGGTATAAGTTAATTTACGAAAAAGTAGAGTTTAAGCTGAAAGCCGAGAAGTCTGAATACGAAGCGATTATTGATGAACAAAAACGAGTCAAAGATTCAATTAAAAAGACTCGACAAAATAAAATTGATACCACCAAAATAGCTCGAGATAAAAGAGTTTTAACTAAAAAGTCTTTACGTCTTTCAGAAAAAATTGACTCAATTCAGAAATAGTTTTTGAAATTGGTGTGAATTTAAAACCCTTTTCTTGCTTCAAAAATTTACTCGAACTATAGTAATTCTTAGTGTTCAGAGTCCGACACATGTTTTTAGTTAATTTCCTCTTTTTACCAATAATTTTATAGTTCAGCCAATCCAAGCGCCAAGCAATCGATAGCACCCATCTTTTAGCTATTTTTTGTGGAGCTTTAACGCCCAGCTCGTTTGAAATTTGTGTCGAAAATTCTGCAAAAGAAAGCGTCCCTCCAATAAGAATATATCGCTCATTTGCGTGTTTACCATTCATTAGCAGTAACATGCTTTTAACGACATCATTTACATCAACATACCCCGTAATACCTTCGGTTTTATAATTAAGACCTTTGTAGATAATTTTGAACAGAAGTCCACTTCCAGAACTGAAAAATCCGGGTCCTAAAATCACTCCTGGATTTACAATAACACTAGAGACTCCTTCTTGGATCCCACGCCAAACTTCCATTTCTGCAGCGTGTTTTGTTAGGGCATAAACATTTTGTTTTTCTTCCGGTTTCCAAGTTGTTTCCTCAGTTATCTTAATCGGGTCAAACCCCATAGTTGCAACCGAGCTTACATAGCAGAGTTTTTGTATCGAATGGCTAATACATAAGTTTACGATATTGGCCGTTCCTTCTGTGTTTATTTTTTTTAATTGATCATAATCGTTAGGGGCAAATGAAATTAGGGCAGCACAATGGTATACGTGCGTAATGTCTTTAAAAGCCTTCTCAAGTTTTGGTACGTCATTCAAATCTCCTTGAACCCATTCAATTTTTTTAAATTGAGTATCGGTTTTATCTGAGTAATATGAAAACACTTTCTTAACCTTTTCAATGGTTTCAGTACGTCGGTATAAGGCCCGAATGTTTTGATCTTCTTTGGTGAGTTCAAATAATAAGTGGCTTCCGACTAAGCCTGTGCCTCCAGTGACTAATATCATAGCACTAAATTACTATTTTTTCTTTTCTCATCCCTTATGAATCTGTTATCTTTGTCTTAATTAAAAACACTAAAATGGCCAGTAATTTTATAGAAGTTTTGCGTTGGAGAGGAATGATTCACGATGTAATGCCGGGAGCAGAAGCGCATTTATTAGAACAAATGAGAAGTGCATATGTAGGTTTTGACCCCACAGCCGATTCTTTACATATTGGAAATCTTGTGCCAATTATGTTGCTATCACATTACCAAAAATGCGGTCATAAACCCTTTGCTTTGGTTGGCGGTGCTACGGGAATGATTGGTGATCCTTCTGGAAAATCTACTGAACGTAACTTTTTAGACGAAAAAACACTACGCCACAACCAAGAGGCGATTAAAAATCAATTGGCTCATTTTTTGGATTTTGATACTGGTGAAAAAAATGCGGCGGTCTTGGTGAATAACTACGACTGGATGAAAGACTTTTCTTTTCTAGACTTTATTAGAGACGTTGGTAAGCATATTACCGTTAATTATATGATGGCTAAAGACTCTGTTAAAAATAGGATTTCAGCAGAAAGTTCTGATGGTATGAGTTTTACGGAATTCACCTACCAGCTCGTTCAAGGCTATGATTTCCTTCACTTATTTAAAGCATACGACTGTACCATCCAAATGGGTGGAAGTGATCAATGGGGTAATATTACTACGGGAACAGAACTCATCAGACGCGTAGGCAATGGAAAAGGATTTGCCATTACATGCCCTTTAATCACAAAGTCAGATGGCTCTAAATTTGGAAAAAGTGAAGGGGGTAATGTGTGGCTAGATGCCAAACGAACTTCGCCTTATAAGTTTTATCAGTATTGGTTAAACTCTAGTGACGATGATGCAGATAAATACATTAGAATATTTACGTTTCTAGATGAGCAACAGGTAAAGGCACTCACAGAATCACACAAAGAACAACCGCACTTACGCTTACTTCAAAAGCGTTTAGCTCAAGAAATCACTACGATGGTTCACAGCCAAGCCGATTTTGAAAATGCT
>Ga0209199_1004563_pt1 | contig 12659 bp, 17 predicted proteins | sample COGITO_mtgs_1105_7_FD_184805 | JGI IMG/M metagenome (GOLD analysis project Ga0209199, IMG submission 184805) | Pelagic marine microbial communities from North Sea - COGITO_mtgs_110523 (SPAdes) (version 2) | ecosystem: Environmental > Aquatic > Marine > Epipelagic ...
TATTTCTTGTTGGTTTCATTATTTAATTTATATTCTCCATAAATTATTCCATAACCATTGAAATTCTTTTTATTATTTTCAGCATAAATTGCTTCATTATTTAATGGTGTAATATTATTAAAAACATAAAGTTTTTTAATACCTGATAATTGATTAGTATCACTTGGTATTGGAACAGTTGTTAAACCATCTACTTTTACTAATGAATGGTTAGAACCAATCATAGCAAATAAATTTTTATTTAAATCAAAAGATAATTTTTCAACATTTGTAATATCGGTTTCCTCAATATTTCCATTAATATTTCTATATAATCTTTTATCAGTTCCTTTTGTATAATAAACTGTATCTTGATTTATACCTCTTAAACTTTTAATTTGATTACTTTCATCTTCATCTAAAAGTACATGTGTAGCATTATTATTATTAAATGTTAATTTATAAACTTTATTATGATTTGTTGTTACATATAATGTATCATCACGTGTTACACTTATTAATTTAACACCACTTATATCTTCATCTTCATACAAAAAATTATTCCAATTAGAAGCATTTTTATTTAATTTTCCAACTTGTTCTGTTGTAATATCAACATAATATAATTTATTTTTTTCTTTTGATCGTAATTTTTGGGCATTATAAACAGGTAAATCAGTAATATCATTTCCATCCCAATAGCAAACATTATGTGATGCATCTCTTGCAAAAAATACATAATTATTATCTATTGGAACAATGTCGGAACGAATATCATTATATATCCTTTCATTAGGTTCATCCGCATCAATTGTATATTTACGTAAAACTCTATTCTTTTTATAAAAGAAAACTTTAAAAGAAACCGAATCAAAACCATTAACATTATTTACATATTTATTTGTTTGGTTAGTCAATGAATTGTATCTATAAACCTTATTATCAGTTCCTTTATATAAGAAATATTTATAGAATTTCATTTCACCATCAGTATTCATAAGAGCGGTATTTATAGTTGAAGCATCAGGATTTACACAAGAACCTTCTGCATTATATAAACCATTAATATCACATAATCCAGAAGAACAATCTTCATTTTGCATACAAGGCTCACCTAATTGTGATAATTTTGTTTCATTTTCTAACATAATAACTACTTTATTACCTTTTGAAATTAATGATAAACTATATATAGTATCTAATAATTGATTATTAGAATCAACCGGATAATATCTTCCATCAATATTCAATTTTTCTGTTTGAACCAATGATTTATTTCCAGGAAGTAAAGATGTGAAACCTTCTCTAACTTTTTTATTCATAAATACACAAATAACAAAAACAACTATAACTAATAATCCTAAAATAATAGGTATATGTAATTTCATACTATATAATAATATTATATAAAAAATATTATATAAAAATATTATTATATTATTACTTCAAAAATAAAATTATTTAATTATTATCTCCCGACATATAGTTAGACCATGGTCTTCCAAACATATATGGATAACCATTGTTGTCACCTGAACTTTCCTCTTGATTATAATTTTGATTTACATTTGTTACACCTGGAATATAATAATCACTTGTTAAATTCCAACTAACCTTACCATAATTGTTATTTCCATTTGGAGATACTTCTTCTGTTGAAGATTTCATAGTATTTCCTGAACTTTCGCTTCTGGTTAAACCTAATCTTGCTTCATCTATATCAATATTACTATCATTAACAACATTCTTATTATTATAACTTACATTAATGTTAATAGGTGTTGGTGTATTAAATCTAAAACTTTGTGTATCAGGCTTTTCCATTATAACTTCTCCGTCTGTTAAAATACTCCCTTCCATCTCATTCAACATATCCATCGCAACAACTGCCCCCATACCTTCCTCTTCCGTTGCCTCAGCAATTTCTTGTAATTCCTCTGCCTCACTCATCTCTTCCTCTTCACCTTGTTCTTCTTCACCTTGTTCCTCTTCACCTTGTTCCTCTTCACCTTGTTCCTCTTCACCTTGTTCCTCTTCACCTTGTTCCTCTTCACATTCTTCACCTTCTTCACCTTCTTCACCTTCGCATGACATATTTTCGATTATATTATTATTTTTAAGAATATCGATAATAAAATAAACGATTAAAACTAATAAGATAATAGATAAAATAACAGAAACTGTATTCTTTTTGAGTAATTTCATTAAATTCTTCATAAATTTTTTCATTTAATATATATATTATATAATTTTATTTTTTTTTATAAAATATATATATTATAAATGAATAAATTAGTAAATTTTTATGGAGATCAAGTTGGTATTAAAGAATTAGCATTGAAAGATTTTTTAGTAGATTATGAATTGAAAGATGCAGGTCAATTCTATAAGATTGTTAAGAAAAATAATGAGAAGATAAAACTTGATAAAAAATTGAGAGGGAAAAATGGTTTAGTAATATTTTATTCACCAAATTGTTCTAAATGTAAATCAATGATAGATTTTTGGACGGAAATATCAGTGAATTATATGTATTCATTTACAATCTATGCTGTTAATTGTGATAATTTGAAGGAACATAATGATTATTTACTTCCTTTATTAAATATAGAATTCTATCCATCTTATTTCAAATTTGATTTATCAGGAACAATAGAAAGATTAAATTTAGAAGTTAATCTCCAAAATATTCTTTTCTATATTTCAAACAATTCTTGAACCAATTATCTAATTCTTTTATGTCTGATATTTCTAATTTATTAATATCTTTAAATCTTTCTCTTAATTTTTTATTTGGATAAATATCAGAGATTACTTCAAAGAAAACCATAAAATTCAAAAATCTAAATACTGATATTTTATCTTGTAATGCTTTTTTTATAATATAATTTAATAAATTCAAAAATTTAGTATCATTAATCTTTTTATGCACTTTATTACTCTCTTGAAATGTAAATTCCTTTTTACCTAATTTCAAATTAACGCTATTGTGTAATTGTAAAATCCATTTCTTCATTTTCGTTTTCGTTATATTTCTCATTTCTAATCTTTTTTCATCAATGAATTTATCATAATGCTCTTTACAAACATTACAAGGTATAACATAAGATAATTTTTTAAACATAGCATTAAAGTAACAAACATTATCTTTTGTTAAACTGTCAGGGATAGAATGTAGAAAATTCCAAAATAGCGGACCCCATTCTTTAGGAGTTATAATAATATAATCTTTCATTATATTTATAACAGATTAATTATTTAAGATATTTGTTCGAATTATAAATAATAAACTTAATGATGATAATAAAAAAAGTAATATAAATATTATCGCCGTGACTATTAAATATGGATAAAATTTATTCATTATGTGATTAATACAAGGATCTATAACATAAGTTTTCAGTTTTTCATTATTCTCTTCTTTTTTAATTTCATCTATAAATTTATTTAGTATTTTTTTAGTAATTTTTCCAAAATCCATTGTTCTATATATATTTTTATAATAAATATTTTTTTTATATTATAAACTTATTCAATAAACAATAACTTAGTTATAAAAATTATAATAAATTATTTTTTAATAATAGGTTAATGAGTGATTTAGATGGATTGAAATATATAGAAGTTCCATATCAGGATAAAATTTATTATAGATTAGTTGATAATTCTGGAAATTCAGTAATAATTAATACACCATTTTTATACGCACCATTTGGAATTGATATAATTAAAGATACTTATTCAATAAAATTAGAGTTTAATAGTTTAAACAATTCACTTCAAAAAAAGTTTTACAATTTATTAGAGAAGATAGATGAGAAGAATATTAAGTTTTTAGGATGTAAAAAAAAGAATTATAAAAAAACAGTTAAAAAAGGGAAATATAATGATATAACAATTAAGTTGAAAACATATAGAAAGCGTCCTATATGTAAGGTTGAATTTATGGATAAAGAAAGAAATTATTTGAAAACTATTTATGAAGTTGGTAAAAAGGTAAAAATAAGTTGTGATTTAGAATTGGGACTAATATGGAAGATTAAAAAGGGTGATGAATATGAATATGGTATGTCATTACTTAGTAATTACATTATAGTGAAGTAAGTTAATTTATATAAAATAATTTATTAATTTTTTTATATGATGTTAGAGAATGAAAGTAAAGAAAATATAGAATATGGAAACATAAAATTAAAAAAACCAAAAAGTGTAGTTGATGGATATTTTAGTAGAGTTGTATATGAAAATAATGAAAAAATCACATTAGACACACCATATTTAAAGGTAATGGATGTAGTTTTTAGAAAAAATTCATCGGTAATTATTTTTAAGATAAACGAAGATACACGTGATTTATTTCAATCTATATATGATATTGAGGAATTTCTACTTTTAGGGGTTGAGGAGAATAGTGAAAAATGGTTCAAAAAGAAATTAACGGTAGATGTTTTATATAAAAACCAGATTAAACCTTGGTCTATTGATAGGAATGGTGATATAATAATGAAAATGAGTATTAGGAATAATCGTGAATTTAGAAAAATAAAGGAAGATGATTATTTATCATTAACATTACATTTAGAAGGTATTCATTTCAATTCAAAAACTTTTGCAAGTTCTTGGAAATGTATAGATTATAAATCATTTGATGATAATTATAATTTATTTGAAAATTTAGAAGAAGATAATTTATTTAGTATATCATTGAATAAAAACATAGAAGATGATAATAATATACAAGTAAAAAGAGAAGAAATTTTGGAGGAAACATCAAATAATATTCAACAAGAAATTTTAGAAGAAAATCAAGAGGAAGATTTAAAGGAAAATTTACAAAATGAATATATAGGGAATGAGAGTTTTAATGATGAAGAGAATAATGGAGTTGTTGAAATTGAAAAAGAGGAAAGTGAAAGATTAAAAGATATTTCTAAAAATGAAATAAAAGAAATTCCAGAAGAAAAAGAAAATATAAAAGTTGTTGTTAAAAAGAGGGAGAAGAAGATGAAAACAGATAAGAAAAGTAGGAAAAGTAGGACAATGAAAAAAATAAAAAAAAAAAGAATTATTTACGCGAATAAAGTTAAAATCATAGAACCATATAATAATTAATTAATTAATTAATTAATTTTTTATTAAATTTTTGCTGATATTTTTTTGTTTATTATTAATATAATAAATGAAGAGTACATTAATTAGAATTTCTGTAGTTGTTGTTGTTGCAATCGTTGTATTAGTAGTTTTAAGACAATTAGGATTAGCATCCAACCAAAAAATGTTAAATGAAGGTATGGCTAATGCCGAAAGTGAAGAAGAAAGAGTAAGAGCAAGTATGCCAATGGGTCAAAATGACGTCCCAGCAAGAACAATGCCAAGTGGAAACCTAATGGGTGCTGGAACTCAATCTATGATGAGTGCAGGCGCACAAGCAGGTGTTGAAGGTATGAGAAGCCAAAACTGCTTCCCAAAAGAACAATTAACACCAGCCGAATTATTACCACAAGACAACAGTTCCGCATGGGCACAAGTCAATCCATCAGGCACTGGCACACTTAAAGACAGAAACTTTTTACAATCTGGTCACCACATCGGTATTAACACCGTCGGTCAAACATTAAGAAATGCCAACCTTCAACTCAGAAGTGAGCCACCAAACCCACAAGTCAAAGTCTCTCCTTGGATTCAATCTACTATCGACCCAGACACAAACAGAAAACCTATGGAAATTGGTGGATGTGCTTAAAATCTTTTTTAAAAAAAAAGATTAATCAAAAAAGTTAATAGATGTTAATAGAAGTTAATGAATGTTAATAGAAGTTAATGAATGTTAATAGAAATTAATAGAAGTTAATAGTAATTGAAAAATAAAAAAAAATATTATAGTAATATTTAATTATATGAAATATAACTAAATATTTAATAAAAGAATAATAACGTTAATTATGTAATTTATATTTGAAGTAAAACATTTTTATAATTTATTTTGTTATTTTTAATTAATCTTCCATAGAATGGTTCTCCTCTATCAATAGGTAATTTTAAACATTTTGTTTTATTAGTATTATTATGTATAGCAAAAAAGTATTTATCTAAAATATTATTATAATAAGCAATTTCTGTAAATTTTTGTGAAGATGTTACTCTTTTTAGTATTACATATTCGTTCTTTCTCATTCTTTTTCCATTTATTAAAAATACAGAACTCAAGGAAAATGAATTGCTTTTTATAATAATTTTTTTATTATTTACAAAATAATTTACTAAATTTCCACTAGCGTCTTTATTAAATTTAACATTACAAGGTTTGCATATTACTTTACAAGAAGAGCAACAATTTTTATTATATAAATTATTCCATAAGATTATTTTTTTAGTCATATACAATAGATAAGAATAAAATAAATATTAAGATACAATAATTATATTTAATCTTTCAAACGGAGGAACAAGCCGATTGCTATTATAATACCTCCTAAAATAAGCCAATCTTCGAATTTATTCATTGGTTCATCAACTCTTTTAATTTCGTGCGCCCTTAACTCTTTACCTTTCATAACTTCTTTTGGTAAATAATTTGTAGATAATTCTTTTTTACTTACTTCTGGTTTATTATCAGGTCTAAATGATCCTAATACATTATTATTTTCTACATTTTTAAATTTAGACATATCTTTCATTTGACCGACTGAACTTAATATAGATTGTTCTAATGTATTAAGTTTATTCATTGATAAAGGTCTTGGGTTCATTCTTGTTTCTCTTGGAGGTAAATTCATATCCATTTTCATTTTTCCAAAAACATTTGATATTAAAGCCATATATAATATTAAACATAATTATTTTTTATAATAAATTAACAGAATTTCTATTTCCAACTACATATCTTGTTGTTAATCTTGCATTTACATAATTATTAATATAGAAATCTTTTTGATTCAACCGGATGAAATCTTTTCTGTAAAATCTGTATTTCTTATCTACTCTTTGTTTAACTGTAATAACATAAATGTTCCTTCTTTTTCTAAAAATATAGACTAAATTACAATTGTTTGTGTAAATATTGAAATTATCACAAATACCCATATATTATTACAAATGTTTTTTTCATCAAATACTTAATTTATAATATAAAATAATAATAATATAATATTTATGGAGCAAAATATTCAAATGAATTTTTGTAATAGATGTAAAAAGGATTTTCCTGACAAATATAAATTCAAAAGGCATTTATTAAGAAAAAATCTATGTAAATTAGCGAAAAATGGTGAAAATATATCATATAAAAAGATCTGGGAGAAGAATTTCAAAGATGTTTCATTTAATGATTATAAGAATAGTAAAACTCCAAATGATACTAATAAAAATAATAATAAATTATTTATATGTAAGAATTGTGGTGAAATATTAAAACATTCAAGTAGTTATTATAGACATATTAAGAGGAGTTGTAAAATAAAAAGTAAATTAGAGGAAATGAAGAAAGAGATAAGTGAGCAGAATGATTTAATTCATCAATTAATTAATTTGAAGAAGGAGCAGAATATTATTTATAATACAACTAATAATACACAGAACATATTCAATCAAAATAATATAAATATAAGTTTGAATAATTTCGGTGAAGAAGATTTATCACATATAACTGAAACATTTTTAACAGATATAATTACACATATGAATAAAATGGCATTAATAAAGTATATTCAACAAGTGCATTTTAGTAATCCATCAAATACTAATATTAAACTATTAGATGATAAAACTAAGTTTATGATGATAAGGAAAAATAATGAATGGATATTAGATAATAAAAATATAGTATTAGATGGTATGATTAATATGAATATGGATAGGATACAACAAGCATATAAAATATTAGAGAATAAATTAGAAGATGCAGAAAAAGTAGAATATAGTGATTATTCAAATAATAAAATAGAAGAGATTAAAGAGGATACAGAAAATATGATTTTAAGTAATCAAAATAGTTTAAAAATTATATGAATTAAGATAGAATAATTATAAATTTATAATTTATTGAGTGAATATATATTATAAAAAAAAAATAAAATTTAGTTTTTTCAATTATTATTATTATTATTATTATTATTTGTTATATTTTTTTTTTTTTCTCCTAATTTTTTTATCATTTCTTGCAGTATTTTTATCTTATTATTAGATCTTTGTTTTTTATTTTCATTAAAAATATTTTCTTGGTATTTTTTATATTTTGACAACAAAATATCTGGTCTAATTACATTAAATTCATGTCCTTTTATATTTAAAGTGATATATGGAATTTCATCAAAAACTTGATCACTTAGATAATTTAGATCAATTTTACCAAAATTTATTGTATTTATTTCTTTAACTTTTCCTTGATTTTTATTTTCTAATGGTGGAATTCTTTTTCTTGAACCAATTAAATTGAGAATAATTTTATCCTTTATGTAAATATCAATATCTGTTGAGTCTCTAACAATTCTATCTAATAAATCTTTTGAAATGTTTTTTGGAAATTCTTCTGAAAGAAAATACATAATAACAGCCATACTTCCACCAATTATATATGAAAAACCTATTAATTTATTCTTCAAACCTACTAAATGTGTAAATAATCTATTAACATTTATTTTTGTATCACCAGATGCCTCAATAATAAGATTACTTACATTTTGTTGCTGCAAATTGAAATTTCCATGTGAAGGCGGTGATCCACGCGAAGGCGGTGAATTGAAATTTCAACGTGGAGGCGGTGTTCCACGTGGAGGCGGTGTTCCACGTGGAGGCGGTGTTCCACGTGAAGGCGGTAAATTGAAAGTTCCACGTGAAGGCGGTGATTTGAAAGTTTTACGTTGATGTGAATTATTATTTGAATTATTATGATTCATTCTTTTGGTTTGTGGTGATAAATTATAATTTGAATTAAATTCTATATTTTTTTTTTTTTGATTTGTAAATTTTCTTTTTAATCTAGTGGACATATATATAATACTAATAAAAAAAAATGAATTAAATTAATAAAAAAAAATTTGTAATAGTAATAATATGAGTGGCAATAATTTTAGTAATAATAAAATATTAGGAGGATATTATGATCCATATAATACATCAAATGGATGGCATTATGAAACTCAACCAGCAATAGTTCAAGGAAATCTTTCACACCATTTAGGATTGCATCAAAATGGTTCTGGAATTAAAAAAACCGCGTTAAAAAAAAAATCTAAGAGTAATGTAATGAAAAAACCTGTTAAAAAAATAACAAAAAAACCTACAACAAAAAAAAAAGTAAAGAAAATGAAAGGAGGTCAAGATATAGTTACTCCACATAATGTTGAGACTGGATGGCATTACGCTTCTCAACCAGCCCCACCAGTATATTCATTATCAGATGCTGTAGAACAAAGAAACTTCTCATTACCAGTCCAACAAGCAGGTTCATTAAAAGTTCATATTAAAGGCGTTGGTATGAGAAAAGTTAGATACACTAAAACAGAAAAAAAATATGTTATAGTGAATGGTAAAAGAAGAAGTCTGCAATAAATTATTATATTTATTCTTAATATTTATTTTAATTTTTATTCTTAATATTTATTTTTAATTTTTATTCTTAATATTTATTTTAATTTTTATTCTTAATATTTATTTTTAATTTTTATTCTTAATATTTATTTTTAATTTTTAGTTTTGTTTTCTCTTGTATTGTTATTCGAATTACCAAATCTATTTTTTCTTTTATAATAAATATTTTTAAGACCAATAATATTTATTAGTCCATTGAAGTCTATGTTGTGTGTATCTCTACTAAATTTTTCAAATGGCATCAAATTACTTTTTGTGTTTTCTCTTTCAAAAGTTAAGTGATAAACCGGTATTTTTCCGATTCTATTTTTTCCATTTTTAAGATTTTTCCAAGTTTTTTTTATATATTTTGCTTTTATATGAGTAATTTTTGTAAGTTTGAAAACATAATCTCTACCTAATAATATTTCAAATTCACTACTTTGAATATTTTGATTTAAGAGATTTCTTAAATTATTAATATCCCAATTCAAATAGCAGACATTTGTTCTTGCAGGTAATTTTAATTCAAGAATACAATCTCCTGAAAAACCTAATGCGACATTTATATCAAGTGATGTTGAAAGATAATTTTTGAATTTAAAAGTTTCACCAATTTTTAATTTTTCCAAAACAGAACAATCATGCATACCTCTATAAACAGTAATCTCTTTTTTTAATTTATATTTATTTATAACTTTATCAAGCATTTCAATATTATTACAAACTTGTGAATAATAATAATATAAAATTGTTTGTAAATCAATAGTCTTACCGTGATTCAAAATCTTTTCTAAAATTTCATAAGAATCAATATTTGTTGTTAAATAATTATTTAAAAGTAATTTATTAAATATTCTACTATCACCTTTATATAACCCAAGAACTTTTTTTTCTTCTTTTGTTAATTTTTTAAAAACTTCATTATAATCTAAAACAATTGGAAGAACCTTTTTAGTTAATTCTTGGATAGTTGAATTATCATTCTCTTTATATTTACGAAGATCCATATATAATATGTAAAGAAAAAATTAAAAATTATCCATATTATAAATTCAAAGAATTTCGTATTCATAATCCAAATTCAAAGAATTTCGTATTCATAATCCAAATTCAAAGAATTTCGTATTCATAATCCAAATTCAAAGAATTTCGTATTCATAATCCAAATTCAAAGAATTTCGTATTCATCTTCATTAAAAAGAAAATTATTTTTGTTATTCACTTCAACTGTATTCACCCCATTAAGATTTATAACTTTTTTTTTAGATTTTATTGTAATAATAGATGATGAGAATGTTTTAATTAAAACTTTGAATAAACTTAATCTTTTATCAAATAGTTTTGAATAAATTTTTAATCTATTCAATTCTTTTTTACAATCTGGTTTCCGCCATTTATGGAAATATTTATTTGGATGTTCTTTAAGAATTTTTTTTATTTTTTTCAATTCTTGTTTAAATAAAAGAATAACTTGGTATATGTCTTGAAGATTAGTTTCAATAGCCTGTGATTTTTTTTCAATCTCTATTTCATTAAAGAATTGTTGAATAGTATTTATTTTGAATTCTAAATCAAATTCTTCTAAAAATGCCAATAATTCAGGACAATTTGTAAAACACACGTCGTGAATTGTATCATAGATAGAGCCAGCAGTCTCTGTAATCCCTTTCATAAATAATGCTTGACTTATATAACCAACTGCTGTTAAGGCGATTAAAGTAGCCATATATAATATTTATAATTAGATATTTATATAGATTATGATGAATTGAAAATGAAGAACAGAGCCAATCCTAATAAAATAAATAGTATTCCTGTATAAATAAGTCTATCATCTTTTATAAAAACTTCAATATATTCCCTTACATTACTATTAGTATTGTAATGTAAAATTGTTAATTCATTTATTATTTTAAATAAAACTTTTGATAAATTCTGTGCAATATCTTTAATAGATAAGTTATAAATAACAGTACTTTCCTTTTCTTTTTCTAAATCCATTGTATCTTTAAATGAGTTGAAATATAATGTATTGTATTGTTGATTAATCTTCTCTTTCTCATAATCAGTTTTATCAATTAGAAAATCATTATTCAAAACATTTGTTAAATTATTACTCTGTAATTGCGAATAGATACTCATTTTGATATATAATTAAATGATATAAAAAAATATTAACAATAACATTTAATGTTTGATATTATTGTAGCAATTTCTAAAAATTGGGTAATAGGAAAGGGTAATGAAATTCCTTGGAAAAGTAAAGAAGATATGCGTTTTTTCAGGAAAACCACAACAGGTAGTATAATCATTATGGGTTATAAAACATTCCAATCTATTGGTCGTCCTCTTCCAAATCGTTTAAATATTGTAATTAACAGAGAAATTTCAGGAGATAATTATTTCGAGGAGCGTGAAGGTGTGTTTCACGTGGCATCTCTTAAAGGAGCATTTAATTGTATATGTCATATAAGTCCTGGAAAGCGTGTTTTTGTAATTGGTGGTGGAAAGATTTATAGAGAGGCACTAATCCATCCTGAACTAAACCGAGTTTATTTAACAAAGATTAATGTAAAGGTTGAGGGGGGGGATATAACATTTCCAAGGTTAAAAGATAATTTCCAACTTGTAAGTGTAATTAAGGGTTCAAGTGAGGATTTAGAATTCCGTGTATATAAGCGTACAGATAATAAACATGAAGAGTATCAATATTTGGAGAAGATTGATGAGATTATGCGTGAAGGGACTGTTTGTAAGGATCGAACAGGAGTAGGCACTAAATCTCTATGGGGAGCACAGATGGTATATGATATTAATCAAAACTTTCCTCTTTTAACAACTAAACGAACTTTTCTTAGGATGATTATAGAGGAATTACTTTGGTTTCTTCGTGGAAGTACTAATAATAAAGAATTAAAGGATAAGAACGTGCATATTTGGGATGGGAATATGACAAGGGAATTTATGGATAAGATTGGCTTAACAGATAGGGAAGAAGATGATGGAGGACCAATTTATGGTTTCAATTTCCGTCATTTTGGCGCTAAATATAAGGATTGTCATACGGATTATACAGGACAAGGTTACGACCAAGTGAAGGAAGTTCTTCG
>Ga0209199_1004575_pt1 | contig 12630 bp, 8 predicted proteins | sample COGITO_mtgs_1105_7_FD_184805 | JGI IMG/M metagenome (GOLD analysis project Ga0209199, IMG submission 184805) | Pelagic marine microbial communities from North Sea - COGITO_mtgs_110523 (SPAdes) (version 2) | ecosystem: Environmental > Aquatic > Marine > Epipelagic ...
CATATTAAATTTTTTTAATTATTTCATGTGATGGATCAGGATCAACTGACCAACCTAGTTTTTTATGCGTATCTATTAAATGTCTATTTCTACCTATAGTAAACATATGTTTTTTACCTATTTCTTTGCAAGCAGCTTCAGCGCCTGTTATAAGCAATTCTAAAGCATCTTTACGATCACTTTCTCTATATTCTGGATCAGAAACAATCCACTCTAATAAAACTGCATCAGAGTTTGTTAGATATATAAATCCAGCACATATTGGTTTTCCTTCTTTTTCAACCATAAAACCTCCTTTACCATTATCAGGTAAAAAAGATTTAGGTGGATTAACCCATTTAGGCCAAGCCTCCCACCAGTTACATAAGGTATTCCAGTCTTGTTCTGTTAATGTTCTTAATTTCATTTAATTTTTTATTATAGACTTGACTTTAGTAGAATTAACTTTTGGCCTACCTATGCTAGGTTTCAATGGCACTGAGTTTTCTATTGGTTTAATTACTCTTGGTTTCGTGTAGTTAGGTTTTATAAAACTAGGTCTATTAAAGCTAGGTCTTTGGTTTGAACGTGGAATAGGATATACATTATAGTTCCATCTCCAGTCTTGTCTATATTGATATCTAAACGCATTACGATCTATTAATTCTTCTATTCTTCTATCGAGTACTCTAAACTTAAAGTCTCTAACTGGTACAGCAAGTGTATCACCTTCTTCTGTTATTGTTAGTATGCTTTTTATTTTATAGTTTGAAAAATTATATTTACTACCGCAAGACGTAAGTATTAATGTTAATGCTATGATTATTATTTTTTTCATATTAATAAGATGATTCTTTATAGTTTGTTGATATGGCAAAAAGTTCATTAGTGCCAGATGTAGCTGTGTTAGTTGCTTGTAAAGATACTGTTGCAAAAAATCCTTTAACTCCAGACACTGATTTACCATAAATAACTTCGCCTTGCGTAAAAGCACTTGTGTTAATTAAGTCAGCAAAGTATTTATCTTCTTTTTGTTTAAACTCATTTTTTAATAAACTAACTTCCATGTCAGCTAGAGTTAAAGGCATGTTAAATACACCAACAGCATTAGCTTGATCTTCGTTAGTAACAAAACTAGTCATAGACCAGTTAGGTCCACCTTCATAGTTTATTGTTTGAAAGTTTTTTACTACAGAAGGGTTAATGTTGAATATACTTTGTATTTCACTAGTATATTGAGTTGTGTAAAAATTACCTCTATTTACATTGTTATTATAATGTTCATATATATCACCTATTTCTTCCCCTGTTTCATTGTATTTCTCTATTTTTTCTTGAGACCTAACAGTGGAATAAAAATTATTCTGTACGCTAAACATATTACTTGGCGTGTAACTATATCTACTTGTCCAACCTTTAACATTTTCATCAAAACTAACAGTTTGAGGCGTTAAAGAACTAGACGCGGGTTGTATAGATAACGTGTAACACTTGTTGTGTATATCGTAACCACCTATAGCTTTACCGCTAGACAAAGATCCTAGTTGATCTCTAAAAAAGTCATACATACCGTAGTTAGATATTTCTGTTATACCATCTTGTGATAGCCTTAAAACAGATCCTTGCTTAGCATCAGTGAAATATTTTCTATAACCATACACAGCAAAGCTTTCAGGGTTAGTAGATATGCCGAATTCACCAGCATAAGGTTGTATTGCACCTATAACAACATTTGAAGTTGTTTGCATAGGTACTCCTTCTTGTGTATAAACAGCATCTTTATCTATTAATGCTCTATTTACTTTTCTTTCTTGAAATATAGTAAGATTAGTATTTTCTGCATAAAGCTTTTGTATACTACCTTTTGATGGATCTACAGTTCTAGTTATATCTTGACCAGATGGAAACTGATTAGATTGGTTTATACCAGTTCTAGAATTGAATATACCTGAATATATAATAGAGTTAGATAAATCTTCTTGTGCATTATTTTCAGATACTAAAAAAGCTCTTGGAGACAAACCTGTTTGCACATTATTATATCCACCTCTTATTCTAGACTCTTCCACATACCAGTTTCTATCTGAAAGCGGCGCAATTTTCTTTAATACATAAGTATTGTAGTATTTTATCTGTAGAGGAAAGCCCATATTATATTATTACTTGTTTTTTTGATTATTAACTTTAATTAGCTGGTCCTGTTGCAGCTGTCGTACCTGTTGCTGTTGGTGACACAGCAAAGTTTGTTCCACCAACTGTAGCTGGATAAAATGGTAGTGACGGTGAATCTATAAGATTCTGTATTAACGTTGGTTGATATGGAGTAACATTGAACTGTGGTTGCTGTGTTGTCCAGTATAATTTCGCTATTACGGTGTATGGAGGTAGTGCCACTCTAGTGTTTGGTGGTAAAAGAGTATTAGGATCAGGATAACCACCTGATATACTAAAAGCTAAATTAACTAAAGCACAGTCTGAAAAATCATAATTACCTAAGTTTCCACCAGCTGTATTAACTTGACCAGGTCTAACACCCGCGTTAATAAGAGTTTGTCCTAACGTAGATCCATCATTTGCACTAAAAGCTTTTAATTTACCAAGAGATCCAGACCATACATTTTGAAAGCTAGGGCCTCCGCTAAGTTGAACTTTTCTCGCTGATTCCAAAGCATAACCAGTACCACCCGCGCTGCCATTTAATCTTTGACCTATTGTTTGCCCACTAGGTGATGTTCCAGATGTATTAGCATTTTGAACTTCACCAAAACGCATTCCAAATCCATTTGCATAAGTGTTAGGAGGAGTGTTACTAACTTCTAAGTAAGCAACTAACCATATATCTTGTGTTGTCCAGTTTTGAATTTGACCTATAAATCTAGGCATTGATAAACCCATACCTGAAATTATACTAAAATTAGTATTGGTGGTCATTGCTGTATCATTTGTAGTGTAACCAGTTCCAGATGTATAGTAAGTTGCAGCTACTTGTGAACTAGTATACGTTGAAGCAGCTACACTATAACTTACATTTGTAGTTGTTGTTCCACCTCTAGTATCTGTTAATTTCATGACAACTAAATAAGTATAACCTGATTGGTTACCATTTGTACCTGAAGATACTAATTTAAACCTTAAGGAACCATTAATTACTTGTTGGTCAGTTATTTTTAAAACATTAATTATAGAAGATGGAGTCGTATATTGAGTTTGAACATTTGTTGGACTAGTTGTTGTAATTGATTGTATACTCCATCCAAAACCATTTGAAGGTTGAAAAATAGACCAGTTAGCATTAGTTGGCGCTCCGGTTGTAGCTGGATTTGTTGCACTACCGTTGAAACCTTTAGGAGAACTATTTACTGTAAATATAGTTTCGCCGTTTATAGATCCTGTTGGGTTTGGGCTGGGCACTGTTTGAATTGTAGGATTTGAATTTACAAGTTGCATTACTATAGTTTGATCTACAGAAACAGAACCTAGTGTAAATCTTACAGTAGCCAAATATTTGCCGTTGTAATCAGCATCAGCACCAACTTCACTTATACTACCAGCGTAAAAAGTATCTTCAGTTTGTATTTTATAACTACCAGTCACAGATCCAGGTTGTAAAGAAAACCTTTGATCTAGATTAGGTAATCCATAATTAGTACTATTTAAATTAGATGTACCGTAAGAATAATTAAACACAGATATTAAAGTAGCGTTGTAAAGCGTGTTGATTACACCACCACTTGTAGGGAAAAAATCAGGTGTTACCCTAGATCCACTCGCGGCGTCTTCATTAAAACTTTGATTAGCACTTATACTAATACCGTTTATACCACCAGTTGTATTTTGCACGCCATAATTTAGATCAGATATTAATCCCGTAGTAGTTGCTTCGTAAAATAATTCTAATTGAGAAACAAAAGGTGATGTTTCTAAAACAGCTAACCCCATTACTACTGGGTAATCATACGTGCCAGATGGTGATGTAAAATTAACTTCAGTAACACCAATAGCTTGTTGTGTAGAAATCTTTGATATATAAGGATTTGTATCAAAATCATATATACAAAATGGATTACCAGTTCCTGCTGTAACTGTTGTATCAAAAGTTATTTCTGGAAAAACGTCTTTTGTTGTACCTATTAATTCTATGTCATCTGCAGATGAAGAAGGACTAAATTGAGTGTTTCTATATGTTACACCTGAAGATGTTACTTGGATTGTATTAGTTACTCTCGGGAAAACTCTTTCATCACTTGTAAATTGATTTTGTAATGGCCCAACCTCTTGTAGGTTTCTAGGTAATTTATTTATATTATCAGATACCAACGTTGTAAAAGCTGTTTCACCTTGTTCTAATGTTGAACCATCTATAGGATAACCATTAACAAAACCAGGTAAATATACATTGTAATAATCTTGCTGCTGCTGCTTAACACCTATTCTATAGCTATAAAAACCATCTACATTTATATCATATGTAGCGTAAGATCTAGGTAAATCACCAATAGTTAACGCTGGTTCAGGTCTACCGGTACCTGTGTTATCAAATAAATATTTTTCAGCAACTTCTTGATTTGTGAAAACTTGAACAGAAGTAACAGGTGTACCAACACTTGTTACGGTTTTAATTTCTACATAATCAGTAAATAAACCTGCAAACGTTTTACCTATAGCAAAATAATTTTGATAAGTTGTTGCAAAGTTTTGAAACAAAGGTTGCGCAGCGTTAGTAGTACCTGTTTGATATTTATAATAGTTGTTTGTTGTAAACAATAATTCAAACTTTATTACATCTCCTATATTTGCACCTACAGTAAGAGTAACTTGAGGTTGATCATTACCGTCATCTGCAATAGAATACTCTGATGATTCTAATTTTATAAAACCATCACCTATGTTTTTATAAACACAGTAAGAATTATTAGCTTGAATAGCATCATCATAGACTAAACCATTAAATACAAAAACAGTTTGATTAGCTGTAGATGTTATAGATTGCGTTGATAGATCTCTAAAAAATATAGGATAAGACACTGATGTTGTAGTAATAGTGTAATAATTACCAACAGCATAAACACCTGGATAACCACTAACATTGTTGGCGTTAGCTAATTCAGGTATTAAACTATTAAAGTTTATTTTTAAAGTATCACCTTGCCAACCAGGTACGCTACCGTTAAATGATACATTGTTGTAGTTGCTAAAAACATTAGAACCTGGTTGTGGATTACCTTCTGAATCTAATAAGTTATCATAGTTTGATAATATTATATCAGTTTGTCTACCAAATTTATCAGCTAAAATTACACCAACTTGATAATTTCTATTTTGCTTTAACGAGTGCTGAGGATATTCTGTAAATATTTGATTATCTTTTTCAGCTATATCTATATAATAGTCTAAACCTTTTTGACCACTTTTACCTTGCACAAAGTTACCATACATTATTCTATTACCCGATGTTTCTTGAGCTAGAGAAGTAACAGGTACTTTATCAAAAACTCTAGATGCTTCTTGAGATGGTAGTGTTTTTATTGGTAGTGTAGACTGATAGTCATATTGATATATATTAGTATTATTTAAATTATCTATAAAAGATTGATCAACAGTTATAGATTCTAGTATTTGGTAAGCTTGTGTATCAGATTGTTTAAATAATATATCTATACCTTTTATTTTGTAATCTGTTAATATATTTAAACTAGGCAGCGTTATGTTTAATATAGCGTTGTTTACAGAGTTTTGCATAAACTCTACAACTGTAGAAACAAAAGCTTTTGTTTCATCATCATTTAAAAACTGTCCTTCTTGCTCTGGAATAAAAACATCTTGGCTAAAAGGAGCTACAACAGAATACTCGTTGTCATCAAATTTAAATCTATAACTAAATTTTACAAACTTGTCTCTTAAATAATCTGGATCACCATTCCAACCATTATAACCAGCGTCTTTAAGTAGTCTAACAGAATAACCATTTATATTGTTAGCTTGTGGTGCTGCAGATAGTTTTGTAGCTGCTTGATTAGCAGATGTCATTAATATGTAATCACCAGTAGCACTTAAAGGTGGCGTAGGGGTTGTATCTTCTCTTGCCCAAAATCTAGCTTCTGTACCTAAACCAGCAAAAGCTCCAGCAGCATCTCTATGACCAGCAGCTAAAACATTAAAACCCGTAGTGTTAGTACCAGGATTAGCATCCCAAGAAGTTGTTGACTTAAGTCTTTCAGCACCACTTCCTATTATGTCACTACTCCATACACTTGATGATATAACATTAAAACCAATAGGTGCTAAGCCTCTAGGGTCTTCTATAGCGTATCTATTATAGAGTTTACCATAAACTGATCCATTAGCTAGTGAGTTTTCATAATAACACCAAGCGCCTTGTTGGTTTGTATTTGCATCTGTCCAAGCTTGGTTTGACTGAGCTTCAGGTATAGGATCACCATTTCTATAACTAGAAACATCTAGATTAACAGCTGATACTGTTATAGAACCTATGTTTGTTTGCAAAGGATCAGAAGCATCAGACATTGTAGATGGCTTTAATAAAGAATTTGATCTTAAATCTATAAATTCAGCAGCTAAATATGGCGCAAACTTAGCCACAGATATTTGATCTTCATTATTATAATAACCAAAATCTTTAGTTATATTTATTTTTCTAGGTTGATTATTATTATCACTAAAAAACAATAAATCTTCTATTAAGCTTATACCATATACTGGAAAATCTTTAGAAAAATTTAACCAACTACCAGATACTAATGTAGTAGAGTTATTACTAGCTGTGTTATACACCGCAATGAAACAATTAGCGGACAACGAAGCTTGTGTTGTACCAGCGTGATCTGTTGCAAAGTAATAAGCTAAACCTCTACTTTGATCTACATATACACCTATTATTTCTATATTTATATTACCACTATCTATTCTTAGGAAATTACCTAATATAGACTCTAAAGCACCAACATCACTAGCTTCTGACCTAGAGACAGCTACGTTTAAAGCATCTCTGTATTCATTGTTTGGTATTAGTCTCTCGTCTAAATCTTTATTCATTTTAGACCTAATGAAACTATTTTTAATTTCAGCCATGTATTATGATTTTATCCATTTAGATTTACCTCTCATTACTTGAACTATTTCATCAAGTTTAATATTAGATAATCTTATCTTTGCATTTCTTAATTTAGAGCTTTTTTCTTTTCTAAGTCTTTGCACTATATATTCTGGTTGACCTATTCTAGTAGATATTATAGCATGTAGTATGTAAGCATACATTGCCTCTTCTGCTAACTTAGGAACTCTACTGTCTAAGTCATATGCTAATCCGTCTGATATGTATTCTAATATAATTAGTCTACCAACTAAATTGCTAGAGAAAGATAATTTACCTTCTCTTTCGTTTAAATTAAACCAACCATTTACTTGAGAGTATTGAGGGTCTAAACCATACATTTCACCGTAGCCAGAACCTATAACATTACCCATATCATCCCAATTGTAAGCCCACATATCATTAGTAAAGTCGTTTGTAAAATCTCCATTTATAAACTGTTGATTTGCTTTATGCCATCTATCTTGTGTTATAGACGTACCCTCTGTATCATTACCAAAATTATCTTGTGTTGGTATACCAGCAGAATCTTGTGTTTGTGTATAGTAAGGACTTGTTGTTAAGTTATTTGTAGGATATATAGGGTGTTTAACACCTAGTTGATCTATATAAGACATCTTAACGTAGTTAACAAAGTCTTGTGGTAAAACTAATGTTAAGCTAGCTGGTACTGTTAGTTCAGCTGACTTAATACTTTTTAAAGTATCGTAACTAAACTCTTGCATAGCTCTTTTAGCGTGAAATATAACATCAGTTCTATTTACATTAGGTATTAATTTATTTTGCCCGACGTACGCAACTAAAAAGTTATTTATAACGTCATTAACCTTAGTGTATTGATAACTACCATAGTTATCTTCTACTGTTTCACCATATGCTTTTTCAGCCTCAGTGTTACCGTATTTACCACCTGTTAATATAGTTAATTGAACAACAACATAAGCGTTAGCACTAGGTGCAGCATCAAGAGTTATTGTTCTACCATCACTGCCTACAGACATACTTGTAATCCATTCGGACCAAGACCCAGATATACCTGAGGGACTTGTATAAACCTTAAAGTTATTTAAACCGTAATTTGGATTAGCTGGATTCCAGTCACCTAATATAAGTTCAGTATTAAAATCTGTTGCAAACGTCTGGTTAACACCTGATGCAGCTGCTCTAAATCCTTGTGATCCTTGATAATACTGTTGAGCATTTTCAGTTATTAATCCGTTACTTTTAGGTTGTATAGCCATCGTTTATTAATTTCTTTCGTTTTGAGCTTCTTGCGCTATTTCACTAGCCGCAGCTTGTACTATTGTTGGATCTTTTATTACTATACCAGCATATAATAATATTTGTATTATTACGTTAACTTGCTCTGTTGCGTCTAATTCAAAATTAACAGAAGTTGCTGGATCCCAAACATAATATCCTGAAGAAGAGTTAAAGTTCCAACTAGGATTTGCTGGTTTCTTAATATAACTAGCTTTAACACTGCCGCTTATTGTTTGAGGGTGTATAATTACTTTGTTTTGTTCAAATAAATAAACTGGAAAATATTCAACAGGTTTACTTATTGGTGACATATTTAACAACGCTAACTCGTTCCTTTGTATAGGCTGTACAACTCTATCATCTTTATATAAAACAGTTCCTAGTTTATAAAAATCTTGAGGATATAAAGTTATAACTATATTATTAGCCGCTCCAGTCGGTAGAGAACCTGCTGTTAAATTAAATATACCTCCTGATATAGTAAAGTTTGTGTAAGCTAAACCTTGGTAAGTAACAACAACAGTGCTGTCTTCTACTTGGCTTTGAGTTATAGATGTTAAGGGATATGTTATTTGATTTGTTACAGTTGATATTAACTGTGTTCCGCTAGCCGTACCTGAAGAAGTTGGTAGCGTAAAAAAAGCTGGATTTGTGCCAGCTGCTGCGTTATAAGTACAATCACCTATTTTTTTAAAAGCGTCTAACTTTTCTTGTACTGATTTATAGCGATTTCCATATTCGCTTTCATTTTGTGGCACTCTAATCTGTTGATTTAAGGTTTCAAAATAATTATCTAGCACATCAAGTTGAACCTGAGTAGCTAGCTTATTAAACTCATTAGGTGTTAAATAACCTCTTTGTTCCTTATTTATTATCAACAAGACTGTTTTATAAACTTGATCTACGTTTATTGCCATTTTAATTTGTTTATTATAATATGGGCCCGAGTGAACGAGCCCTATATTAGTATTACATGTTATTTAAGTTTTTTCTCGATAGACTTAAATATTTCAACACCTTCGTCTGTTTTCAAGAAAGCGGCAAAGGCTGAATAAGGATTCTCTTCAAAAGGAACCGTCATTAGTTTTTTACCGTTTGATGCCCACGTGAACGAGCGTTGATCTGGAGATAGTTTAATGATGTTAGCCTCAGTTGCTTTTATTCCTAAATTCCTAAGCTGTACATTATCATCTTTAGCTAATTCCACAAATAAAACTGGATTCTTTTTAGCAAACATTAATAAATCTCTTTTTATTTCTTTAGAGCTTAACTCATTTACTTTAGATCCAACTTCAACTCTTAGTATTGCTTCACACTGATCAATATCTAAAGATAAAGCCATATTCATAGCTTCTATCTCATACTCTAAATCGTGTAATTCTTCTTTAGCAATCTGCTGAGGTTTTAATTCTTTATATAAGTGATCTTTAGACGGGTGATATAAAGAAAGCATTTTTTGTAATGCTTGATATCTTTTTTCTACTCTCAACACCCCGTTTTTAAACGTAATGTGACCCATTGTTGATTCACCTTTTTGTTCATCTACAAATGATGAAGCTTGATTAGTAGCATATCTTAACTCTCTTTGAGAACCTAGTTCTTCGTCAAACCACAATAAAGGATGTTTTGTTGTGTGTTTACTTGGTAATGTAAGTGTTAAAGGAGTTTTACTACCTGTTAGATAATAGTTTCTATCTTTTATTTCCCAACCATCTGGTTGAGTTATTTTTTGTTTTGCCATGATATAATATAATTAAATAATTTATAAGAGTAATAATTACCCCCGTAGTTACAACGAGGGTAAGAATTACATTTGTTGAATCAATTAGATTCCTTTGAATAATACGAAGTTATTCGCAGCTTGAGTTACTAAACATCTTTCTGATAAGAAGTTTACTTCCATTGCATCTAAAGATGAAGTGAAAGCACCACCTACAGAACCAGTTAACCAAGACTTCATTCGTCTGTCATCAGCTTGTGAAGCTCTATAACGTACGTGTAAGAATGGTCTTCTAATGTTTGTTCCTAAGATTTGATCGTATACTGTAGAAGTTCCAGCTGGTACTAATACACCTTCAATAGATGCAGGTCCAACTAATCCTCCACGAGTAGAAGCATCGTTTAAGTATTTCCAGTCAGTTTTGTAGAAGTCATAAGAACCTCTTCTGAAACCAGAGAAACCTAAATTTAACGCCATTTCCTCAGAATTTTCAAATAATCCAAAAGCAGTACCTCCAGCGAATCCACCAGAAATAGAAGCTAACATATCGTCAAAATCAAGAGCAGTAGATCTGTTCAAGAATAACATGTTTTCTTCGATAGCTCCTTGAGTATCTAAATTCTTTAGTATAGCATCAAAAGCGTCTAACCCAGCAGCAGCAGTAAAGCCTACTTCTACGTTACCTCTGTCTTGGATAGCAGCAAATAAACCTTGAGTACCACCTTGAATAGCAGGTACAACACCAGCTGAATTAAGTTCACCTTCAACCATTGCCATTTCTAAGTAATCTTCAAAACGTAATCTTGTTTCAGATTCAGCTTTTAAATACCATAAGTATCCGCCAGTTCCATCTTCAGTAGCAACTTCTACCCAACCGATCTGAGCAGTGTCAGAACCGTTAACAGTATATTGGCTTCTAATGATTATTGGAGAATTTACAAACGTACTGAATGCAGGATCCACAGTTACCATAGGATTAGCATTTTGATTAATAGCGTTTGCTCCAGCTGCAGCATTAACAGTAGAACTTCCTTTTTGGAAATCAGAACCATAAACAAATATCTTTACTGTTCCAGATAAACCATTTAGGTTAGCTACAGTGTAAGGTTGAATTGTTAATTGCCCTGGGTTACCAGCAGCACCAGCAGCACCTGTGTCAGAAGCAGTTACTAAACATTTTGCTTCACCACCGAAATCATCCATTACAACAATTGTTGCGCCTGGAGAGATTACGTTTAATATTGGCACAGCAGCATTAGCAGCTGTAACAGGTATTGTTAATACTAGACCACCACCACTTATTACTACGTTTTCGTAAGAGATGTGTAATCTATTTTGTTCAGACCAAATTACTTGATCAGATGTCATTGGCATTTCTGCGCCAACCATTCTTAAGAAACCAGATAAAGTTCTGTTTCCATATCTTTCTACTTCTGCTTCGTAAAGCTCTGGTAAATATTGTTGTGAAAAATTCACACCATTTGCTCCAGCGAAGTTTAAGTAGTTACTAGCCAACGTTTGTTGACTTTGACTTGGTATAATACTACCAAATTGAGGACTTAAAGCCATAATTTTTTAATTTTTTAGTTAAATTTTTTTGTTTTTATTTTTAATTTTGTTGAGTCTAATCCACTAATTGCTTTTACTTTTAATCCATTAATAAAGACGTTTCCATCGGCAACCTGCCTAGGTCCATCTTGCGAAGGGTTTTTAGAACTGCTTATGATATTTTTAATACCATCAGCTTTTCCTTGCTCGTAAAAATGATGAGCGATTTTATCAGCATTCATAGCAGCGTACATTGCTTTATGATAACCCGCAGGATCAACTATACTTCCACTTTCATCAGTATATTTACTAACAAAGTTTTGTACATCAACCTGTGATTCACCTACTTTACCTGGATCTTTAATACCGTACCTAAATTTTTTATCCCCAACGTTGAAATCAAAACCTTTGAATTCGTTGCTAAATAATTTTTTAGTGCGATCTCTAAAATCACCATGTAATTTTGTAGCATTTTCTTGCTGCTGCTTGTATTGGTCGTAAAAGCTTAATGCTTCTTGTTGTTCTTGAGTAACGCCCGGTCTCAACTTGATCTCGTCGTAGTATTTACTCTTTGAACTTTCAAGAAACTTTTTAGCATTTGCAACTTCTTCCTTAAACGCAAGTTTCTTCTTACGTATTTCTCTTGGCTCATCAACATCTTCGTCAAAATCAAAATTGTCTTCCATAAGAAAGCTAATTTCTTCTTGATCTAAATGTGGTTTTGCCTTTGTGTAATATTCTCTTAAAACATCTTTAGAACTGTAATTACTGTAGTCTTTATTTAAAGCAACGTAATCTTGAACAGTACCACCAGTTTCCTCCATAAATGAAACTAATTTTTCTATGTTTTCTGGCAAAGGTTTTCCTAAAACTTTTTCATCTCTTTTAGCCTCTTTAACCTCTTTAGTTATTTCCTCTACTTCTTGTTCTTCTTCAGTTATTTCTTGGATCGGGATAACTTCTTCAATAGCTTCGCTGGACTCTGGTACTTGTTTGTCCACTCCAGAGC
>Ga0209199_1004578_pt1 | contig 12620 bp, 10 predicted proteins | sample COGITO_mtgs_1105_7_FD_184805 | JGI IMG/M metagenome (GOLD analysis project Ga0209199, IMG submission 184805) | Pelagic marine microbial communities from North Sea - COGITO_mtgs_110523 (SPAdes) (version 2) | ecosystem: Environmental > Aquatic > Marine > Epipelagic ...
GAACCTTACTTACATCCTCTGTTCTTTCATGAGCAATTTCAGATATATGAAGTAAGCCATCTTTACCTGGTAGAATATTTACAAAAGCGCCAAAGTCTACAATCTTAACAACTGTTCCTTTATAAACTTTATCTAATTCAGGCTCTTCCAAGATGCCTTCAATAATTTCTAAGCATTCTTGCATTGATGTTTGATTCTGCCCGAAAACAGATACAGTTCCATCATCACTAACATCAACAGTCGCACCAGTTTTCTCTTGCATGCCTTTTATGACTGCGCCGCCTTTACCAATGATTTCTTTGATTTTATCTTTATTAACCATAAAGGTTTTCATTGCAGGAGCGTTCTCAGATAACTCTTTTGGTGCTGATATAGCTTCATTCATTATTCCTAAAATATGATTGATAGCAGTTTTTGCTTTTGTTAAAGCAGATTCCATGATGTCAGCAGTTATTCCTTGAATTTTTATATCCATTTGAAGAGCCGTTATTCCTGAAGCAGTTCCAGCAACTTTAAAGTCCATGTCGCCAAGATGATCTTCATCACCGAGGATATCTGTTAGAACAGCAAAGTCGTCGCCTTCTTTAATTAAGCCCATTGCAATACCTGCAACTGGACTAGATAAAGGAACACCAGCGTCCATTAATGATAAAGATGTACCACAAACAGAAGCCATTGAACTAGAACCATTAGATTCTGTAATTTCAGAAACAACTCTCATTGTATAGCCAAAATCTTCGACATCAGGCAGTACTGCTTTTATTGCTCTCTTAGCTAAATTTCCATGACCTATTTCTCTTCTTTTAGGTCCTAATGGCATACCAATCTCACCTACACTATATGCAGGGAAATTATAATGAAGCATGAAATTATCAGTACTTTGGCCTTCTATTGATTCTATTCTTTGAGCATCTCTTGACGACCCTAAGGTTGCAACAACTATTGCTTGCGTTTCCCCTCTAGTAAATAAAGATGATCCATGAGCACTAGGCAGTACATCAGTCTCAATAAAAATTGGTCTGACAGTATCGGTATCTCTTCCATCAATTCTAGGCTGATTGCTTAAAATATTTTTTCTTACAATATCTTTCTCAAGATTTTTAAAAGCACCTAAAATCTTGCCAAGCTGAATTTCATCAGCGTCAGCATAGGATTCAACAATACTATCTTTAATGACACCAATTGCTGCAGTTCTTTCTGATTTATCTTTAATAGTAAATGCATTAGTTATTTGGTCAGAGTACTTTTCAGTTAACTCAGCAGAATAAACAGGAGTTTCTTCATCTGAACTTACTACCCAATCTTCTTTACCAGCTTTTTCTTTAAGCTCTGTACATGCTTTAATCACAGCTTGCATTTCTTGATGACCAAATAAAACAGCTCCTAGCATTAAGTCTTCGTTAAGCTCCTTAGCCTCAGACTCAACCATAAGAACAGCTTTTTCAGTTCCAGCAACAACCATATCTAAATATGAATCTTCTAATTCTTCATATGATGGATTTAAAACATAGTTTCCATCAACAAATCCAACCCTTGCTGCTCCCATTGGACCATCAAATGGCACTCCTGCAACGCATAAGGCAGCTGATGCACCAATCATTGATGCAATATCAGGGTTTTGCTCTTTACCGGATGACATGACAGTACAAAATATTTGTACTTCATTTTTAAATCCTTCTGGGAAGAGAGGTCTAATTGGTCTATCTATTAACCTTGATGTTAAAGTTTCTCTTTCCGTTGGCCTGGCTTCTCTTTTAAAGAATCCTCCAGGTATTGTTCCTGTTGCATAAAATTTTTCTTGATAGAAAACAGCTAGAGGGAAAAAATCCTTCTTTGGATCTGCCTCTTTTCTAGCAACAACTGTTGTTAATACTACAAGATCTCCTATTGTTACAACAACTGCGGCAGTTGTTTGTCTTGCAACTTTATTTGTTTCTAATTTTACTAATTGATTTCCGTACTGAAATTCTACAGATGTAGATTCTAATTTATTATTTTCCACGATTTTCCTCTTTTATATTTATTGTTAACCTCTAAGCTTTAATTCTTTAATCACTTCTGCATAACTTTCTGAATTCTTTCTTTTTAGATATGCTAAAAGTTTTCTTCTTAGATTAACCATCCTTATTAAACCCGTTCTTGAGTGATGGTCTTTTTTGTGTTCTTTAAAATGACTTTGTAGTTTATTGATATTTTCAGTTAATAAAGCTATTTGAACCTCTGGAGATCCAGTGTCGTTATCAGCTCTTTGAAATTTTCCAACAATTTTTTCTTTTTCTTGTGATAGAAGTGCCATATTTATAATCCTCGTTATACATATATTAATTGATGCAAACCTCGTATAACTAAAGTAAGCGTGCGAATCTTATATCTTATTAGTCTTTTAAACAAGTCGTTTAAGTGCTAAGTAGCTATCTGTAATAGAACCTAGACCAAGAAATTTATGACCAGAATTATAAATTCTATAGAAATCATTTTCTTGATTAACTATTTCAAGCTTCCCGCCGTTTGAAAATATTTTTGTTTCTTCTTCATTTAATCTAATTTCTTTAAAAAACTTAAATGCACTTTCAATTGAAACCATCTCTTCTAAATTAAGCTCACTAGGAATTTTTGATTTTTCTACATCAAACTCACCCTGCATAACTCTCTTTAAGGCCGATAGATGACCTTTACTATTGAGATTGTCTCCTAAATCTCTTGCTATAGATCTTATGTATGTACCTTTTGAGCAGTGCACTAAAAATCTACAACTGTTACTTGAGTAACTAAAATTACTCACAGAATAAATATTTATTTTTCTTGGGGGTTTTGAAATGAACTCGCCTTCTCTTGCATATTTATATAAAGGTTTTCCTTTATGCTTTAAGGCAGAAAAAAATGGCGGATTTTGCAGAGATTCACCAAGAAATTTATTTAATTCATGCTTGATATCCGTTTCTTTTGGAAGATAGCTAGAGCTCTCTATTACCTCGCCCATGGCATCGTCAGTATCAGTCTTAGCTCCAAATGAAACCTCAGCTTCATATTTTTTATCAGATTCTAAAAAAAATGATGAGAATCTTGTCGCTCTATTTACAGCAAGAACCAAGAGCCCTTCTGCCATTGGGTCTAAAGTTCCGAGGTGACCCACTTTCTTTAATGAGAATAGTCTTTTGGTTTGTTGAACAACTTGATTTGAGCTGATGCCTTTTTCTTTAAAGGCTAAAAGAAACCCGTCCATTATTAAAGATTTCTTAATAAATTCTCAATATTGTCTGAGTATTCTACACTTTCATCAAATCTAAATTGTATGACTGGGACTCTTCTTATTTGCATTGTTTTAGATAACTTTGATCGGACCATTCCTGAGAACTTTTTTAGGACTTTGTTATCAATACTGCTTTTTTCTTTTTCTATAGATTCACCGATCATGGTATAAAAAACTGTAGCTATTCCAATATCATCAGAAACCTTTACCGCAGTAATGTTTAGTTTTTGAAGGCGAGGATCTTTAGTTTCTTTATTAATTATTAAAGATATTTCTTTTCTGAGGAGGTCTGATATTTTGTCTGATCTAAGTGATGGCATTAATGCTTGCTACATTGACTGTAATTCTTCTTTTCTTTCGTAAACTTCAATTTTATCGCCTGCTTTGATATCTTTGTAGTTTTTAATACCCATTCCACACTCATTTCCATTTTTGACCTCGTTGACGTCTTCTTTGAATCTTCGAAGCGAGTCTAACTCACCCTCAAAAATAACAATCTCATCACGCAACACTCTTACGGGTCTATTTCTAAGCACAGCGCCTTCAACAACATTACACCCAGCTATCTGACCAAATTTAGGAGAATTAAATACATCAAGAACCTCAGCAGTTCCAAGAATTTCTTCTTTTATTATTGGGTCTAACAGACCAGTCATTCTTGCTTTAACATCATCAAGTAATTCATAAATGATACTGTGATAACTTAAAGGGATGGACTCATCCTCAATGATTTTCTTGGCAGAGTTATCAGCACGAACATTAAACCCTAGAATAATTGAATCAACCGCAAGTGCTAAATTAGCATCTGATTCTGAAATACCACCCACTCCACTTGATACTATTTTTACTTTTGCAAGATCATTACTTAGATCATGAAGTGATGCTGTGATTGCTTCGCATGTTCCACCAACATCAGTTTTTACAATTACATTTAAAATTTTCTTAGAAGATTCTTGGCCTAGATTTTCAAATAAATCACCAGCACTATCATCTTTTTGTTTTAAAAGTTTTCTTTCTTTTTCTTTATTTGTTCTGTACTCAGCTATCTCTCTTGCCTGTTTTTCATTATCTACAACTTGAAATTGGTCTCCAGCATTAGGGACGTTATTTAAACCAAGTACTTCTATAGCTGCAGATGGCCCAGCTGTTTTGATCTTTGATCCATCACTGTTAATAATGCTCTTTATTTTTCCAATTGCATTTCCAGAAGCTACTAAGTCTCCCACTTTAAGAGTTCCATTTTGTATTAGAAATGTTGCAACTGAACCTCTGAATTTATCTAACTCAGATTCGATAACAACACCTTGAGCCGGTCCATCATGATGAGCCTTTAACTCAAGTAGTTCTGCTTCCAAGGATACGCTCTCCAAAAGTTGATCAACGCCAGTACCTTTTAAAGCAGATACTGGAACCATTTGGGTAGTTCCGCCCCAATCCTCTGGTGCAAGATCTTTTGCTGCAAGGTCACCTTTTACTTTATCAACATCGGCGCCATCAAGATCAATCTTGTTTATCGCAACTACAATGGATACTCCAGCAGCCTTTGCATGGTTAATTGCTTCTTCAGTTTGTGGCTTGATTCCATCATTAGCAGCAACTACAAGAATAACTATATCGGTAGTATTAGCACCCCTTGCTCTCATTGAAGAGAAAGCAGCATGTCCAGGAGTATCTATAAATGTTATCTTTCCTTTAGAAGTTTCAACTTCATACGCACCAATATGCTGAGTAATGCCTCCAGCCTCTCCATCAACAACTTTAGTTTTTCTAATAAAATCAAGAAGAGTTGTCTTACCGTGATCAACATGACCCATAACAGTAATAACAGGTGATCTGGATTGAACTTCGTCTGAATAATTAATTAAATTTGCTAAATCTTCTTCGAAATTTTCTTCCTTTAATGCAATACCATTATGTCCAATCTCTTCTACAACCAATATAGCTGTCTCTTGGTCAATAACATCATTTAAAGTAGCCATGACGCCAAGACCCATGAGATTTTTTACTACAACATTACCTTTGACTGCCATCAGTTTTGCTAATTCACCAACTTGAACGGTAGTTGGAACCTCTATGTCTTTTTTAATAACCTCTGTTGGGGCTTCAAATTTATGCTTTGAGTCTTGAGAAAATGATCCTTCTCTTCTTTTATAAGCATTCACTGCGCTTGAAAGCTGATCTTTTACATTAACTTTAATTGCAGGTTTTACCGTATCTGGTTTCTTAAATTTTTCTCTTTTCTTAATTTCTTCTTGCTTTAGCCTTGCTACTTCTTTTAATTGGTCTTCTCTTTTTCTTTGTTGTTCTTTTAATTGTTCTGATGCAGCCGCTCTTTTTGCTTCTATATTGTCTGAGTAACTCTTTACAGTATCACCTTCTTTTAAGGATTTGCCTTTAGAAGTAACTGTTATGCCCGAACCAGATGTAACTGATTTTGAAGCAGGAGTACCTTTACCACCTTTAAGAGACCTAAGAAGTGCCTGCTTGTCAGATGCTGTTATTTCATCTGAGCTTTTTGAATGCGACAGCCCAGCATTCTTCATTCTTTCTATAAGAGCTGTATCAGATATTTTTAGAGTTTTAGCAAAATCTTTTACGGTAAGAGTCAAAATATAATTCCTTTTTATTTTTTAATTAAACCAATGCTCACGAGCTTTCATAATCATTTTAGATGCATTGTCTGAAGAGATTTCAATAATGTCTTGTAATTCATCTACAGCTAACTCAGCTAAATCATCCTTATTTTTAATTCCTTTGTTGGATAACTTTTGAATGTCCTCTTCTTCTAAGTTTAGATCAGTAAGAGACTCAACATTGTCCTCTTCTTCAGTTATAGCTCCCATTGCCTCCATTAAAGCTGCATCTTCTGCAGCACCTTTAACTCTAGCGATTTCACTATCATCTTCAATAAAGGATTTGAATAATGAATCATCTGCATATGCTATATCATCAAATGAGGATAACCCTAAGGATGCAATTTGTTCAGCTATTTCATCAGAAACTTCCAAGCTGGCTGTAAGTTTCGCTAAAAATTCAGTTTCATCTACTTTAACTTTTGCCTCAGCCTCTTCACTACTAACAATATTAAGCTCCCATCCAACTAGTTTAGATGCCAATCTAATATTCTGACCTCTTGAACCAATTGCTAAAGCAAGATTATCTTGATTAACAGCTATATCCATTGATCTTGAGTCCTCATCCATAACAATAGACTCAACCTTAGCTGGTACTAGTGCATTAATAACAAGCTGAGCGGGATTATCATCATAAATAATGATATCTATTCTTTCATTTCCTAATTCAGCAGAGACAGCCTGAACCCTAGAACCCCTCATACCAACACATGCTCCTACTGGATCAATTCTTCCATCATTTGTTTTGACAGCTATTTTAGATCTAGATCCTGCATCTCTCGCAACACCTCTGATTTCAATAATGTCCTCATTTATTTCAGGAACTTCTATGCTAAAAAGTTCTGTGACCATTTCAGGACACGATCTGTTTAGCATTAATTGAGGACCCCTACCTTCAACTTCTTGAATTTGAAGTATGGCTCTTATTCTATCGTTAATTTTATATATCTCACCTGGCATCAACCTATCTCTTGGGAGAATAGCTTCAGCATCATAGGCAATATCAACAATGATATTATCTCTGGTAACTCTTTTTACAGTTCCATTAACAAGTTGATTATTTTGATTTTTGAACTGGGATACAACTTTTTCCCTTTCAGCCTCTCTAACCTTTTGAAGCATAACCTGTCTAGCTGCTTGTGTTTCAATCCTTCCAAAAGGTACATTTTCTTGCTGTTCTGTATATATATCTCCTAATTGAAGATTGGATGCTGCCTCTGTTGTGTGGGTCTCTAAGTGATATTCTTCATCAGTCTCATCAAAAACTAACCAATTCCTATGTGTAGAATACTCCCCTGTATCTCTATCAATCTTGACAATCAATTCCGCATCTTCATGGAAATGTCTCTGAGAGGCAGAGGCTATTGCCACTTCTATAGCCGAAAAAATTATATTTTTATCTAGTCCCTTTTCAGTAGATACTGAATCAACAACCCCTAATATTTCATTACTTTGCATAACCACTTTCCTTCATCAATTTATCAAAATTTGGATCTAAACGACATATATCTATATCACTAAAATCTAATTTATATTCAAGCTTACCTGACTCTATAAGAAAAAATTCTTCATTACAATCAACAAGCGTTCCGTTAATATTCTTAATACCATCCAAAGGTTCTCTTAATTTAACCTTAAGATCTTCCCCTAAAAAATCTAAAAGTTGGCTCTGTTTAAAAAATCTTCTTTCAATACCAGGAGTAGATACTTCTAATACATAGTCTTCTCCAAGTGAAGAGTCTAAATCTATTTCATAATTAAGATCTCTTGAAACATTCTCACAGTCTTCAATGTTTGCTCCTTCGCCTGAGTCTATATATATTCTTAAAGTAGGTCTTCTCTTACCTCTTAGAATTTCAATACCCCATAGGAAACAATTATGTCTTTTTATGACAGGCTCAACAATTATCTCTATTTCATCTTTAACCATTTTTTTACACAAAAAAGGGGCATATGCCCCACAAAAAAAATATATTACGTGGTAGCGGGGGCTGGATTTGAACCAACGACCTTCGGGTTATGAGCCCGACGAGCTACCAGACTGCTCCACCCCGCAACGCAGCGAGTGTGAAGTGTAATGAAAATAGGTGTGTTTGGTCAAGTGTAATATTTTTTTAATATTTAAAAAATATCTTGTTATAATCTTGAAAAAATATTAGCCGAAGTGGTGGAATTGGTAGACACGCTAGCTTGAGGGGTTAGTGAGCGAAAGCTCGTGCGGGTTCAAGTCCCGCTTTCGGCACCAATATTTATTATTTATTCAACAGGAACTTCGTCTGTTGGAACCTCAAGAACAGAAGCTTCTTGATCAGAAATATCAAATATTTCTGTTGAATTCTGATTTTTATAGATATAAGCCAAGGCCATAGTTAATACCAACCAGGTTGCCACTAATCCATATGTTAGTTTACCTAAGAAATCTGATGGGCCTAGAGCTCCAAACATAGAGTTAGATGACCCGCCACCAAAAGCAGATCCCAAATCAGAACCCTTGCCTTGCTGCAATAAAACTAGAGCAATTATTGCTATCGCTAAGACTATACATACCACTTTAATTAGAACTATCATTTTCTTTTTACCTTTCTATAAATTTTTACTATATCTGCAAAGGAGTTAGCTTTTAAAGACGCTCCACCAATCAAAGCACCATCAATATTTATTTCACCAAAAAAACCTTCTGCATTTTCATGACTAACACTACCACCATATATAACTTTTGGTTCTATATTATTTACAGGTGAGGATTGTACAACATCTTTAATGAATTCGTGAATGGAGTTTATATCTTTTGGAGTTGGGGTGTTACCTGTCCCTATCGCCCATATTGGTTCATAAGCTATAACCACCTTATCAATAAGCTCAATACCAGATAATGCGCTTATTAACTGATTTTTTAAAAAATCTCTTGTTTTTCTGGCTTTTAGGCATTCTTCAGACTCGCCGATACATAGTATTGGTTTAATTCCATTGCTAAGAGCAGCCTTAATCTTAGTTTTAATAAGAGCATCATCCTCATTGAATAGATGTCTTCTTTCTGAATGGCCTAACAAAGAAAAGGTGCACCCAGCATCTGAGGCCATAGATGCAGAAATTGAGCCAGTTCGTGCTCCACCACTAAAATCAATATCTTGAAGACCAACCTCTAAATTTGAATCTTCAAATATTTTTTGAATTTGAGTAAAGTGTATGTGAGATGGAGCTATTCCGATGTCTAAAAACTCATCATTTGAAAAAATTTGAGTTAATTCTTTATGCCAAGCTATGTTTGAGGTAAAACCCCCATTAGCTTTCCAGTTAGCAATAATCATAAATTAAAGTTTAGATTCTATTAAAGATATGATGTCTTTTGCATACTTATTAGCAACTTTTTCTTCTGGAGCCTCGACCATTACTCTGATCTTATTTTCGGTACCTGATGGTCTTACAAGTACTCTTCCAACAGTAATATCAGATTCAACAGTCTTAATAAAATCTATAATGTCTTTATCGTTAATTACATCTTTATTGATTACTTTTACAGCATGATTAATTTGTGGCATCTTTCTGTAATTTGCTAAAACCTCTGAGGGATCTTTTTCAAGAATTAATAATGATGATATAACTTTTAGAGCCGCGATAGTTCCATCACCAGTACTTATAAGATCTTTGCATATGATATGACCAGACGTTTCTCCACCAAGAAGCCACCCATTTTTTGCCAATAACTTACTTACATATTTATCGCCAACATCAGCTCTTTTAAAATCATAACCAAGCTTCTTAATTCCATTTTCAAGGCCTAGGTTACTCATCAGAGTTCCAACAACTCCAGACCAAGCACCTACTCTATTTGGGTTTGAAAAAGCTAATATATATAGAAGATCGTCACCATCAAGAATGTTGCCTTCTTTATCGATTAAGATAACCCTATCGCCATCTCCATCTAAAGATATCCCAAAATCAGCTCTTTGCTTAATAACTTCTTTTTGGACTAATTCAGGGTGAGTAGAGCCACATCCATCATTAATATTATATCCATCTGGATTAATACCAATAGATATGACTTCAGCTCCAAGCTCTTCAAATACACTTGGGCTTACTTTATAACAGGCACCATTTGCACAATCTAAAACAACTCTAAGAGATGAAAACGAAATATTTGAAGGTACTGTAGACTTGCAAAATTCAATATATCTTGCTCCAGCTTCGTCAAATCTTGAAGCCTTACCAAGATCTTCTGTCTTTACAGGTTTTAAATCACCATTAAGAATTTTTTCAATTTTAAGCTCCAACTCTCTCGATAATTTTTCACCATCTGAATTAAATATTTTAATTCCATTATCCAAAAAATCATTATGGGAAGCGCTTATAACAACACCAAACTTCTGCCTAAGGGACCGTGTTAAATATGCAACACCCGGGGTTGGTAATGGGCCACACAAACTAACGTTTACTCCAGCGGCTATAAAGCCAGCCTGAAGTGCTGATTCAAGCATATATCCTGAGACTCGGGTGTCTTTACCAATCATGACAGTATTCCATCCCTGCTCTTTCATGACTATGCCAGTAGCATGGCCAATTCGGAGACATGCCTCGGGAGTTATATGAGTCTCAACTGGACCCCTAATACCATCTGTACCAAATTTTAAATTCATAAGAGAATGATTATAACTCTTCTGCAGTTCCTTTTATTGAAGTTTTTTTCTTAGTATTTGATTTAGGTTCATCGTCTGACCATCCTTTAGGCTCTCTTGGTTGAGCGCCAGCCATTATGTCCTCTATCTGAGGAGCGTCTATAGTTTCATATTTTAATAGAGCATCTGCCATAACATTTAGCTTATCAAGATTTTCTTTTAAAAGATTTTCTGCTCTTCTATAACATGAATCTATTATTAATCTAATTTCAGAGTCTATTAATTTAGAAGTTTCTTCGCTTCTTGTTTGAGAAGGAGATGCCGCTGATCTCCCTAAAAATGGACTGCCTTCATCCTCACCATATTTTATAGTACCTAACGCCTCTGATAGACCCCATTTAGTGACCATGTTGGTAGCAATTCCAGTAGCAACTTCAATATCATTCGAAGCTCCGGTGGTTATTCCTTGCGACCCATTAATAATACTTTCGGCTATTCTTCCACCAAATAAAGTTGCAATCCTGCCAAGCAAATATTCTTTGCTTTGCATATAAGTGTCTTCTTCAGGTAAAAACATTGTTACTCCTAAAGCTCTACCTCTTGGGATAATAGTTACCTTATAAACTGGATCATGTGTAGGGCAAAGTCTACCAACAATTGCATGACCAGCCTCATGATAGGCAGTTATTCTTTTTTGTTCTTCACTCAAAATCATTGATTTTCTTTCAGCACCCATCATTATCTTGTCTTTGGCTAAGTCTAAATGAGATTGATCAATTTTTTTATCGGAATATCTTGCAGCAAACAAAGCAGCTTCATTAATAAGATTAGCTAAGTCTGCTCCAGAAAAACCTGGGGTCCCTCTAGCAATCACAAGAGGGTCAACACCTGAATCTAAAGGTACTTTTCTCATATGGACTTTTAAAATTGCTTCCCTTCCTCTTATATCTGGAAGGTCTACAACAACCTGTCTATCAAATCTACCAGGCCTTAGTAAAGCTGGATCTAGAACATCTGGTCTGTTTGTAGCGGCAATAACAATAACTCCATCATTACCCTCAAAGCCATCCATTTCAACAAGCAATTGATTTAATGTTTGCTCTCTCTCATCATGACCTCCACCCATTCCTGTTCCTCTGTGTCTTCCAACGGCATCAATTTCATCAATAAAAACAATACAAGGTGCTTGTTTTTTAGCTTGTTCAAACATGTCTCTTACTCTTGAAGCTCCAACGCCAACAAACATTTCAACAAAATCAGATCCAGATATTGTAAAAAATGGAACCTTAGCTTCACCTGCAACCGCTCTGGCTAAAAGTGTTTTACCGGTTCCAGGAGGACCAACCATCAATACACCTCTTGGAATTTTGCCACCAAGTTTTTGGAATTTTGTAGGGTCTCTTAAAAAATCAACCAATTCTTGAACATCTTGTTTTGCTTCCTCACAACCCGCAACATCTCCAAAGTTTGTTTTAACTTTTCCACCTTCCATAAGTTTAGCTTTGCTCTTTCCAAAAGACATAGGACCGCCCTTACCAGACATTCCACCTTGCATTTGTCTCATGAAAAAGAAAAATATTCCTAATAATAAAATGATTGGAAAAGCTCCGACTAAAAGTTGTGACCATATAGATGGTTGTTCGATTTTTTCATAAACTGCAATAATTCCATTTTCTTCAATTGCTCTATCAACAGCATCATCTTTTTTAAAAATTGGATGAACTGTTTCAAATTTAGAACCATCAAGCCTATCTCCAGTAATGGTCATCTGGTCGCCTTGAAATATAACTTTTGCAATCCTATCTGATAAGATTTCTTCTTTAAACTGACTATAACTAATTTGCTCACGCGCAGTTGAGTTTTCAATATTATCGAAAACATAAATTAATAAAGATCCAAGAACTATCCATACCAATATATTTCTAAAAATACTATTCATTATCTATTTGCTCCATAGAGAAAAATTTCACCCGATTGCTTCTTTGAAGCAGCCGGTTTAAAAGTTTGAACTATCTTAAAAGAAAGTTCCATTTTTTTTCGAAGACCTTTTAATTTATTGTTTTGAAAAGTCTTCATAATCATTGATCCACTTTTTTGATTTAAGTATCTGCTAGCAGTACTTAT
>Ga0209199_1004579_pt1 | contig 12613 bp, 11 predicted proteins | sample COGITO_mtgs_1105_7_FD_184805 | JGI IMG/M metagenome (GOLD analysis project Ga0209199, IMG submission 184805) | Pelagic marine microbial communities from North Sea - COGITO_mtgs_110523 (SPAdes) (version 2) | ecosystem: Environmental > Aquatic > Marine > Epipelagic ...
GGCATGATAACCAACGCGCTGTTTCTCTCCAAAGGGCATCGCGCCAATGTGACGCTGCACTTGGTCTTCGAAGACAGCGCAGACTTTTCTCGAATATTGACCCTTGATGGCGCCCATATGGGTGATTTGGGCGGACTCTCAGAGCAGGCTTTATTGGCCAGCTGTGCGCTCGCGCTCAAAGGCGCCGAGCGGTTGGGTAAGGAACAGCGCGTAACGGCGCCGAACGGAATTGTGGTTGAAACCCTCAGTTTTGAAGGTCTGATCAAACGTCAATGCCTCACGTCACCTTGTTATCTGATGAGCCCAAAAGGTCAATCGTTAACCCAAACGCGTCCCGATGAGGCGGCAACCTTCATTTTAACCGACCAAGTGCCGCTGTCTAAAAATGCATTAAGTGGTTTGAAACGGCAGGGTGTGGGCCTTTTGTCGCTCGGTCGGAACATGCTGTTCGCCTCACAATGCTTGACGCTGATTCACGGTCACTTTGATTCAGCGCTCGATTGATCCATTGCGCACGCCCGCTAGCAAGCGCTCTGAACGTTAGGCCAAAGTTGGGGTCGCCGATGGCGTCAAAACGGATGCGTTCTTCGAAATCGTGACAAGCCAAGGGCTGGGTCAGGGCTCCGTTGAGCGACATGGCGCGATCGACGCGATGGCAGGATCGATCAGCTGTTTCTAACCTTCAGTGATCCTGTTCAGGGTAGGGGTTTCGTTAAGATCTTCAATCTCACGAAGCAGCGGAACAAAGATTGGGGTAATGCCAATGATGCACCGTGCTTCGCAGTGCAAGTGCTGGATTCTTCAGTCTGGGATCAAGGTTGCTATTTCTGTGAAGGCTTTAGTAAAAGCAGCGCCAATGACCGCTATGCGTCACGATCCTTTGGTCAGCATGGGGCGAGCTTGAATGTTCGTTCTGATGGGTAATGGCTTTGACTATCAGGTGGGCTCGGCCACCTGACTTTGTTTGGTCGTAATAATGGGCCAAGTTTTGTTGGTTGCGTACAGGATCAGAGGCCGAGGGTTTTATAACAGCATCTCTCATGGCAGCCCGCGCCGAAGCGCGGCGACCATGAAATGCGTCAAAGGATGAAACCTTCGGCAAGCGCTAGATGAGTTTGGGTCGTTTAGGACAGGTTGAGGCAATCGATTCGGGCGTGATGTTGCGGTGATCAGTATTAAGGAGCGTGCTAGCGGGTGTACTGCCGAGCAAACTGCTTCATAATACGGGTCTGGTCGGATCTCCCCATGAGGACTTTGATTGGCGTTAGGGAGGCCCATTAGTCAGGTGGGGCTCGCGGACTGGCAAAGGTTTCAGGATTGAAATAGTTAGATCGCGGGGAACCTGATGTTCCGGCGGCGGAAAGAAAATAGAAGTAAGCAATTGAATCGTTTTATAAAAAGGAAAGATCATGAGTGACAGTATTAAGACCATTGCAATTTTAGGCGGAACCGGCGATTTGGGTGGCGGCCTTGCCAGACAATGGTCGAGAGCGGGTTATACCATCGTTATCGGCAGTCGGACGCTTGAGAAGGGCCAGGAAGCTGCTGCCGCCCTCCTGACCGAGTTTCCCGATCTCAATGTCACCGGTTTAGATAACCCTGCTGCAGCCGAACAGGCAGATCTGGTTGTGCTCACGGTGCCTTTTGCGCACCAACTCAGCACGCTCGATTCGGTTAAGCACGCTTTGATTGGTAAAGTGCTGATCGATGTCACGGTGCCTTTGGTGCCACCGAAGGTCGGCACCGTGCAGATGCCGGCATCCGGATCAGCGGGTCAGCAAGCCCAAGACCATCTTGGTGAAGACGTTTTCGTCGTGTCGGCGTTTCAAAATGTTGGCGCGATGCATTTACAAGAAGACCATTCGATTGCCTGTGATGTGCTTGTGACGGGTAATAAGCGTGCGGCGCGGGATACCGTGATCACGCTCATTGAGGCGCTTGGTCTGAAAGGTTGGCATGCGGGTCCAATACAGAATGCAGCAGCGGCAGAAGCCTTGACGTCGATTTTGATTACGATCAACCGACACCACAAAATCAATGGGGCCGGGCTTGTGATCACCGGTGAGCCTGCCGCTGAATGAAGCTGTCGCTCACGAGTATCGATAATATTCCCATGGTTGAGCCCGGAGATGATCTGGTTGAGATCATTCTTGCTGGGCTCGCCAGCATGGGTGAGACGCTTCAGTCCGGCGACGTGTTAGTCCTAGCTCAGAAAATCGTCTCGAAAGCTGAAAATCAGTATGTGAACCTCAACGATATTACCCCGACTGAGGCCGCCGTGCTGCTGGGTCAGGAGGTTGATAAGGACCCAAGAAAAGTACAAGTGATCTTAAATGAGTCCAATGAGGTGGTTCGTAAACGACCGGGGGTGTTGATTGTTGAGCACCGTCTGGGTTTCGTTGCAGCCAATGCTGGGATTGATCAATCGAACATTTATCAAGCCGGTGTCGACGGCGATGATTTGTGTTTGCTGTTACCCCTTGACCCCGATGCGTCCGCGCAAGCGCTGCGGCGTGGCATTGCCGATCGGCTAGACATCGACGTCGGCGTGATTATTAATGACTCGATCGGACGCGCCTGGCGCATTGGAACGGTGGGGCTGGCAATTGGTGTCGCCGGCCTTACGGCGTTAGAGGACTACGTCGGCGGCACGGACATTTTTGGCCGCGAATTGCTCGTGACCCAGGTCGCCGCGGCCGACGAGTTGGCGGCAGGCGCTTCCTTGGTGATGGGTCAAACCACCGAAAAAGCGCCTGTTGTGTTGATTCGCGGCTATCAGCCTCAGGCGCCGAGTGCGCCTGAGTTGACCGGGGTCAAACCGTTGCTTCGACCCAAAGCCATGGATATGTTTCGATAACTTGGCTGCAGGCTGAGTTTCAATAGCCGATAAAAAGGCTTTTGTGATAGCGTCCCACTGCAGCGTTCAATAAGAGTGAGAGAGTCATGGTGCCGACGTCACCCGATAACTTGGCTGCAGGCTGAGTTTCAATAGCCGATAAAAAGGCTTTTGTGATAGCGTCCCACTGCAGCGTTAAATAAGAGTGAGAGAATCATGGTGCCGACGTCACCAAAAATTTTGGCGTTATCAGGTGGCGTTGGCGGCGCGAAGTTGGCGCTGGGTCTCGCCCAAGTCGTGCCGTCTGACGCGTTAACCGTTGTCGTGAACACGGGCGATGACTTTGAGCACCTGGGCCTCAAGGTGTGTCCGGACCTGGACACGTTGATGTACACCTTATCGGGTCTTGCGAATCAAACCTTAGGCTGGGGTCAGCAGGACGAGACCTGGCAGTTTCTGGATGCGCTAAAGCGTCTTGGCGGGGATACATGGTTTGGGCTCGGCGATCGTGATCTGGCAACGCATGTTCATCGCACGGCCTTATTAGCGCAAGGCGACTCGCTGAGTGCGGTGACGGCTGGATTAATGCGGGCTCTCGGCTAGATTAATGCGGTCTCTGGGGGTGTTAACGCAAGTCGTGCCCATGACCGATGATTCCGTTGCAACCTTGATCCATTGCCAGAATGGCGAAACACTTTCCTTTCAACACTATTTTGTCCGCGATCGTTGTGAGCCTTTGATCAAGGGGATCTCATTCCAAGGTATCGAGACGGCTCGCCGCGCGCCTGAATTTGAGCAGTTAATCGCCTACGGTGATTTGTCCCAGATCATTATCTGTCCGTCGAATCCCTTTGTGAGTGTCGCGCCCATTCTGGATTTGGCTGAAACCTGGAAAGCGCTGAAAGCGGCTGATTGCCCGGTTGTGCTGGTTTCGCCGATCGTGGCGGGAATGGCCTTAAAGGGGCCTGCCGCAAAAATGATGACGGAACTTAAGATGCCAAGCACGGCGCTGGCGGTCGCGCAGTTTTATGCAGACACCTATCCTGGATTAGTGGATGGGTTTGTCCTAGATGAGGCCGATGCGGTCAGCGCGGAGGCGGTTAGCGCCTTAGGGCTTACGCCATTGGTCACTCAAACTGTGATGAGGAACCTCAACGACAAGCAGGCGCTCGCAGAAGCGGTATTACGATTTTCTGATGAGCTGTCGAGCCGATGACAACGCGCGCGATTATTCCCGTTAAGGGGTTTGAGAATGCGAAGCAGCGCTTGTCGTCCCTATTGTCGAGCGAGGAGCGTCGCAGGCTCTGCCAAGCAATGGTGGAGGATGTTTTGATTGCGGTTGAAGCCTGCCCATTGGTCGATGAGATTATGGTGATTACGAATGATCCTGCTGCCATTGAATTGGCCGAAGGCTACGGCGCCTTGATTTTGCCAGAACCGGCCGAGGCGGGGCTCATTCCAGCGGTGGTGCATGCCAGTGAAACCTTAACTGAGGCGGGCATTGATCAAATGCTGTTCTTGCCCGGGGACGTGCCCTTGGTTACGCCTGAGGAACTCGAAGTGATTCTAGATGGTTTCTCCCCAAAAGGGCCGGGCTTGGCTTTGGTGCCAGCAGATGACCTGGGCGGTACGAACTGTCTGCTGGCTGCCCCGCCTGACGTTGTGGCATTCCAGTTTGGGATCGATAGTTTTCGGAAACATGTAAAAGCCGCCCAAAGGGTCGGCGTTGAGCCGACCGTCTTAAAACTGCCAGGCCTGGGTTTGGATATTGATACGCCGGACGATCTTAAGCGGTTTATGGACCGGCTGGCATTTCTTGGGACGGAGTCCCATACTTATCGCTATTGTGTGGCAATCGATGTGAGCGCCAGACTATTGCCGGTCACAGGAGGTGGGTTGTAATGAGTGCCATAACAGAGATTCTTCAGAAGGCGGCAGTTGGCCAAGGCCTGGCCGATCATGAAGCGTTAGTGCTTGCCGATTATACCGATACCGATGCGCTGTTACGCCATGCGAGTGTTGTGCGAGATCTGAGTCACCCGAACGCCATGTCCTATTCCAGGAAAGTGTTTATTCCGCTCACCCATCTCTGTCGAGATGTCTGTCATTACTGCACCTTTGCCCAGGTCCCTCGAAAACTAAAAGCCCCGTACTTAACGCCCGACGAGGTGCTCAAGATAGCATCCGATGGCGCCAAAGCCGGATGCAAAGAAGCGCTGTTCACCTTGGGTGACAAGCCTGAGGCGCGATATAAAGCAGCTCGCGATGGGCTCAAAGCATTGCGGCAAGATTCAACCCTGAGCTACCTGCACGATATGGCGGAACTGGTGCTCAAAGAAACGGGCTTGATGCCCCATCTGAATCCGGGGTTGATGACGGCGTCGGAGTTTACAGCGCTGCGTAAAGTATCCATCTCAATGGGCATTATGCTTGAGTCGGCATCCGAACGACTGACCGAAAAAGGCATGCCGCATTATGGCTCGCCCGACAAAGCGCCGGCCAAGCGACTCGAGACCATTCGTTTAGCGGGGGAAGCAGGCGTGCCGTTTACCTCCGGTATCTTAATTGGGATTGGCGAAACCCGTCGCGAGCGCATTGAGTCATTACTGGCGTTGCGTACAGCAAACGAGCCCTTCGGTCACATTCAAGAACTGATCATTCAGAATTTCCGCGCAAAGCCCGATACGTTGATGGTCAATGCGCCCGAACCCGATTTGAATGAACTGCTCTGGACGATCGCGCAGGCACGCCTCATTTTTGGCAGCGAGATGAATCTCCAGGCGCCGCCAAATTTAAGTCCGGGTGTGTTTCATAGAATCATTGATTCAGGTATTAACGATTGGGGCGGGGTTTCGCCGGTTACGCCCGATTTTGTCAATCCTGAAGCGCCCTGGCCACATCTCAAAAATTTAGCTGAAGAAACCGCGCGCGAAGGCAAAATTCTGGTTGAACGCCTAGCGGTTTATCCGTCGCATTTGAAACAAATGGATCGATGGATTGATGTTGAACTGCGGCCGATGGTGCTCGGCGCAATTGATGGCGAGGGCTATGTTCGCGGTGAAGATTGGGCGGCCGGTGAAACACCGAACCCACCGGCGGGTGATTTGGCCCGTGTGACGCATATTCCGAAGCTTCAGGCTACTGCGACCCTAGCGGCCATTCTTGACAAAGCGGTTGCGGGTAAGGCGTTGTCGGAAAGTGAGATTGTCAGGCTGTTCAAGGCGCGCGGGGACGAGATAACCCATATTGCGCAAGCCGCGGATACGGTCCGAAAGCAGTTGGTCGGCGATGAGGTGACCTATTGTGTTAACCGAAATATAAATTATACCAACGTGTGTTATTTCAAATGCCAGTTCTGCGCGTTTTCGAAAGGTAAGATGAGCGAAAACCTTCGGGGCCGGCCCTATGATTTGTCGCATGAAGAAATTATGCGTCGAACGCGTGAAGCTTATGATCGCGGTGCGTCCGAGGTGTGCCTGCAGGGCGGGATCCATCCGGAATATACGGGCCAAACGTATTTAGACATTTGTCACACCATCAAGCAGGTTGTGCCGGACATGCACATCCACGCGTTCTCGCCGCTCGAAGTGTGGCAGGGCGCGAAAACCCTAGGGCAGACGCTGCCTGAATATCTCACGGCGTTAAAAGAAGCCGGGCTTGGGACCTTGCCCGGTACGGCAGCAGAGATTCTGGATGATGAGGTTCGGGCGACGTTATGCCCGGATAAAATCAACACCGCGCAATGGTTAGAAGTGATGGAGGCCGCTCATGGGGTGGGCTTTAACACGACGGCCACCATTATGTATGGCCATATCGAGCAGTATGAACATGTCGCCAGGCACTTATTGAGAGTGCGGGCGTTACAGGAAAAAACCGGCGGTTTCACCGAGTTCGTGATCTTGCCGTTTATCCATATGGAAGCGCCGATTTACTTGAAAGGTAATGCTCGAAAAGGGCCAACCTTTCGCGAGGCGATCCTGATCCATGCGATTGCTCGCCTGACGTTGAATCCGGTCTTCAAGAATATTCAAGCGTCTTGGACCAAGCTCGGTCATGAGGGCGTGAAAGCTTGCTTAAATGCAGGTGTTAATGACATCGGGGGCACCCTGATGAATGAGACCATTACCCGCGCGGCGGGTGCAGCCCACGGCCAGGAAACCTCTCCAGAAGAGATGGAAGCGTTGATTCGGTCTGCGGGCCGAAACCCTCGGCAACGCGCGACGAATTATGGTGTGGTTCCAGAAGTGCAGCGGCAAAAATCGTTTGGCGCATCGGTTTTAACCGAGCCAAGCTATACCTCTGCCAAACGCTACGATCGGGATAAGACCAAAAAAGAGGCTTTAGTGCGTCCCGGTCTCAATTCAGAGGAAACCTTGTCGAGTGCGGAAATAATCTAACGCATTGAAAATAATGTTGGGCGCTGATGATGGGGTATCACCGACCCATGAAGCGGCGCCTCGAAGACGATCCTTATGGCAAACTGTCGAGAGCGAGTAGAACCAGCGGTGTTAAGGGCGTCTTCTTCAATAAAATAGCTTGAGTGAGCAAAAACATCAGCCACCGGGACGAGGTGGTAGCAAGGAGAGATTTGATGACAGTACCCCAAAGACGATCCTTATGGCAAACTGTCGAGAGTGAGTAGAACCAGCGGTGTTAAGGGCGTCTTCTTCAATAAAATAGCTTGAGTGAGCAAAAACATCAGCCACCGGGACGAGGTGGTAGCAAGGAGAGATTTGATGACAGTACCCCAAAGAACCGCATTAACCTTACCGGACCCCAGAGGGGTTGCCGGCACCATTGAGATGGCAAAGTGGGCGGAAGCCGAAGGCTATGATGACCTCTGGTTTGCAGACAGTTCGGGGGTTGATGCGTTGACGACAGCGGCCGCGGTCGCGCTCAATACCAGCCGTTGCCGAATTGGTACGGCCATTATTCCTGTGTTTTCGAGAACCCCCGCGGTCTTGGCATCAACCGCCCATGTGTTGCACCAGTTATCTCAGGGTCGTTTCATTTTGGGATTAGGCTCTTCAAGCCAAACCATGATGGAGAACTGGCATGGTTTGAATTTTGAAAAGCCGTTAACGCGGGTCAAAGAAACGGTCGAGCTCATTCAGAGCATGCTGCGGGGTGAGAAGTCAGATTATTCGGGTGAGACAGTATTTAGTCGGGGTTATCGACAGTTACCGCTTGAAGCGGGCGCCCAACCGGTCTACATGGCGGCGCTGAGAAGTAAGATGCTGGAAGCTGCTGCTGAGTGTAGTGATGGCGTGATCTTAAACTTGTTTCCGAAAGAGGCGTTGCCCCGAATGATGACCCACATTCGTGCGGGCGCAGAGCGCGCAGGGAAATCTGTCGAAGACGTCGAAATTGTTTGCCGGCACCAGGTCATTGTCACCGATGATAAGGAAGCCGCTCGGAATATGATTCGAGCAGCCTTTGCACCTTATTATGCAACCCCCGTTTACAACGCCTTTCTGGCGTGGGCAGGTTACGAGGACGTCGCATCCGCAATACGGGAAGGCTGGGCTGCAAAAGACCGAGACAAGACGACCTCGGCGCTGGATGATCAATTGGTCGACGACATTGCCATTATTGGTACCCAAGAAGAGTGTCAGGACCGAATCAGAGCCTACGGCGAGGCGGGTATCACCACCCATATTATTTCGTGCGTTTCAGGGAAACATGCGCAAGCAACTTACAATGCCTTTACGGGCAACCAATTTAGCGTTTAGGAGACGATGATGAAGATCGATGGCGGGATGATGGGCGATTTGGCACAGTCAGGGCAGCAGGCTGCTAAATTAGAAGCGTTAGGGTACAACGGGGTCGTGACAGCGGAGACGGCACATGATCCGTTTTTCCCGTTGTTGTTGGCCGCACAAGAAACCCAATCGGTTGAATTGACCACGTCGATCGCAGTGGCGTTTTCAAGAACGCCGATGAATCTGGCCAACATTGGTCATGACCTCCACGTCGATCGCAGTGGCGTTTTCAAGAACACCGATGAATCTGGCCAACATTGGTCATGACCTCAACAGCTTCTCGAAAGGCCGGTTTGTCCTTGGGCTGGGGTCGCAAATTAGACCGCACATCACCAAGCGTTTTAGTATGCCTTGGTCCAAACCTGCCGCTCGGATGCGAGAGTTCATCTCGGCAATGCGGGCCATCTGGGCTTGCTGGCATGAGGGCATGCCGTTACAGTTTGAGGGTGATTTTTACACTCATTCGTTGATGACGCCGATGTTCACGCCGTTAGACACGCAGTATGGTGCGCCCAAGGTGTTTCTGGCGGCCGTTGGTCCCCTCATGACGGAAGTGGCTGGCGAAGTGGCGGACGGTGTCATCATCCACGCCTTCACAACGGAGAAGTATTTAAGAGAAGTAACGCTCCCAGCGATTGATCGAGGTCTGGCAAAAGCGGGTCGTTCACGCGCCGATTTTGAGATCAGCTATCCCGGATTTGTTGTGACCGGTCATACCGAAGAGGCGTTTAACGCCAATATGGCCGCCACCCGTAAACAGATTGCTTTTTATGGCTCAACACCCGCTTATGCACCGGTATTGGGGGTGCATGGTTGGGGCGATCTGCAGCCGGAGCTGAATAAATTATCAAAGCAAGGCCTGTGGGATGATATGGCTAACTTGATTACGGATGATATTCTCAATGAGTTTGCGGTTGTGGGTGAGCCTGAAGCGGCGGTTGATCTGTTTAAAGGTCGTTTTAGTAACGTGGTGGATCGAACGATGGGTAACTTTGCGGGTAAGGACGAGGATCACAGTCGAGCATTGCTTGCGCGATTGAACGCCTAACGCCAACTTAGCAAGGTCGTGCGTGCTTGCGAAACCGCAAGGGTCTTTTTTGAGTCATACGCGTTGACTCAGAAAAATCAAAAAGAATGCAGCTTAAATCAAGGGCGTCAGCCTGCTGCAGGATGAACTAAAAATGGTCGTCCGATAAACGATAGTCGTTTGAATTAAAAAGGAAAGAAGGCATGAAACTAGGAATAGGAATACTCGCTGGCTATGGCGGCAAAGTACTGAACATTGATATTCAACGGATCAAAATGGCGGAAAGCATGGGTTACGATTCGCTTTGGACGGCTGAAGCCTACGGCTCTGATGCGGTTACCCCAGCTGCCTGGATCCTCGCCCAAACTGATAAAATCAAGGTGGGTACTGCGATCATGCAAATGCCCGCACGCTCGCCGGCGTGTTCTGCGATGACGGCAATGACGTTGAATCAATTGTCTAATGGCCGGTTTATGGTTGGACTGGGGGCATCGGGTCCTCAGGTGGTCGAGGGTTGGCATGGCGTGGCGTATGGCCGTCCGGTGACTCGGGTGAAAGAGTATGTCAGCATCATGAAAAAGATCTTTGCTCGAGAGGCGCCGGTTGAGCACGAAGGCTTTCATTACAGCCTGCCCTACACTGGCGAGGATGGCACGGGTCTTGGGAAGTCGTTAAAGAGTATTTTACAAGCCGATACGTCGATTCCAATTTACACCGCATCGATTACGCCCAATGGACTTGTTGGCAGCGCAGAAGTTGCCGATGGCGTCTTCCCCATTTGGATGAACCCATCCAAGCCAGAAGCGCTCCGCGGTCATATCGAAAAAGGCTTAACCAAGTCTGGTCGCACCATGCTCGATTATGATGTAGCACCGTTTGTGACCTGCATTATGGGTGATGACATTGAGGCTTGCAGGATGCCGATCAAGGGCAATATGGCGCTTTATATCGGTGGTATGGGCGCGCGAGACAAGAACTTTTACAATGATTACACCAAAGCCCTGGGCTATGAAGACGCAGCAGCGACGATTCAGGACCTCTATCTGTCAGGTCGTAAGGACGAGGCGATGGCGGCGGTGCCGGATGAGTTGGTCGATGCCTGTCATCTGGTTGGGCCTGCCGAACACATTAAAGAGCAGCTGAAGCACTGGAAAGCCGCCGGGCTCAATGGCGACGTTGGCTCGATGCTCATTGGCGCCGGTCAGCCTGAAGCGCTGGAGCTGATTGCCTCGGAAATGCTGTAATATAAGAGCGTTTTAGATGGTCTTGAGTGTTCGAGCCGTTGAGAGTCTCAGCGAGATTGGCGAGGCAACTTGGCAACGATTTGCCAACCGTGAAGGGTCCCCTCGGGACCCTTTTCTGTCCTATGCCTTCCTTAGCGCGCTAGAGCAAAGCGGCTCGGTGTCGGCTGACGTGGGTTGGCTGCCCTACCATCTCGTTTTAGAAGATGAGGCGCAGCAGCCGCTGGGCGTTATGCCTTTGTATCTCAAAGGGCATTCTCAGGGGGAATACATTTTTGACTATAGTTGGGCGGATGCGTTCGAGCGCGCCGGCGGGCGATATTATCCCAAGATGTTGTCCGCTATTCCGTTCACGCCGGCCACCGGCCAAAGGTTATTGGTCGCGTCGAGCGAACACGAGTCGGCGCTGGTTGCAGGCGCCGCACAAATTGCCGGCGAGATGAATATCTCATCAGTCCACCTGAATTTTTTGGATCAAGCCGCCTGGCAGCGCCGGGGTGATGAGGGATGGCTGCTGCGGACGCATAAGCAGTATCACTGGCAAAATCAAGGTTACAAAACCTTTGATGATTTTCTGGATTGCTTGTCGAGTAAAAAGCGCAAAAATATTAAACGCGAGCGCCGTGATGCTTTAGCCAATGATTTGGAGATACAGCGATTAACCGGCGCTGAGATCACCGAAGCCCATTGGGATGCGTTTTATCAGTTCTATATCGATACGGGGTCCCGAAAATGGGGATCGGCTTATTTAACCCGATCCTTTTTTAGCTTAATTGGTGCCACGATGGCCGAGGATATCTTGCTCGTGATGGTTCGCCGCGACGGGCGCTATATTGCGGGCGCGATCAATTTCATTGGCGGCGACTGTTTGTTTGGGCGAAATTGGGGCTGTATCGAACATCATCCCTTTCTTCATTTCGAGGTTTGTTATTATCAGGCCATTGAATTCGCCATAGAGCATGGGTTATCAAGAGTCGAAGCGGGGGCTCAGGGCGAGCATAAGTTGGCTCGAGGGTATATGCCCAGTGTCGAAGCGGGGGCTCAGGGCGAGCATAAGTTGGCTCGAGGGTATATGCCCAGTCACACCTATAGTGCGCATTGGATTGTGCATGATGGCTTCAGAGATGCGGTGGGTCGTTATTTGGAAGAAGAGCGAACCCACATATCAGAAGAGATTGATTATCTGGAGCAGTTCTCGCCTTTTAAAGCGAGCTGATTCCGGGTTGATACCACAACGTTAAAGGAGATTATATTGTCCACCGTTACCGCAACCGTCGCCAATGATATCTGTTTGGTCACCCTGAATCGCCCGGAGGCCTTGAACGCGTTCAGCACGGAGATGATGGACGATCTGTGCGAGGCGTTTTTGGCCGCGACAGCAGACCCCAAGACCAAGGTGCTGGTGTTAACCGGCGCGGGTAGGGCCTTCAGCTCAGGGGCAGATTTAAAATCAATGGGCACCCAAGGCGCGCCGCCCAAGCATGGTTTGAAAGGTTTGTTAGAGACAATTATCGATTTCCCCAAACCTTTTTTAATCGCAGCGAATGGTTTGGGTGTGGGGATTGGCTGCACCATCCTAGGACTCGCTGATGTTGCATTTGCAGGGTCGTCGGCCAAGTTCAAATGTCCGTTCTCAGCATTGGGTTTGACCGCGGAAGCCGCGAGTACGATCACCTTCCCGAATTTGATGGGCCATCAGCAGGCCAGTTGGACATTACTGTCGTCAGAATGGTTGAGCGCCGAGCGC
>Ga0209199_1004594_pt1 | contig 12588 bp, 9 predicted proteins | sample COGITO_mtgs_1105_7_FD_184805 | JGI IMG/M metagenome (GOLD analysis project Ga0209199, IMG submission 184805) | Pelagic marine microbial communities from North Sea - COGITO_mtgs_110523 (SPAdes) (version 2) | ecosystem: Environmental > Aquatic > Marine > Epipelagic ...
TGATCGACTTGGAGCGTCTTTAGGAATAGATACTACTGGATTGGTGAAATCACCAGAACAGAAAGCACAGGAACAACAGCAGATGCAACAACAGCAACAACAGCAAATGATGGCTTCAATGGCTGAGAAAGCTGTTGGCCCTGTTGCACAAGGCGTGATGAAACAAGGACAAGGTGAACCGTAATGGCAAGAAAATTAAGTGCGGAAGATAAACGCATAATAGCTGAAATTGAAGCTGAACAGGCTGCAAGAAAGAAAGCTAAAGGAAGTGCTAAAGACTTAACGAAGGAACTAGAAGACTCTAGGAAAGCTAGGAAAGTTCCTAAGTTTAATTCTAAGGGTCAGGTAACAGCAAACTCAGACGATAAGAAGAAGCCAGCCGCTAAGAAGAAGAAAGCTGAAGCTAAGAAGCCAGCAGCTAAGAAGAAACCAGCAGCTAAAAAGAAAGCTGAAGCTAAGAAGAAACCAGCAGCTAAGAAAACCCGCAAGACAGTATCTAAGCTTGTTAAGTCTTTAAGGAAAGGTAGTTTAAGGAAAGGTAGTAAGGCTGGTAATTTAAAACCTGACTCTCCTAAGACACCAAAGCAGAAGTTCATACAGAGTCTTAAAGATTCTAGGACTAAACCTGAAAAACCAACAAGCGCAAAGGTCAAGCCTAAAAGTACAGGGTCAACTACGAATCCAAATGGCAGTGCTAAGATTAAGCAAACGTCAGCGCGTGGTAAGGCTTCTACAACAGGTGGCAGCACTACAGGTAATAAATCCGTCATTAAGTCTAATAGTCGTATAAAAGACGTAAAGGGTACTAACACAACAGCCAAGCCTAAGCTTCTTAGAGGGCCAGCTACTATCGGCCCTGCTGGTGAACGTATTAGCCCACAGTCTAAAAAAGTTCCTAGCAAGTTAATGAATAAGGTGCTTAGTGTAGGTAAGAATGTTGTTGGAGGCCCAGTAGGGGCATTAGGGGCTGCGGCCACTTTATATAATATGGTGCATCCTGACAAAGTTAAAGAGCGTACAGGCCCATCTAAGGCTGGCTTTGGAACTAAAAAACCTAAACCTAAACCTACTCAAGCAGCCACTTCCACAACTGATAAGAAAGACACTGGTAAGAAGAAAAGCACAACAGTGAGTTCCTTTGGTGCTGCATTTAAGAAAGCTAGGAAAGCTGGTAAGTCTAAGTTCTCTTGGAACGGTAAGTCTTACTCTACAGCAACTAAAGACGAAGTTAAGAAGTCAGGTAGTAAGAACCTACGTGAACACTTAAACAAGCAAAACAAGAAAAAGTCTAAATAAATTATCTGTTTGGAGACAGTTAAAAATGGATACAGTAAACACACACGAAGAAACCGTTGAAGACGGTCAGCACACATTAGATATGCTAGAAAAGGCCGAAGGTCTTGAGAATCCTGATGCGTCTGACCGTCCTGAATGGCTCCCTGAGAAGTTCAACAGTGTTGAAGACATGGCGCAAGCTTATGAATCTCTTGAACAGAAGTTAGGTTCTCAGGACGAAGAAGAGTTAGAAGATGATGAGTTAGAAAGCATAGTTGATGGGCTTGAAGAGGAAGGTATTGACTTTGATTCCTTATCCCAAGAGTTCGCAGAACTAGGTGGACTAACTGAAGATTCTTACGATTCTTTAGTAGAAGCTGGTATCCCTCGCTCTATGGTTGACCAATTTATAGATGGTCAAATGGCAGTAGCGACACAGATGCAGCAAGAAGCTTTTGAGCAAGTTGGAGGACAGGAGGCGTATGAAGATATGGTTTCTTGGGCTTCTGACAATATGCAAGAAGCATCCATTGATGCGTTTAATAATGCAGTAAACAGTGGAAACATAGAGACAGCAAATCTTGCAATACAAGGTCTACACGCTCAGTACCGTTCTGTAAATGGAAGTGAACCTTCACTTGTCATGGGCGAGACTAAATCCGTTACAGGTGGGGTCTTTGATTCTGCCGCCCAGTTGACGCAAGCAATGCGTGACCCAAGGTACGAGTCAGACTCTGCATATCGACAGCAAGTAGCTTCTAAATTATCACGAAGCAACATTCTGTAGATGATCTGTCTCCGCAATCTTTAAGCCCCTTCGGGGGTTTTTTTCGTTTAATCAAGCAACAACTTTATTCCAAGTATCTATCGACCCACTGCGGTGGACAATCTTTACGGGAAAGGAAGTAAGAGTCTGCTGAGTTTAAACAACATAACTCAACAACTTAATACTTTTTTTAAATAGGTACATATACAATGGCATTTCCAACAGACCAAACCACTTCTCGCTTAGGCCAAGTCAACGCGACAGGTGATGATCGTTCCTTATTCCTCAAGCTTTACGCAGGGGAAGTATTAACAGCGTATGAAGAGAAGAACGTCTTCATGCCTCTACACCGCACACGTACTATTTCCAATGGTAAGAGTGCATCATTCCCTTTAACTGGCACTGGTTCTGCAAAGTACCATACTCCAGGAACTTTAATTCAAGCTGATGCAATCAAGCATGGTGAGCGTATTGTGACCGTTGATGATTTGTTAATCAGCACACAATTTATTGCCAAGATTGACGAAGCAATGAACCACTATGACGTGCGTTCTATCTACTCGAAAGAGTCAGGTAACGCTCTAGCTAACGTATCTGACCGCAACATTGCGCGAGTGATTGCTAAGGCTGCTTCGGTTACTACTTCTTCTTTAGCTGCTACAGCGTTCGGCACTTCTTTTGCAGATGAGGTTTACACTGCTAACTTCAACATTGGTACTACAACTGCTCACGCTCTTGACGGTGCTAAGATTGTCGCTGCTATCTATGCGGCTCTTGAAGAGTTCGATAAGAAAGACGTAGGCGGTGATAAGGTTTGTGTACTACCACCTGCCCAATACTACGCGCTATTGAACGTGCCTAGTGTTGCTAACGCAGCATGGTTGAACCGTGATGTTGGCGGTGAAGGTTCCGTAGCTTCAGGCGTAGTGCCTCAAGTCGGTGGTGTTAAGATTATGATGAGTAATCATCTACCTAGCACTAACCAATCTTCTGCCTCTGGTGACGTTGAGCCAATCACAAGTACACGTACTGCCGCATATCGTGGTAACTACGCTGCTTTGCGTGGTTTGATCTTCTCACAAGACGCTGCCGCAACTGTGAAGTTGCTGGACTTAGGCGTTGAGTCTGAGTATCAGATTGATCGTCAAGGTACATTGATGGTTGCTAAGTACGCTATGGGTCACAATATCCTACGCCCTGCTTGCGCCATTTCTTTGAACGCAGTCTAAGTAGTATAGTTCTATCCAAAGGGGTGGAGGGATTAATTTCTCTCTGCCCTTTTTTTTCTTTTATTGAAGGAAAACTAATGAATCCAACAACCAAGCTAGAAGCTGTAAATACCTTGTTGGCTACGATTGGTGAATCTCCTGTTAACTCACTGACCTCTGGTTTAGTAGAAGCAAGCCTAGCAGAACAGACTTTAGATAATGTAAGTCGTGATGTTCAGTCAATGGGCTGGGCGTTTAACACAGACTTGAAATTCAATCTGACACCTAATGCCAGCAATGAGATTGCCTTACCTGCCAACTGTCTACACGTAGACACTACAGCACTCCGAATGTCTTCAGAGTCCGACCTAGTACAACGTGGTATGCGGCTTTATGACCGTATTAAAAACACCTACACAATTACAGACACCATTGAAGTGGACATTGTTGTTCTCCTTAGTTTCGATGAAATGCCTGAAGCAGCTAGACGCTACGCAACAATAAGGGCTGCACGTATTCTACAAGATCGCGTACTTGGCTCAGAGTCATTACACAGCTTTAATGCTGCTGATGAACAATCTGCTTGGGTCGCGCTGTCACACAACGAGTCCGATGTTAAAGACCTAAATATCTTTGATAACTATGACACTTATTCAATTATAAACCGATGGGGTTAGCCAAATGTCTTTAATCTCAGGTTCTATACCTAACCTCTTAAATGGGGTATCACAACAACCCCCAAGCCTAAGACACGCCAGCCAAGCAGAAATCCAAGAGAATGGTCTTTCTTCTGTAACTCGCGGCTTAGAGAAACGCCCCTGTACAGAGCATATTGCCAAACTGTCTGGTGTAGCTAACGCTAACGATGTATTCCTACACGCTATAAAATACTCTAGCTCCGAGGACTACACAGCAGTCTTTAGCTCCGCAGGTGTTAAGGTGTTTAATCAGGCAGGTACAGCACTGGTGGTTAATGACGCAGATGGTAATGCCATTACTTCACTCCCTACTTACCTTACTGGTATAAACAGTTTTGAAACTGATATTAGTGCTGTGTCTGTAGGTGACACTACTTTTGTAGTAAATAAAGCTAAGACTGTTCTGCTAGATACATACGTACCTACAGCACGACCTAACGAAGCTATGTTCTATGTACGACAGGCTGACTATGGCCTTACATATAAAATTACAGTGGGTAGTGCCACAGCTACTTATACAACTCCTGATGGTTCATCATCTGCACACTCTGCTCAGATTGGTACGGACTATATAGCTACTCAGCTATTTAACAACTTATCTATTTCTTCTCCTTTTGTTAAGGAAAGAATTGGCTCAGTGATCTATGTTAAAAACGCTTCTGCTGACTTCACAATCACGTCAAGTGACGGTGCAGGTGACAGATTCCTTTACTCATTTAAAGGCCAAACCATAGACTTTAAGAACCTCCCCCGTAAAGGTAAGGTGGGCTTTAAGATCAAGGTAGCAGGTAGTAATGAGAAGAAGCAAGATGACCACTATGTACACCTGACTCAAGGCGATAACACCAACAACGAGTTAATATGGAAAGAAACTGTAGGTGATAAAGCAGTCGATGGTTCAGCCCTTAAGAACCGTATAAACAATATCACAATGCCCCACAGTCTTCGTAAAGAAGTTAACGGTACTTTTACCTTTGCACCTTTGACGTGGGATGACCGCGAAGCAGGGGATGAGGATACTAACCCTGTACCTTCTTTCATAGGCTACAAGATTAACGATATATTCTTTCACCGTAACCGCTTAGGTTTCTTAGCAGATGAGAATGTTATCTTCAGTGAAGCAGGAGAGTTCTATAACTTCTTCCCTAAGACTGTATTGACCACTCTTGATTCTAACCCGATAGACGTGGCTGTATCTAACAACCAAATCTCTATCCTGAAACACGCGATTCCATTTAACGAATCCTTGTTGATCTTCTCTGATCTAACCCAGTTCATGTTGACTGCTTCTGAGCTATTAACACCTGACACAGTACACATTGACGTATCTACTAACTTTGAGGCAAACCTCACTGCTAAACCAGTAGGCGCAGGTCGCTATGTGTTCTTTGGGTTTTCTAAAGGTAAGTGGTCGGGTGTCCGTGAGTATTACGTAGAGCAAGCTTCAGAAACCAACGATGCTGCCGATGTATCTGCCCATGTACCTAACTATTTAGACGGTACGATTAGAGGCTTATCAGCGTCATCAAATGAAGATATGTTGTTAGTGCTAACGGAAGATAAGCCTAACTCAGTCTTTGTGTATCGCTATTATTGGCGTGGTGAAGAGAAGCTACAGAGTGCTTGGTCAGAATGGAAGTTTACAGGCAAGGTATGTTCAGCAGCCTTTAACGGCTCAACAATCAAGCTTGTCATGGAATACTCAGATGGGGTCTATTTAGAAAACCTCAGTCTGGCTAGTGATGCTGCAAGTCCTGATATGGTTTATACCACAAGCTTAACTAACTACGGTGGTGGAGCCTTACTATTAGACAGGCGTTATAAAGTCACTGGCTCGTCACTACCATACTCAGACAGCAACACACTGTTTGTGAACACCACAGGAAGTTTAAGAACTCAGGCAGAAGCCATAGCAGACGTAGCCGCAAATTCAAATACGGTTATCTATGCAGGTGTGCCTTACCTCTTTAAGTACCAGTTTAGTGAGCAAGTCTTAAAGCAAGACAACAAAGCGGTTACTACTAACAAACTTCAGATTCGTAATTTCCATATCGTATATAACGACACAGCTTACTTTAAAGTTGAAAGCACACCCAAAGCTAGGGCTGTTCAAACGCATGAGTTTAACGGCAGAATTGTAGGCTCACTTAGTAACCTTCTAGGGCAAGCCAACCTTGCTTCAGGAAGCTTTAGGCTGTCTGTTAACACTAGCTCTAAGTATGCCCAGATCGTGATTGTTTCAGACAGTTACCTACCCTGTGTACTTCAGAGTGCTGAGTACGAAGGATTCTTAACTCAAAGAACAGCAAGGATTTAATAACAATGGCCCATTATCGTGATTCCGTTCAGGAAGACGTGTTTGAGCTTGCTGCAAAAATGCGACAAGCAGACGTTAAAGAGGTACTAGCATCTAACGGTTCTAGCCCTCTTGAAGCTCTACAAAAAGGCTTTGAAGCGTCTAAACCTCAATCCATCATATATAAAGGTGAACTAATCGGAATGTTCGGGTGCGCCCACATTGATGATCTGATTGGCTCACCTTGGATGCTAGGTTCTGACAAGATTCCTAAGATCAAGAAAGACCTACTTACACAGTCAGTGGAATGGGTTAAAGAAACAAATAAACAATACCCTCTACTTGTTAACTATGTAGATGCTAAAAACAAAGTCAGTATTGCATGGCTCAATCATATTGGGTTTTCATTCGTACAACTGATTCCTAAGTTTGGCGTAGGGGGCATACCTTTCTACGAGTTCGTGAGGATTAATCATAATGTGTGAAGCAAGTACAATTTTATCAGCCATGACTTCCATAGTTGCCGCAGGTGAGCAACAGGAACAAGCCAAGGCTAACGAGCGTAACGCTAACGCTTCCTATTTAAACGATGCTCGACAACTTAACTTAAGGCAACGCCAAGAAGAAGAAGCAGAGTCCCAAAGAGGGCAAGAAGCTGACATTCAATCAATGAGAGATATGTCCAAAGCTAAAGTAGCTGCTGGCGAATCTGGTGTAGCTGGGTTATCAGTCGATGCCCTTATGTCTGACATTCTAAGACAAAACCTATTTGATGATACTAAGGCTGACAGTAATCTTTCAGCAACTAAGGCACAAATAAAACAAGAGAAAGAAGGTGCTAAAACGAGGCGGCAGTCCCGTATTAACGAAGTACCTTACCCCAGTATGGTTGGTACAGCTTTAAGTATTGGCGGTAACGCTTACGAAAGCAATCCAAGTTATTTTAAGAATTTAAAGAATCCATTTAAAAAGACTATAAAGGGCGTAACTGGCCCCAAGTAAAAAGGAATTAGAGCCGTGGCTACTAAACGAGTACAAACCCCAAGACAACAACCCAATCAGGTGCGCCTACAACCCCAAGCTTCAGTAGTTGATACCTTTGTACGACCTGCACGTAACGACCAGATCAGTAAGGCTTTAGATAGCGTTACAGGTAATGTAAAGCGTGTAGAGGTCAAAGAAGAACGTAGGCTTGATATGATTCAAGCTAGTAAGAAACAGTCAGCACAAAACACGTTCAACATAGGATACAAAGCTTTAATAGATCAAGAACAGTTTGCAAGGATGAGTCCTGAGCAGATTACAGAAACACCAGAGTATCAAAAGTTATTTCAGACCTCTTTAGATATGGTAGATGACGAAGACCTTAAAGGTATTCTAAATACTTCTATGTCTTCTACAGCGTTTGCTACCAACAACGTAACCAGCCAGAAATGGGCTAGGAAAGACCTACATAATGCAGGTGCAGGGTTTGCTAGAGATACCCTTGATATGTTCGTAACAGAGACTTCGGACGGTTACAGGTTTGACGGTGACAAGGTGGTATTCGAGCCAGATGGTTTGACAAAGGAACTCCGTGACTCAGAAGTTATAGACCTACTCCCCTCTCGTATTAAGCAGATTGAATCTGTTCTCAAAGAGAAGTACGGATACAGCAACACCGACCTACAAAACTATTGGTTACAAGAGCAAGAAAGGCGAGGTGTTCAGTTTGAAGACACACTGATTGGGGATTATCTTCTTGCGGCTGGTAATGGCGGCCCTGATTATCGTAACAAAGTAATAGCTCTTAACGAAAAGGCTAAGAACGCCAAGCTACGTTCAGACACTATTAAAAATGTTGATGCCCTAATGAGTTATCAAAGTTCAGCATCTACAGGTCAGTTTTCTATTGAGCAAGACTTAGCTGCCAGACTAGATATGGAAGAAGGTATTTTAAGTGTTGACGCTTATTTATCAATCCACCGTACAAACAATACTGCCATTGCGAACCTTGCAGCACAAGATAGAAAAGCAACTGCATTGCAACAGTCGGTAGCCTTGAATTTATCAGGACAATCTACATTAAACTCAGGTACTTACCTAGACCACAACAATAAAGAAGTGACTATTTCAAAGCAGGATATTGACCGCGCAACTCAGGAGTATATCAACAACACGACACAAGCAGGTGGTGGAACTCCTGAAGAAATACTAGGTAGGCAAGTTGACGCTTACTCAAGAGCTAACGTGTTGAATGACCAATGGGTAGTACAGTTTAATAAAGCCTTTGATTCTTTAGGTACGGCTGATTTTAGACCCGACAGTCCACAGTGGAAATCCACAATGCAGTCGTTTCAGTTAATGAAGCAAGTCCACAGTCGCAACCCTCAGTTATTTAAAAAGTACCTTACAGACTCTAAGCAACGCATACAGTTTAATGATTGGCGAGTTTTGTCAGAGTATGGTTCTGATGGTGAGGTGAGTGCTTTAATAGATATAGGTTCTCAAAGTGCCCTTAATAAAGTAGTAGCTTCTGTAGCAGACCAGCAGCAATTCTCTGACGATATTGTCAAAGGCTTAGATGGTTGGGGATGGGGTGATCTTGCAGCGAATGACGAAGATGTAAAAACTCTGTTTAAAGAAAAGATGGTTCAGTACGCAAGAACCATTAGTAAGTACAGTGAAATGAACCCAGCACAGATTGTCGATGCGTATATGCAAGAAGTTGTAGATGACCACTCCGTAGTCAACGGTAAGTTAGTCTTTATGGGCGGTGCCACTAACATAGATAACGAACAGTTCCAAAAAGATGCACAGCTATATTTAGAAGACGCTACTAATACTCTTCTTTCAGGTGCATACAAAGGAACGTCCGAAAAACTAACCTTAAGGTACACAGGACGTGGTAACACTTTTTGGATTGTAGACCAGGCAGGGAGAACGCTACCAACAGCACCTATTAGTATAAATAGCTTTTATAACTATTCACTTGATAAAACACGCGATACAAAACAAGACGCTGCTAATGCACTCCTAAATAAAAAACAAAACCCCAATAAAAAAGCGGCCCGATAAAGGACATAACTATGGAAACAGTAGGAAATTTTAACGATATTTTTGCTGAGAAACCTGACGCTCCTTTAGACCCTTCAAGAGTCATTAGGGCAGCTACAGAAAACGGTAAAGTATTTGACCCCAACTCACAAACCTTCATTGATAAACCTGATGAATATGACTTTGGAGATTCTTGGTCAGCCTTTAGACAGGAGGGAGGTTCTTTAGTAGAAATAGCCTCTCGACAAATGGCTTTAGACAATGAGTACGATGAGGACTTTAGGTTTAACGATGAGGTTATGGAAACATACTTCAAAGACACGCCAGAATCCTTTCACGATTATATGTTTGAAGCTCAGTCTATAGGTGACTTAGAGCAGCGCATGGAACAGGTAGCCATGACACAAAAGAACCAAGCAGTAATGGCAGAGAACTTTGGGGACTCCCCAGTAACCACCGTTATCGCTATGCTTGGCTCAGGTATGCTCACAGAAGAGAACGCGGCTATTACTGCAATACCTATTGCTGGTGGAGCCATTGCAGGGGTTAAGGGGTTATCTAACGTAGCTAGAAGTGTTTCCACTTTAGGAAAAGCTGTCAGGAGTGCCGCTACAGGTAAAACTAGAGTAGGAACGATGACTAAGCTTGGTGCTATTACAGGCGTACAGGGTGGCTTAGAAAGTCTATACGCATCTAATGTACTGCCTGACTTCACGGTTAATGACGTATTAGTAGACACTGCTTTTTCTACTTTGTTTGGAGGCACTATAGGTGGCTTTGTACATAACTACGCAAAACACGCAGATGATTTAAGAGAGCTTGATACCGTAACAGCAGTTCATGCTAACGGTGAGCTTAACAACCCTGATATTCAAATGTCTCTTAATGCACCTGAGTCTACTCATGCCCCACAACGTATTGATGAGATTGATTCCCCTGAACAGGGTAAGACTATACTTGGTACAAACTGGGTAGGTAAAGTGCTGTCTCAAGGTGCAGCATTACGTGATTCTGTGAATCCTATTGTACGTAACTTTTCTCGTATTATGGTTCAAGATAACCGTGTTAATAACAAAGCTGGTACTAACATACAATCAGTCTCTTCTATTCAAACACGTATCTCAAGAAGTGCTAGAGCTAGGTTAGCTAGAGTAAGCCGCCCTGAATTTAACAAGTGGCGTAAGACTACTAACCACCGATGGGGAAGCCCTAAAGCTCATGCTGAGTTTGAGGATATGACCACAAGGGCGGTACGTAGTGACTCCGTATATGCAAACTCTCCTAAAGAAGTTCAGTTAGCCGCAGACAATGCGCGTGAAGTGTTCAAAGACATTTTAGAACAGAAGAAACGCTACAGAGTCATAGGTGCTAAAGATACTCAATATGATCGTAACTACGTCCCTACTGATTGGGATTCAGCTAAATTACGTGCCGTAGTAGGTGAGCATGGTACTGCCAAGGTCAGTAAGATTCTTGGGCAATCTATGGCTGCTAAAAACGGATGGGACTTAACATTCTCTGTACGTCTTTCTCGTTTATTTATTCAAAAAGTTAGCGGCTTAGATACTGGTATTTACGGTACTAAGCTAGATGAAATTATGGACGATGCTGGTGAAATGCGTAAGTGGTTAATAGATCAAGGTCTAACTGACGCTGAAATTGATGAGGGTATGGGTGCCAAAATGTCTTCTAGTAAAGACAAGAAACGCATACCCGATACCAACATGAGGCAACGCCTTGATATGGACTACGAGACTAAGTTTCATGCTGATGGTCTATCTATGTCTGTCAGTGAGTTACTTAACAATAACATGGCTGATGTAGTTCAAAACTACTCTTTTAAATCAGGCCGACATATTGGCTTTGCCAGAAACGGTATTGATGGTGCTGGTATGGATACATTCGACCAAGCCATTAAGAAAGTTGAAAAATGGGCTGAGGATAACAACCAAGACCCTGTACAACTAGCTCAGGAAATTAAGCATATAAATAGCTTACTGAATGGCTTAAAAGGTTCTGAACTTATCAATGACGATTCTCTTGGAATTAACAAAGGCAAGACTAAAGGTTTACAAATAGGTCGTAACGTAACGTACCTAGCCTACTCTGGTTACTTTGGCATGATGAGTATTATCGAGTCAGCAAACATTATTGCTTATGCTGGTTTAAAGACTATATTCCAAGTTGCCCCTGAGTATAAGGATTGGTTAAGAGCAGCCCGTAACGGTGAAATATCTAACGATGATATGCAAGATATTATTGACGCTTCTGGCTTAGGTACTCACGGTGTCACTGGTTCAGCCTCAACTCGTATTGATGAGATTGGTGGTATGACAGAACACATGGATGCAGGTTGGCAGAAAGCTAGGCAAGTCCAAGGTGTTATCTCAGGACTTACCCCAGTTACCGACTTTCTACAAAGACTTGATGCAGCCGCTATGCGTAAGAAATGGATAAACCAAGACATACCCAAAGCTATGCGACAAGACACTGGTATTACAGATGCCATGTATGACCGTATCCAAGTAATGATTAAAAAACATGGTGATGGTAAACGCACTATGGGCTACAACAAATGGGATGACATAGAAGCTCAAGATGCTTTTATTAACCATATCTCTATAGAGGTTCGTAACAATGTCCAAGAGACTGATTTAGGAGCTACTAACAGCGTTTTACGCGGTCAAGTGGGTTCTACTCTAGGACAGTTTATGAGCTTTGCAGTGGCCTCTCAAGAACAACAGTTTGCTCGTATGAATCGTAGGGCAGTTAATGGTATGGGTGTTGAAGCAGCTTATGTAGTTATGGGGCAGATGCTTTTAGCAAGTCTTGTTACTACAGCAAGGACTCACATTTCAGCTTCGGGTCGGTCTGACGAAAGGGAATACCTTGAGAAAAACTTAAGCCCTGACAAGATCGCTTTAGCCACTGTAAGTTATACAGGTGCTTTTGGTGTTATCGGTATGGCTACTCAAGTTCCTGACAAAATGTTAAGAGGCTTTGGTTCTGGTGCTGTATCAAACCCCTTAGCTGGTTACTTAGACGGTGTAGGCCACTTGGCTTATGGATTGTTTAAAGAAGGAGCTATGTCGGAACAAGAATACCGTTCAATGGTACATATGCTACCAATGATAAATCAGGCATATACAAAGGCTGGCTTAAACGCCATTGCCGCAGACTTTGGAGATTAACCACAATGGCTTTTAGCTATATTGAATACACTGCGAATGGGAGTACAACAACTTTTTCCATCCCGTTTGCATACACAGCACAAGCAGACGTTGCCGTTTTTGTTAACGGTGTGTCTAC
>Ga0209199_1004597_pt1 | contig 12578 bp, 15 predicted proteins | sample COGITO_mtgs_1105_7_FD_184805 | JGI IMG/M metagenome (GOLD analysis project Ga0209199, IMG submission 184805) | Pelagic marine microbial communities from North Sea - COGITO_mtgs_110523 (SPAdes) (version 2) | ecosystem: Environmental > Aquatic > Marine > Epipelagic ...
CTTGCGTAAGGACACGCACATAAAAGGATGATCGCAAAACCTGCCTTCCCAGTTCAGTCTGGTTGTGTTTATGTAGTGCTGGAAACTTCATTGAATACCAACCCGTCAAGCGTCGAATGACGCTTGGCATGTCGAGTTGCTTATTGAATGGGTATTCAAAGAAAACCGAATACTAATTTTAAATTTGTCACCTGCTAAAGGTGTTGAACTAGTTGATTGTGAATGGTTGCTACGCAACCAATGAACTCAACGACGTTCGCGTGCTGCGTAGCAGACGCATGCACCTATTAAACATAAACCTCCACCGATTGCATAAATACTTTTATACAAAGGGGAAGCTATGACTTTTGAACAGACACTTTACGAACAGGTACGCCAAGTGCTACCAAACACAACCACCAGAACATTTAGCCGTGACTGCGGCATGAGCGAAAACTACTTGTGCAGCATCCAAAGCCAAGGGTTGCAGCTTTCAACTGCTGCACTGCTGCACTTAGCTGAAACTATGGAACACAGACAGGCATTAAGGCAGACACGCAAACCCATTGAAGGCTTACTGAAACTTCTCGCTGATGAAGTAGCTGCTAGAACCAACAACATCAACAGTCCAAGCATCACAGTGCAGCGACTGGTTACGAAGTCAATTGCTGCTGTCGCCTATCAACGTGACTGTGCGGTGAACTTGCCAGCAATCAGTATGGGGTGGTTGTAGTGCGTGCGGCGGAGTTCATTGAAGAGCAGCAAACCGTTAAACCAAAAACACCAGCACAACAGCGCTTGGAAACGCTGCGTCAGCAAATCAAACTGACACAAGCGCAAGTCAAGCGTGAACGTGCACAGCAGTCAATACGCAAAGCCCAGCAGCAGATGAGTGATGCACTGAAGCGTTAGTGATGTCTGGCGCACCAGCTACGTGTTAGCTGCCTCGACTTCGGACGCAAAGTTAGCGTTTATTGTTCGCATAACCTCGATAAGCGTATCTATATCAACATCTACGGACAGACTGCTCTCAAGTCGCCTGACTGCAGCTAAAAAATCATGCGCAGTCCTTATCTTCAAAACGCTGTCGATATTGATCCATACTTTTCGAGGTGCGCTTGTAGCGGTTTCACTCAGTTTGTATGCCTTGAGAGAGTAAGTTCCGTTTTTTACTCTATTGACAAAAATATAGTCCTCCCAATCGGAAATCGTATTTAAACCCGCTGATATGAATACAACCCAACCAAAGGTTACTTTATCTCCCACTTGATACATATGAGCCTCATTAAAAAATGTTTGATAGCAAATATTTGATACCCGCAACAATATTATCCAACCAGTGCGCTGCGATATTTAAAGTCGGTTGTCCATTGCTAACTTTGAACACAAAATTGTCTGTGCTTTAACAACTTTCAAAGGACAAGCACATGGCAACACTCACACTCAACGCCACCGCCGTACCAGCATCTCTGGCTAACCTAAACATGTCAGATGTTAAGAAGCCCACGCAACAGACGCCGGTTCAAATGCGCAGGAACAAGCTGAGCAAGCAGCTATGGGAGCAGGTGCAGCTGGCAACAGCGTTGGCAACAGGCGGCAGCTTTGCTCCAATCCGTGTCCGTACAGTCAAGGACAGGCTCACTGGTGAGCGCAAGACTGTGGAGCAACCCAAGCGTATCAAGCCCTGGTGGTTTACTGCTGAGGATGGCAGCGTGTGCCTGCAGGTGCGCTATGGGGTGCAGGTGCTGGAGATTGGCAAAGGCAAGAACACCATCACACTGGCTTCAAAGGATCAGCTGGTTGACACGCTTAATCTGGTTAAGCAAGCAACGGAGCAAGGCGAGCTGGACAAGCAGATCTCTGCTGTGGCAACCAAAGTGAGACTCAGATTCGGAAGTGAGCAACATGCAGCTGACTCGGCGTCAGTCAAATAAGGACAATAGCGAAAAATTAAGCGTATTTTTGGAACACTTGACGCAGCGTTGACGCAATGGAAACATGGAGTACGTCCTCTGGTTCTTTGAGCAGTAGTGACTAAATGGCGGGCTTTCACTTACGCCACGCCAAAATTTACGCTGAAAACTGTAGGGAAGCGAACTCATAAATTTATACATCCAGACACGAGCAGCGCTCGCCTGATATGAGCTCAGCGCAGAGCCGCGGCAACTTGGGCAGGTTAGAGGCTCACTAAGTATGTTCACGCTTACAACCTTTCGGCAGCCGGAACACGCATGTGGGAAGTCAAATACCCCGCGACTGGCTCTAGTTCCTCCAATGCTCACCTCATGGCTTACACCACAAGGGCAAGTAGCCAAAAGCTGCGTACCCATTTCACCAACCTATCCGCAGTTGTACCTGCTCGCCACTGTCCTTGATTTTCTTAACTTTGTAACCTTGAGCAATCAGATAATTTTCAAAAAAGACGGGTGATATACAGCCGTGTTGTAGTCCACTTTTAACATGCCAGCTATCGTTGAAAAACGAAAAAAGCAGATCTGTATGTTGATTGCCTTCTTCTACTTCGGTTGCAATCTTTCGAAATATTTGATCCAAGACTTCCTGCCCCTTCGCACCTGCAAGCCAGTGGAGGGTTTCATAGTCGAATAGCCCATCTACAAAACCGTCTTCTTGTTCCGGTGGGTCGCGCCAACTCACTACGAACTTACTAGTGGAGTCGGACTCGACAAAAGTTTTTTCGAATTCATGAAAGCTGCGCAAAGGCTGAACCTCCTCAATCGAATATGTCTCGTCGTCTAATAACGATTCACCCTCAGACTCTAAGCGCTCATAAACGCGGAATCTCCCCAAAAGCAATCTATTTATTGACATTAAATGGCTTGCATGCTTACGCTTCAAATTTTCCGGAATTACCTTCTCGTAAATTGAATCACCGCGAAATCGAACCCATCTCACGTCGCCCGAGGACTTGAAATCCAGGCAATCATCGAGAGCGCTACTCAGACACCTATTCATGTACCACCGCGACTCGTAATAATGCGCTACATCATCTTCAATACTCGAAATAAATTTAGCAAAACGCTTGCTTTTCTCTTTACCAAAACTGACATCGCTCATTTTTTTCACGATCACTTGCCCCACACTAATTTGGAATCCATGCGCTCGAAGTATCCTAGGGTGGTAGAGCTTGCTTGTGGTGCACTCAAAGTCACCAGCACACGCGGCATCTATCAAGATGTTTTTTTGTTCGCCCCAATACAGTTTCTCCTCAGCAAGTTCCGTCTTCGCTTGCTTACTAGCTCTGTTAGCGTCTTTCGCATTCAGCCTGATTGCCATATACATCCTCAAAACGTTCACGCATGCATTTGAGCTCGCATCCGTCTTCTAAATTTAGCTTATTTGAGACGGCAATAGCTGCTCAAATTCGCGTTGTGCTATCGCTTCGTTCCTGATGAAAACTCATGCGCCATCAACTCAGGCGTAATCTTGCTGTAATGCTGCTCAATCATGGCAACGCTGGTTCCCATTTGCCTTGCAAGCTCATGTATACCTCTACCATCCATTAGTTGCAATGTAGCGTAGGTGTGGCGCAAGCTGTATAACGTGCGCTTGGCATCACTTCCAACTCCGTAGAGTAATCCGCTGTCCTTCAAAAACTGCTCGAAGGTTTGATTGAGACTGTTGGTAGCGGCACCTGACGACAACCTAAACACCGCAGCTTTGAGCTTCTTCTTTAGCAACTGCTCAAAGCTGTGCTCCCGCAAATCAGCGAAGCGCTCTTGTATGCGCTGCAGGTAAATCTCTGTGCCGTCGCGTGCAATCAATGAGCGTCTGCCAGTTTTTCCGCTAACGGACAGGCGTAGGTACTGCTGCTTGTCATCGCTCTTCCAGTACTCCACGTCAGCCCATTTGAGGCTACTTGCTTCCGTACCGTGCCGAATACCTGTGTTGGCAAGCACCAATATGTAGTCGCGAAGCAGCTCCCGCATCATTTTCGACTGCGCCTTATCCCCTACCCGCTCGCGCTTTACCCAATGTGGCAGTTTTCTAACTAAGGTGCGGTACTCGCCTAAAGTGAATGCTGGGCGTGCATTTGTCTTTCCCCCTTTGTTCGTCAACGTTGGACGAACCGCAGCGGTAATCCAGCCATATCGCTCCGCATAGTCAAACACACGATTAAGTGCGCTGTTATGTGTGGTGATGGTGCTGGCTTTGGGCTTTTTAGCCATCTCCTGCTCGCGCCAATGCTCAAACTTTTGCAGCAAGGGCGATTTGAAGTTGTCTAAGTTGTAGCTCTTAAAGAACGGCTTGAGGTACTTGTTGATAGCAGTGATATAGCTCGTGTAAACACTTTTTCCCGTGCCACTGTCTATTGCCTCCTGCAGCTCGCGCACCACAGCATCAGCAACAGCGCCAAATTTTCGAGACGATTGGGGTAGTTTGTTCTCGCGCCTGAACTCTTTGTCGTAGTAGAGTTTCACAGCGACTTTCATCGCCTCGCGCTGATTGCGCTCACCCGTGCTGAAGCGGTGCCAGCATTTATCAGCGAGTTTTACCCGTACCTGCCAAATCTTGCTGCGTTCGCGCTTGTAGATAACAGCGACGCCATCAATTACTTGGATTGAATTTGTTGTCAAAACGCACCCTTTTGCGGTGCGTGTGGACAACGACATCCCAACTCGAACGCACACGCTAAATGTACGCGGGGCTTGCAGGAAGAGCAACCGAAAGGTGTGTTACAGGTGTGCTACAGAAGTTTTAGCACACTTTCGGGCTGTAGCCCAATAAAATGGTGGGACGTCACGGACTTGAACCGTGGACCAAAGGATTATGAGATCAGAAGTTCTAACGAAACCCGCATTTTTATTGGGCTAGCAGTGTGTCACAGACTGGTGTGCTACAGAGTGTGCTAAACCCGTAACACCGAAACCAATCGTGCCACTTTACGGAGATTGCGGAACAAAGCAAAGGCTCCAACGCATTTCAGCAATCCGCTTCGGAAAAATCAAACTGCCCCAGGAACACACCATTTTGAAGTCGATACACATAGCGGAAGTCAACTACTTTTATCAACTCTGAAAAATTAGGGTAAGTACACAACATGTTTTGAATCTTAGGGACTCGCGCCGCAAATTTATCTTTATCTATTTTCCCTGCGTCCGTTGTATCAATCTCAAGCGAAAAAACCAGAATATTTTTCTCTGCACGAGGCAGACAAACGGTAGTGATCGCACGTGTCGTCGCATCAACACGACTAGGTAGCGTCTTATTAATTTCATTTGTGTAATTAGCACACTCCTCAAAAGTCATTGAGTAACCAGGCACAGCTGATAGCAACAAAGCAATTCCAAAAACTATGCTTCTCATATTTTCACCTTTTCAAATAACGTAGTGGGCGAGACACATATTGTCCAAAAAATTTTCAACTCAGAGCTCATATTACTACGACGAAGCAAACCAATCACGCGGCTACCCTCACCACGCATTTTCCTAGCGAGTACCTTTTCTTTCTCTAATTGGAGTAGCCGATTTCTCTAGCCCTAAGAGCTCTTCGAGTGGCGTTCTAGTAAAAGACACACAGTCGCCACCCTGCGCCGCCTCATCAAGCTCCGCTTTCGTGTCTACAGACTGCACCTCTTTGCCGCAACTCTCACAGTCACGTACACGCGGGTTGTCGGTGGGCTTCGGCTACTCCCATTTGACTCGACAGTCAACTACCATCTCACAAAACCAAATAGTCGCATCACTCTTCTCAAAAGAGATCAGAACTTTCAAACAAAGTCCCGTATTTGCTAGGCTAACAATGTGTCACTGCCTGGTGTGCTACGGCTGATATAACAATCCGCACCGCGCCTGCTAGAGTATGAAAATATGCTGTTAGGAGTAATATGTCCAACCTGTTCGAGCAACTAGTCGGTTTTGCCAAATTTGCGTTCGCATTTAGTGTCCTAGGTTGGGGTATTGGTGCCGTTATTTACGAAGATGAACGTGCGGGCGCCTTTTATATCCTCTCTGTGCTTTACGTTCTCTACCTAGTATGGGGACACGGGTTCAAAGCTGGAGAGCGTGAGGGAAAATGGAAACAAAAACTCGACAACGATAAAACTTAGAGCCCAGAGGCTTGATCGGCAGCTCGCCTGGAATCAATTTTGATTATTCTCACATGAACGGATTAGTCTCGATACGTGTAGCGTTCCAGATAGTGCTGAACTTGTACGCGGTTGACGTCGTTATCCCCGCGTAAAAAAACTTCCATAAAAACCTTCCCCAATTCGCATGCTTGGGCGTCTGTAGCACTGCTACTGTCTCTCCAAACCTCTTTCAATTCATCACCGCTCCGGTGGTAATTCAATAATGCATTCATTTCTGCTGCAATAGATCCTCTTGCTATTTCTCGTTGCTCATTTGAAATTTCTTTCCTCACCTTCACTCCGCTCACGTAACTATCAAGCCCAGCTCTCTGCATTTCAAAGTAGTTTTGCAGGATGTCAGCCTCAACAAGATTGAGGTATTTGAATTCAATTGATTGGTTGCTCTGCAACTTTTCTGTGGATGCACCCGTTATCAAAGCACGGCATTCCGATGGACTCACAACCTCCGTCAGATTCCGCATGTAGACAAAATAATGCAGCTGCTGCTCATAGGGAATCAACCTCAAGCCGCTATACATCCAACGAGCGCTGAGGCGCTGTACAAGAGCTCTGCCTCCATCATTGCCCGGATCCTTAGATTCCTCAACCTCTGTGAATATTTTCTGAAGAAATTTAACGTTTGAGTAGTGGGCTTTGAAATGCTCTTTAACCACATTCGCATGAGCGCCGTCTAAATCGAACTGCGCTAGTAGTTTTTCTAAAAATTCGTCGCTCGTGTATCGAGAGGATAGTTCTTTCGCTTTTTCAAAACTCATAGCGTGAACTTGTGCTGATTCAATCAAAAAGATCATCGGCAGGAGTACGACTATTTGGCGCATTAAGCGTGACAACTGACTCATTCCATGCATTTTTAGCTCCCACTAATTAAACCCGTGCTTAATCTCTGAGTTCAAACATCAAGCTTGCTTCGATCTCGCGCAGCACTACTCTTGCCTGCTCGGGCGATGAATAATCAGTTTGGAAATTGACTCTCAACTGCGAGTATTTTGCGATATCCAGCTCTAGCCCCTTGCGCCGAAATATAGCGCCTTGAATGTGCAGCTCAATGGTGCTGATACGACTCTTGAACGCTATCCAAGGAGCGACAAGTAGCATAAAAACAGATACATATCCTGTCAGCCACAGGGGAGAAGGCATCTCAAAAAAATAAAAGTTAACTACCAGGACGCACAGTCCTCCGAACAAGCTACTGTCATTTAATCTTAGATGCCCTCGGGTACGCACCAACTCTTCGTCCATCTCTGCAATGTGCTCTGTAAGCAACGAAATTTTCTTGAGTAGAGTGAAAGTCTCAGTTGCTCTGCGTCTTATCTCTAACAACTGTTGTTTATCAGGCTTTACTTCGTGCATAAAGAATCCATTTCAATTCAGCGCAGCGGCAAGAGTCATCGCCTGTCAATGCGGCGTTGTAATCTAACTTGCCATCCGCACGCTTGGGTGCTGCCCATGCCCGCCAGCGGTACTCACCGTCAATGATGCGTCTATAGGTTTTGCCCTTCACATACCGACTCTGCTTGTGCATCGTAGAGAAAATCCTCAGTATTTTCATCAGGTGCAACCCAATCTCCACAGGATTTTTCAAAGAGCTCAAACAGCTCTGCTGGACACTGAACAGCCATGAGTTACCTCCCGAATTTTTTGAGTCCCTACCAGCATTACGCTGCAGCTTCCTCATACAAGTACTGCTGAAAATCGATAAACGTGGCGCGGATTTCCTTAACCGTTCCTAGCTCTTGCTGCGCTGCATGCATGCTGCCGTATTTGGCAGTGAGGATGGTGCTCAGCTTGGTGACATCGAGCTCATCGATACCAACCTCCACGTAATTCCTCAGCACGTACTGAATGAACTCGCGCTGCTTCGCGTTCAAGAAATTGTAAATATTGTCTTTACCGGTTTCCACCCGCGCTGCTCGTGATACTGGGGGCTTGGCGTACGCAATGTACTCCAGCACGTCAAACAAGTCACTGTCTTTGGCATCAATCAACTCTTGCAGCTTCTCCAAATCGTCGCGATGACAACCTGCCCCTTCAAGCTTCTTCAGTAGCTCAATACGAGTAACGGGGTTCGCCCATAGCGTGCGTAACTCATCTTCACTGCCCAGTAATGCGGGTAGCTTTAAGGTGTCGAACAAACGTTTGAGAAAGTCTTCCGCACTTATTGGCTTGCCATCTACATAGAAGTATGTGCTTGTCATACTTTGCAACTCACGCATCTTGCCATCGCTGAGCTTGATACGAATTTTCGCTTTAGTTGGTTGCGTGTCATCACCTTCCCCTCCGGGCTCCTTACCTGGTGGTGCATCCGTGCCCGGAGGCTTTGCCTTCTTACCTTCACCCTCGGGGGGATCCATAGGCACACCATCCCAATCGGAATCATTGAACAAGTGATAAGCATTTACGAAGTCCACAATAGTGAAGAAATGCTTTCCTTCAAACAGTCGCGTGCCTCGTCCAATAATCTGCTTGAACTCAATCATGCTCTTGACGGGACGCATCAATACGATGTTCCTCACGTTGCGAGCATCAACGCCAGTGGTGAGTTTTTGGCTAGTCGTGAGGATGGTGGGGATTAATTTCTCGTTGTCTTGGAACTGCTTAAGATAGGTGTCACCAATCGCGCCATCATTGGCAGTCACTCGCACGCAGTAATCAACGCTTTTTGTCTCTGCTTCTTGGTTGATTAAGTCACGCACCATACCGGCATGCGCCTGACTGGCGCAGAAGACGAGCGTTTTCTCTTTGGGATTAATCGCTGCCAACATGTCTTTCACACGCTTACGTTCACGAGCTTCGATAACGATGCTTCTGTTGAAGTCATCCTCTATGTACACACGCCCCTCTTCAACGTCACCCTCAACCACCTCATCGTCTGGTGTGTAGATGTACTCATCTATGGTTGTTTGAATGCGCTTCACCTTGAACGGCGTCAAGTAGCCGTCTTGAATGCCTTCTTTCAAGCTATATGTATAGACAGGTTCGCCAAAATAATCGTAGGTGTCCGTGTTATCTGTGCGCTTTGGCGTGGCAGTTAACCCAAGGTGCACTGCGCTGGAGAAGTAGTCCAAAATTCCGCGCCATGTGCTTTCGTCGTTCGCACCACCGCGGTGGCACTCATCAATGATGACTAAATCGAAAAAGTCTGGCTCGTACTCACCAAAATAAGGTTTACCTTCAGCGCCACTCATGAAGGTTTGGAAAATGGTGAAGAACACACTGCCATTGGTGGGTACTTCACCTCGTTGCGCTATATCAGCTGGATTGATGCGCACCAGCGCAGCAGCGTCGAACGCATCAAAGCCCAAGTAGGCTTGATTGGCGAGGATGTTTCTATCTGCCAAGAACAAAATGCGCGGTTGGCGCTTGCCATCACGCTGCTTTGTCCATCGGCTTTTGAACAGCTTCCAAGCGATTTGAAAAGCAATAAACGTCTTACCTGTGCCTGTCGCCATGGTTAGCAGCACACGTGGGCGCTCACCTGCAATGGCTGCAACTGCATGGTTAACTGCTAGCTCTTGGTAGTAGCGGGGCTGTTTGGTACCGTTAACGCCCTCGAAAGGTACTGCATTGAACTTGGCTTGCCACTCATTGCTCTCACCAAACGTTTTCTCCCACAGCTCCTCAGGTGTTGGAAAGCGACTAACAACTGCCTCATTGCCTGTCGTTAGGCAAATTTCGTAGATTTCCTTACCGTTGGCTGCGTAGGTGTAGGCAAGCTCCAGCTTGGTGGCGTAAAGCTTGGCTTGTGCTACACCTTCGCCAACTTCAAGTTCATTGCTCTTAGCTTCAATGACAGCAAGCTTTCTGTTCTTGTAAACAAGCACATAGTCAGCCTTCATTTGCCCACTACGTATGCCACCAGCCCTAATCTCACCAGCATTGATGTTGTACTCACGCTGTACACGTGATTCAGCTACATCACCCCATCCAGCAAGCTTAAGCTGGGGGTCAATTAGTTCTGCTCGTGTATCAGCTTCGTTCATTCTTACTCCTTAACCAACTCACCAGCGAAGGCTTTTTGTAGGATTGATTGTTTTAGTAAAAAAAGTTCATTTATTTTATTCAAAGTCTTTGACTCATAGAAAGTCTTCATTGACAAGAAAATATTGAACTTCTTAAGCAATTCTTTTTGTTGTTCCAACGGTGGAATCACGTGAAAAAACTCACGTTGTTTAGTAATAGGAATTTGATTGCGAGTTGACTGTCGCATTATTGTTAAGTATTGGTTTTTAAACTTTGCGGAACGCATGTAGTTCGCCAAGTATTCAGGCTCAATAAAATCTTTGTTACATCTGTAATAAGTTAACGAAGTTCCTAAAATTGTTACTTCTTCTGTTGTTTTCAGTATGGAAACTGGACCCACGGTAGCATTATGAGCAAATAAAACATCATCTGTCTTCGCAAGTCCTTTCCTTAACTTGGATGCTCTCTCCTTTGAAAGAAACTTGCTCTTTGATAAATCTAAAACATCACCATCAAGGCAATTAGCTGATATGTAAGGAACACCAGAAGAAATGAATTCTTCTTTTCGTGGATAGTCCCCGCCATGATTTCCGTCTAAGTGACTAACTATCCAACCTTTATCCAATAAATCTTGTAGTCTTAATTCAAACCAGTCTTCACCACCACGTTCAAAAATTTCTGTCAAATAGCTTTGAAATAGTGCTTCAGCGTTCTTAGCGTTAGCCTCAGCCGCCGCCGTAGCTTTGTCTATTTCAGCAAAGATTGCGTCAAGTTTGGCTACTATTTTTTTTTGTGTACTGAGTGGTGGAAGTGGAACTAAAAAATCTTTATATAGACTAAGCTGTAGATTTCTAATTCCAGTTGAATGTGTTTGTATCTTCTCTGTCTCACCCGCTATGTAGAGGTGTTTAAGGTAATAGTGAAGATATTTGTAATCTAATTCTTTTGGATTTTTTACTCTGATGGCAGAAGTGAAGTTGCTTAACGAATAGAGTCCGTCTTCCTTCTCAAAAACACATACACGCCCTACAGGTTGTTTAGGACCTCCACCTGACTTCTCCAAAACTACATCGCCAAACTTTAATTGACGGGTAGAAAATTGCTTAACTTCCACCTCAAGTTGGGCGATATCTGAAAAGTTTAAGTTGCCGCTTTTATGGAAATTCGTATTCCTAATAACGCCTACATTTACATATGGAGGCTTTTTTCCTGTCCATAGCCCACTTATGAAGTCGCATACCTCCTCAAGCTTCTTAACGTTCACAGCAACTCCTTAATTGCCGCAATCGCTGTAGTCGCTTCCAAGTCCAGCTCTTCAATCTCAGCTAATATTTGCTCAGGCGTACGCTTGTCCGTTGTGTCTTTGCGATTAGGGTTAGTAGCTGTCAAGTCCCAGGTTGACTTGTTAATATCCTTAACATTGATACACCACGAATTCTCACTTTCCTCTTTGGTAGCTGAAAGTGTGACAAATTCCTCCAAGTCACGCTCATTAAGGCTGTTTGTCTTTCCCAAGTTACGTGACAAGTTGAGTTGGTAGTACCAAACCTTTTCTGTAGCTCTTCCTTTTTCGAAGAACAGAACCACAGTCTTAACACCAGTGCCAGTAAACGCACCACCTGGCAACTCAAGCACAGCCTGTAAGTCACACTCTTCCAGCAGTTGCTTTCTTAATGCTACGCTGGCATTGTCTGTATTGCTGAGAAAAGTGTTCTTAATGACGATGCCACAGCGTCCACCAACACGCAAAATCTTAATGAAATGTTGTAGGAACAAGTAGGCTGTTTCACTTGTACGGATTGGAAAATTCTCTTGTACTTCCACGCGTTCGCTACCACCAAAGGGTGGATTAGCCAACACAACATCAACCCTGTCCTTGTCTTGTATGTCGGCAATGTTCTCGCCAAGGGTGTTGGTGTGCGTGATGTTGGGTGCTTCGATGCCATGCAAAATCATGTTCATCACACCAATCACATAGGCTAGGCTTTTCTTTTCCTTGCCATAGAAGGTGCTGGTTTGCAGCAGCTCATACTCCGCTGAGCTGAGTTCCTTGCTGTTGCGCATCCAGTCATAGGCTTCACAGAGGAAGCCCGCACTGCCTACGGCACCGTCATATACGGTTTCGCCGAGTTTTGGGTTGATGACTTTGACGATGCTTTTAATCAGTGGGCGCGGGGTGTAGTACTCACCACCGTTGCGCCCCGCATTGCCCATGTTTTTAATTTTGTCTTCGTACAAGCCACTTAGCTCGTGCTTGTCCTCGTTACTGAGAAAAGTCAGCTCGTCTACCTTGTTCACAACCTCCCGCAGCTCATAACCACTTTGCAGCTTGTTACGTAACTCACTGAAGATTTCACCGATTTTGTAATCAATGCTCTTTGGGTTGTCAGCACTTTGCTTGAAACCGCCAAGGTAAGGAAACAGCTTCCTATTGACGAAGTCTCGCAAGTCATCGCCTGTCAAAGCGGCGTTGTAATCTAACTTGCCATCCGCACGCTTGGGTGCTGCCCATGCCCGCCAGCGGTACTC
>Ga0209199_1004602_pt1 | contig 12569 bp, 12 predicted proteins | sample COGITO_mtgs_1105_7_FD_184805 | JGI IMG/M metagenome (GOLD analysis project Ga0209199, IMG submission 184805) | Pelagic marine microbial communities from North Sea - COGITO_mtgs_110523 (SPAdes) (version 2) | ecosystem: Environmental > Aquatic > Marine > Epipelagic ...
AATGCCATAATCCTTTTAATTTGGGCAAATTTACAAAATTTAGTGTACGAAATTCTTCTGTATTGTAGAATAAATTGATGTTTCAAGAAAGATTAAAAAGGAATGTTAAAAGATGTAATTCAATCACTTTTAAGCAGTTTTTTTGATAAATTCATTTTATATCTTCTGAACGAAATATTTTCCCCAGAATTGAATTACTAGAATGACATAAAGGGGTATTAAAAAAATCCCTTAACATCATCTTTCAGTCATAAAGTTGTACTTAGAAAGAATCAAACAATTTTCTGATTAGAATAAAGATAAGTATAGGGGGATGGAAAAAAGTTTATAGTATAATGGGAATAAAAAATGAGATATGGGTTATATATCTCTTTTTGGGTATTTGGGCGCGAAGGGATTCAAACTCCTGACCCCTTGGGTGTAAACCAAGTGCTCTGAACCAACTGAGCTACGCGCCCTATTTTATGATTGCAATTAAACTAATTGCAATTTTCACCCTTTTACTTTTAGTTATCAAGCCCAAATTAATTAGAAGGCTCGCCAGTATTAAAAATATCGAAAAGGGTGATGATCATCTTATCAATGTTTTTGAAGAAATAACAAATTATTTTATCAGTATTAAGAATTTTTCTAATATGACTGTGCCACTTTACATTAACTCTCACAGAGTTGAATTTTCATGCAAATTAATAAGGGAAGGTTACTTAGAAAATTATTCTATGGATGCACTTGCAGAAAAATCGGGATTTAGTTCCCAAAAAAATTTCAACAGAGTTTTTAAACTCATAATGTCGCTTACTCCCACAGAATACAAGAAATTATGTGAAAAGTAAAATTGGAAAGAAACCGGCATTATTAGTGACAAGCAAAAAAATGTGTGTTTGGGCTGGTTCAATTCAAGTTGCGGACCCAGGAACGAGAAAAATTGAGATGAAATGATTTCATATTAGAGTTATTTCTTTAGATATTCAAACTAAATCCCATTATCAAGTCTGAGTTGAATTTAATTTTTTTCACATACTTTACAGAAGGTTCATTGATGTAAAATCTCAAAAAAGTAGAAAAGTTTTTGTTGATTATGAATCTGAAATTTTGGTTTAAAAAAAGACGATAATCATTAAGTTTTTTTGTATTAAACTGGCTGTAAATTGTGGTGTGTGATTTAATATTTTTTGCCAAGCTAAGGGTCGAGAAAATATTGAAAGTAAATCTTGTTCTTTTAGCAGAGCTAGTATCATAATCCTCGCCCTGAAAGTTGTAGGCTGGATACCTCTCATATTCATACATCAAACCGGTTGCTACGTCAAAATATTGACTGTTTTCTCTGAATAAGTGTGCTCGATATCCACCTCCAAATAAAAATCGCTGATCCATAAATGTTCTAAAATCCTCCCCATTCTGAATAAAAAGGAAAACACTATTATGGCTTTTGTGAACCCTATTGTATCGGATTTGATAGCTCAAGTTTTTAAAGATTCTGGTATTGTTTAACTCATTTTGGTTAAAAACACCTGTAAGTCTAAATAAATTTTTTTTAAATTTTGAGCCAATTGTAACATTGGCTCTAAGAATCTTCATATCAATATTCCCTTTTTTGACATCAAACATAAAGTCTGAAAAGACATGAAAAACAGAATCGATCCTATGAAAATTTCTTTCAGTATCTATAATTGAAGACTGAGCCGAAACTAAATGAGTGTTTAATGTTGTGATTACTAATAAAATAAATCTTAGTGTAGTTCTAGTATTATATTTCAAAAAAATTATATTTGTTTATTTGTTAATTAAAATTAAAAAAAATGAGGATTATATTAACTATATTTTTGATAACAATTACATATTCTTGTTCAGAAAAAAGAGAGGTTTTACCAAAATTAGAAGGTGTTTGGAAAAATATTGGTTGGATTAATTATGAAGAAGGTGAACCTACTGACACAATTTATCATCCAACGGATTCTTTGTTTAATCCACGGAATGGTAGTGTTAGTCCAGGAAATAGATATAAAATTTATGGAGGGGGTCACTCAATATGGTTTTATTCTGCAATTAGAAAAGATTCTTTGGGAGCATTTAATGTACCTGATGAAATGTTCGGAAAAACTACATTCTCTTTCACTAAGGACAGTATTTTTGAATCATTCAACTTTTGGCATGATAAGGCAAATGAATACTTTTTAAATTCAACAGAAGACGAAATTCATTACAGTGCAAAATATAATATTAATGGGGATAGGTATGTTCAATATAATATTAGAGAAGATGGTAAAGCAAGAGGAGAATTTTATGAAAGAATTGACAACTATAATGAAGAACCTACCGAACTTACTGGGAATTGGACAATTAATTATGTTGTTCAGGTTTTGAATAATGAGGTTGTCGATACCTTACAAAATGATTACGGTTATAAATCAGGAAATGCTAACTTCCAATCTTTTGGGGATAAGATGAGAATATGGGCATATAATTTTAAAATTATTGACTCTGTTGGAAATGATATTTCTCCTGGACAAGCACTACTTAGTGAATACGAAATAAGAAATGACAGTATAGTGGATAAGCTGATTTATAGCAGTAGTTCCTCAGTGGAAGGTGGATTTTATGCTAGTAGGTTGAGTCGAAAATTTGAAAAAATTGATAATGAATTAAAAATATACAATATTAACAAAGACGGAAACGGTAGAATAATTCATTTCAAAAAGCAATAAATTAATTTAGTTATACATGTTTAATTGGAACTTTATATTCTTATGATAAGTGCAAATAATACAACGAGTTCGCTGGACAGTGAAATGTTCATAACTGATGACTATTGGCAGTTAATTAGATATAACTATGAACAGATTCGTCATGCTGAACTTAAAGCTAGCCTTATAGTATCTCTTTACAGTATATTTTTTACAATAGCATACACATTTGATATTTTAGATGAAGAGAACATCTATTCTTTTGATTCTAGTAGTCCATTGATTTATTTAAAAATAGCAACAGTAATACCACCGATTATTTTTACCATTCTCTCTTTTTCTTCTTGTGTCAATTGTTTTTTGCCCCGTCTGAAGATATCTGTAAAACCCTCTCCACTTTTTTTTGGAGACATAAAACCTAATTGGGAAAAGTTTAGTGATTATTCTAAAGAGCTTATTAATGTCATGGACAATGACAAAGAATATAAGATCCATTTATCTCAAATGGCTTACGTTACAGGGAGTATCGCTGATCAAAAATTTAAATATGTGTCTAAAAGCATTAGACATTTATCTAAATCAGTTGTTTTTTTCTTACTATTCTTTATCACTATTTTAATATAATTTAATCTAGAAATTCATTTTAATTAACATTATTTCAATCTGTAAATATTTATTTTAATGCTAAATTTATCTTTATGAAATCACTTCAAAATTTTTATTTTTCTATACTTATTGTTTTTACTTATTCCTGCCAAAATTCTGGCGGTGACAACAAACCAACAGCAATTACTAAAGCTCCTTATCTACCTGTATATTCTCAAAGTGAGAAGGCTCTAGAATTATATAGAAAAGCAGAAAATAATATTTTTGAGCTTGAGTTTCCAGAGGCTAATAAAAATTATTTAGCAGCTTTAGAACTAGATCCCAATTTCCCCATGGTAAAATATAATATCAAAGAAACGGATTCCGATTTAAAGAAAACCTACATTGAATCAGCTAATAAATTTGTAAAATCTAATCCAGATCTAATATTTGAGCCCATAATGTTTAAAATGGATTCCATTTGGAAATCCAATATGGATTGGGGTTCGAGAAGGGAACAAATTTCAATTATAACGGATAAATTAATTCAAGAATTCCCAAATGATTTTGAGGCCTATTTGATTTCTGGAAAGACTAATTCTAACAGGTACGATAGACCCAAGGAAAGAAAGAAAAAATCTATTGAATATTTTTATAAAGCTATAGAATTAGCCCCAAATAATCCTAAGGCCTACAAAGAATTAATGGAATACAAATATATAGAGCAACTAGATATTATAGAACTAAAAAATAGTGAAGAATATTATAATGAATTTGATAATGAACTTTCTGCTATTGTTGAGAAATTTTCCAATAGCCCAAGAATTTTGTCTGTCGCCTCAAAACTTTACTCAAATGCCTATGATTTAAAAGACAAGAGTAGGAAAGAAAAGGCAATAAATCTTGCTAAACAAGCAGTTGAAGTTGCGAGGGAAAGAAAATCATCTAGTTTAAACTTGTATTATAGATCATTAGCAGGAATTTATTCTAATTGTGGATTAGTGAATGAATCTGAGCAAACACTTAATTTGGCACTCGATAATTATGAAGACGATAGTCAGTTAATCAATACATATTTTGATATTTTCGCTTTAGATATCTACAATGGAAAATTTTTAGAGGCAGTCAAATCCATTGAGGAATTCAAATCGAGCATAGGCGGTTTTGGCTTTTCAACTGAGGATCTTTTAAAATGCAATATTGGCTTTGAATTTTACAATTCTGTTATTTATGCTCACGCTAATCAAAAAAACAGAACTAAAGAGTCTTTAAGAGCATTAGAAGAAGCATCTGATGAATTATTAACTTTTTATGGTTTTGACAAAAATGATCCAGAGCTAGTAAATAAAATCGATCGATTGCCTAATGACAGGGGTTCGCTTTTTGGGGGAGTTTTATGGAGAGCAGGTATACACCCCTGGTGGTCTAATTTTGCAAAAACACTTGTTAGCGCAGTAGTTGCGGACTTTGAAACAGCTGAAAGATTGCAAATGATTAGTAAAGAAAAATATGGAAACAGAATCATTGTAGTTGATGCCATAATGAGTTTGCTTAAAGGAGATGTCCAGAAGAGTCTCGATCTTTTTGAAGAACAAGAAGGGTGGACGCTAGCTTATTTTTCTTTTTTTAGAGGACAAGCACTATTAAATGCTGGATATAAAGACAAAGCCAAAATTGAGTTAGAAAAAGCTCTTGCAATGCCTGCTTTAGAAAATTTTTGGAATGATATTGTTATTGTTAAATCAAGAAATTTACATTCAAAACTTTAGACTATTCTATAATGAAGTTGATTTCATTCGTTAATCTTGTTTTACTTCTTACTTTTTCAGCTTCTAAAGGTCAGGAAATTGAAAAGTTTAATTTCGAGACAATATCAGATAATATCAATAATACAATCCTTGATTCCTCAGGATTGTATTGGATAGCTACCTCAGAAGGATTAAATATGTTTGACGGAAATAAGATGCATTCTTTTTTCTCCACTTTATCTCAACAGAATACTATTTTAAATAATTCCATTGATAATATAATAGAGTTGGATAATCTAGATCTGGTTTTTGTTAGCAAAGATGGATTATCTGTGTTCAATCGATCCTCATTTGATTTTAAAAGAATTAAAATAAAATCGCCAATATCTTTAGTTAGTGATAAACAAAATCAGTTGATCTATGTTACTACCGCACAAGATGGGATATATCAATTAGACGCAAACTATTCTGAAATCAATCATTTCAAAACCGACCCACTCAATCCTTTTACCATTTCATCCAATATATTTAGTTATGAAACAAGGCAAAAAACCATAAAAAAAATTAACAATGAAGGTGATTTAGTGATAGCGTCAGAACAGGACATTAATATTTTTGACTTTAAGTCCAGTAATTTTAAGAGATTTGTTTCAACTAGGACATCTGATTTTCAAATAAATTCTATTTACAATTTGGATTCAAAAAATATCTTGATAGGGCGAAATAATGGCCTTGAGATATTGAATTTATCTAGTGGGGAATTCACAAAATTAAATGTTAATGAAAATGAATCAATCAATGATTTAATAGTTATAGATAAAAGAAAAGAATCAGACCAATTTGAACGATCGGTTAATTTTAAAGATAAGAGTGTTTTTTTCGTATTTGTTCTTTCAGAAAATACCCTTACACGTATTTCATTAGATAACAATTTTAAAGTAACCTCATCGATTAAACTACTTGATAATATTAACAGTCAATTGAGTAAAATTTCAATTAGTGAAAATTATTTTTTCGTTTGGGGCAGTAATCATAAGAGGGCTGTTAAGTTTAATTTTTTTGGAGAAAAAATAAGTGACTATAGGAATAATTTTGAATTAAATGGGATTTGTATTGATTATAATGAAAACTTAATTTTTTCATCAATTAATGGATTGTTTTTAGCCAAACCTAATCTCTCAATAATTGAACCGCCAGAATTTTTAAAAGACAATTCCTTAGAGTACAATACTATTATTTTTTATCAAAGAATTGATCAAAATAAAAAAATCTTAATCGATGAAACTAAAATTCATTTTATAAACAAAAACAAAAAAAATAAAGAAATTCGTCTTGATTCATTAATGGATGATGAGTCAATAAATGCTTTGATTGATACTAATGATTTTGCGAGTAAAATAAAGTTGATATCAAATAATATGCTTGCCTTTATAACAAATGGAACTTTAATTTTATTTGATATAAATAAATCGAATCAAACAAGATATAATCTCCCTTTTAATCTTGAGTACGACAACATTGACCATGTGGACAATAAAATATATTTGTCATTTAACAATGGTATAGTGACTTTTAATCTCAATAATAAATCATTTCAATTATTTGAATTTGATGATTTATTTAATGAGAACTTTCCTAGAGGGTTTATTGATGTTGAAAAAGTGGATGATAAATTATGGGTTGCCAATAAAGAAACTGGAATTCATGTGTTCAAGTCAAATCTAAAAAGCGATATCCAAATTTTTTCAGATGACACCGTTAATAATAAAAGGATTTCGTCTTATTCTATTAATAAAATTAATTTTGATAAAAAGAAAGGTAAAGCACTAATTTCAACTCAGGGAGATGGACTGTTTATCTACAATACAATAGATTCAGTTTTTACTCAAATTAATAAAAATTTAGGCATTATTTCTGATAATATTTATGATGCCGAATTTGCCAATGGAAATATATGGGTATTAACTGGTAAAGGGATAAACTATTTTAATGAAAATGATCCTAAGTCATTTAAGTTTGAAATTAATAGAACTGATGGACTAAATATTTTAAAGTATAATAATGATCCACTTAGAGTCTACAATATTGAGCAGAACAAATCTAATTTAGATGTTAGTGCCTTTGATTTTAACAATAGCAATGATAACAGTAACCTTTTATTTGAATTAATTGGCGTTGATCTAATTAATTCATTTAATACCAACGAAATATTTGAAGATAGTGCCCCATTTAATTTGTCAATTTTAAATGCCAAAGCGTTTTACGGCTCTTCTGATTACGAAAACCTAGAAACTCTTGGAGATAAAATTGAAATTGATAGCAAAGTTAGATTATTAGAAATAGAACTCTTTACAAACAATAGAATAAAAAGAGACCAAGTTGAATTTTTATACTCCCATAATTCGCAAACAGACGAATTTAAATCACTTGGAACCAACAATATTTTAAGAATTCAGTCTATTCCAAACTACAACTCTGTTTTGAAGATTAAAGCAATTAATAAAAGTGATTTTGAAAGTGATAATATTATTAGATTAAATATTTTCAAATTACCTCCATGGTATCAAAGAACTGAGACTATTATAGTCTATATCATTTTATCGATCCTTGGAATTTATTTTTATTCAAGATGGAGGGAGAAATCAGCTTCAAAAAAATCAGAGGAGGAAAGAAGAAATAAAGAATTAGAGGAGGCCAGAAAATTACAAAATAGTCTACTTCCCAAGTCAATCCCAATAAGGGAAGATTATGATATTAGTGTATATTTGAAATCAGCAACGGAAGTTGGAGGTGATTATTACGACTTTATTGAAAATGATAAAAATGAATTATTTGTTGTCTGTGGGGATGCAACTGGGCATGGAGTCGTATCGGGGATAATGGTTTCGGTTACAAAAGCAGGTCTTAATGGAATTCAGATGGCAGACCCCAGTACTATTTTAAAGAACTTGAACTCTATTGTAAAACGGGTAAATTTTGGAAGGCTAAGGATGAGCCTCAGTGTTGCCAAAATAAACAATGGCTCTGTTGAATTGTCCTCTGCTGCTATGCCACCAACCTATTATTATAATTCTAAACAAGATTTGGTGGAAGAAATTCTTGTTCCCAATTTGCCATTGGGAGGAATAGAAGGTGAAAGATTTGAAGGTGTCAAAAAAGATTTTAAAAAGGGAGATGTTATGGTCATGATTTCTGATGGCTTGCCTGAACTTCCCAATCGAGAGAATATTTTATTGGATTATCCAAAAGTATTGGAGTGTATTGAAAACAACTGTGATGGATCAGCTGATAAAATAAAAGATGCACTGGTTGATCTTTCAGAGACCTGGGCTGACGGTAATATGAATCCAGATGATATTACCATAGTAGTGATCAAAAAAGCCAGCTAGTCAACTTCAAAAACCCAATTGTCAATTTTATCTCTTTTGCCTTTTACTTGGATGGGACTTTTCTTTATAAATCCGCTCTTGTTGGATACTAATTCATGTGTTGATTTTGATATTACAATCTGATTTGCTTTGGCGTGGGAACATAACCTTGAGGCCAAATTAACATTATCACCAATTACAGTGTAATTCATTTGTCGGGTGGAACCTATATTTCCTGAAATAACCTCACCGTAATTGATACCAATACCAATTTTGATTTCGGGAAGGTTGTTGGAAAGGTTTTTCAAATTAAATTTTTTGAGCTGAGAAAACATCTCTATGGCAGTGTCTATGGCCTTTTGGCAGTCATTATCTGACTTTAAAGGAACTCCGTACAAAACCATTAATTCGTCACCTATAATCTTATCAAGTGTCCCGTTGTTTTTGAAAACGACATCTATCATCTCTTGAAAATAATTATTCAAAAGAAAAACAACATCCTCGGGTATCATTTTTTCAGACATTGAGGTAAAGCCTCTAATATCACAAAACATAATACATACTTCGTTTTTGGACCCGCCTAATGCGATCTCATTTCCAGAGTCTAGTAGCTCATCAACAATGTTTTCTGAAACATATTTTTTGAAAGTGGATTTTATCATATTGATATCCGATAGGTCCTCAAACGCAAGAACTGCCCCAGAGTATTCATTACCATTATCAAAAACGGGGGAAATTGTGAGATTAATCTCATGTTGATTTAATTCATTGTCAACTATTTTAAGATTGTTTTCATAAATAACCTCCCCATCTTGTTCAATCTTTTCGATCAAGGAAAGCAATTTATGGTTCTCTAAAAAAACCATCAAATAATGATTTTTGAGAACACTGTCTTTATCAAACTTGAAAACCTTCTGAGCGGCATTATTGAAATATTCTATTTCACCTAGTATATCAATTTTTATGATTCCTGTGGTAATGGAAGACATGATGTTGTCTACCAAGTCTGTTGATTTTTGAAGGGAGTCTAACAGTTTGATGTTCTCAAAAGCAAGACTCACTTTCTTTGTTAAACTTTCAAATAGCCTCAAATCTTCTTTGTTGAATCTTATGTAACCTGCCATACTTTCTTTGTTGGCAATAATAATGGCACCCTTTAACTGATTGTCGGACAATATAGGACCAACTAAGCCATTCTTTTCAATGAAGCTAAGCAAAACCTCGTTTTCAGGCTTATCCAGTAATACAGTCTGTTTATTTTCATTTAAATCTTTAAAAATACCCTTATTGGCTCGGATGATTTTATTTGAAACTTTGAGGTAGGAGAGGTTTAACTCTGCCAAAACGTTGAAGGAACCTGAATTTTCATCCAAAATAAATATTAGGCCACAGGAGGCATTCAAGGTAGATATATAATTTAGCAAGATGTTTTGAAAAAAGCCCTCTAAATTTTCATTTTCGGTATATGTAATTTCGGTTAATCCAATTAGGGATTCTATTTCTAACATTTTATTGCCTAAAAGTCGCTCGTTGTTTTTAGACTTTATATTGATTTCAAAGGTTCTGAGAAAATTTTCGAAATGCTCAGACAAAAAAAAGATCTGATTGAGATTGATTTCCGTTTTTTGCAATTCATCCTCTTGCATTTTAAAGAAGAGATATCCTATACAGGTGTTATCGAAAAAGATGTTCTTTTTTAAGACATGTTTGCAATCTATTAAAAAAGTTTTTTTGATAATCTTTAGTTTTTTTAATTTGGAAACACTCAGAATTTCATTATCGCCAAGGATTAAACTAGATTGGAAGGAATTCTCTACGATATAATCTGAACCCCCAGAAAGTCGTATGAGTGTTTTTTTATCAAAAAAAACCACAGAGAGAAAGCCGATCTCTGAGATAGTTCTCAGATAATCGACCTTCTGGTAAATTTTATTTTGCTTCTTTAAGTCAGAAAAAACGGAGGCTAAGTCTAACATTTTAACTCAGTTCTTCCAGAGCTTCTTCTTGATTGGTGTAGGTGGAACAATATTTTGTTAACCCCATAATAGTAAAAGTTTTCTCAATTATGGTAGGTAACGAGCAGAATGATAAGGAACCATTTACATCCTGAAGTTTTTCTATCAATTCAATTATTATTGAAGCTCCTATACTATTTACAATATTTGAATTGGAGAGGTTTATTAAAACAGTACGAGTTCCATCATCAATGTATTTTGAGGATTCATCGAAAATACTTGTTGCAAGATCTTTATTAAGATACCCCTCAGTGGAAATAATTAAAATGGAATTATTTTCCTCTATATTAATAATTTTACTCATCTGTTTCTTTATTTTTTATCATGGTTAATGTTGTACCCTCTTCATTTGATTCGTAGTTTACGGAGTCCATTAATTCTTTAATTAACATGATTCCCCAACCTCTTTTTTTTTCGTCCGATCCGATTTTATTTTCAATATTTGGGATACTTATTTTTGAAGAGTCAAATCCCTTTCCCTTGTCAATTACCTTAATGGTAAGGTTTTCCTCGGATATTATGAAGTGAATATATACTTCGCTCTTGGTTTCCGAATGTTCAAAAGCGTTTATACAGGCCTCAATTAGAGCCAATGATATTTCATTCGTTTTATCGGTCTCAAGCTTCATGTGTTTTGAAACTACTTCAGCAGTCTGAGTAGCAACAAGTTCCATGTTTTCTATAATGGGAAGCTTAAGTTCAACTGTTGTGTCAGATTTAGTCATATGTTTTATTTTTTATAAATATATAAATAATTTTAATTTCAAATTAAAATCAATAGAATAACACAAAGTCATGAAAAGAAGATACCACTTTATAGCAGACGCACTCCAAGCCCGAGATGAAGATTACATAAACCACAATAGCTCGGAAGAAACTCAATAAGATCAAAAGCCTTTCAGGTATCAAACTAGCTGAGCTTAAAGAAATGGCCTTCCGCTACTTACTGAATAATCAAATCTTTGAATATGGTAAAAGGCTTGATCTAAAAAAACCTACCAAAGCAGGACACACTTACTTTGCAGAAACTCAAGACGAAATACAACGATTAAAGAAAGTCAATACTTTTATAGATGCTATCAAAGAGTTTTCAGGAAAAGATTCTTTTATGATGCCTGAGCAGAATCAAATCCATCACTTGACAAAAGGAGCTGTAAGCGTTGGCCGTAATTCCGATTTAATTCCAAATGTAAGCTACATTAAAGATGTCGTTTGAGAAAGGAAATGAAATATGGAGATTAAAATACAGCACAAATACAGCACAATATGGCAAAGAATGATGTAATTAAACACCAATGGAAAAAGGGGCAGTCAGGGAATCCAAACGGAAGGCCCAAAGGTGCTCCGAACAGAAGTAAAATAATACTTGATATCCTTTCTCTAAAGCAAAAGGCTGTCAATCCAATTACTAATGAAGAGGAAGATTTAAATCAATGGCAGCTCATCGTTCTATCAATGTTAAAGAAAGCTAAAGCGGGGGGTGTGAGAGAGGCTGAATGGTTGAGTGAAAACGGATACGGTAAGTAAAGGGAAAGCATAGAAGTGAATCAAACAGGAGAGACTACTGGAAGTCTAAAGGATCTAATCCAAGCAATTAGATCATAGGGTAAGGAATATCACTACTGCAATGGGGAGCTGCATATCGTCTATGATGAAAAAGGGGAGGAGATATGGCGGATCAAGTAATCGAGCTAACAGTAAATCAAAGTGGCTACGGATCAATCTACAATTCAACTTGGTTTGGAGAGAACGTTTTAATCATTAATTCTAATGGCTAAGTAGACAAGCTTTCATTCTTCATAGGTTGACTTTGCCCTCCTTAACGGGAGGGTTTTTTCTTTAACAAATGTTTGTGAAAAGACTATACCGGGTTTTTGATTTGAAAATCGTTATTAATAATAAGACTCATCTTTGAGTTTTGTTTTTCATAAAGAGAGTAATTTGAGTTTGATCATACTTGCTCATCCCCTCCTTGACGGGAGGGTTTTTTTTGCACAAAATATGCTGTTTTTGAGAGAGTTTTGTGAGAGTACTAAAAAAGAAAAGACTTCCATTTTACGGGAAGCCTTGCTATCATTGGTGGGCGCGAAGGGATTCGAACCCCTGACCCCTTGGGTGTAAACCAAGTGCTCTGAACCAACTGAGCTACGCGCCCTAAATTTTACCAAC
>Ga0209199_1004605_pt1 | contig 12566 bp, 10 predicted proteins | sample COGITO_mtgs_1105_7_FD_184805 | JGI IMG/M metagenome (GOLD analysis project Ga0209199, IMG submission 184805) | Pelagic marine microbial communities from North Sea - COGITO_mtgs_110523 (SPAdes) (version 2) | ecosystem: Environmental > Aquatic > Marine > Epipelagic ...
CTACAATTGAAGGACTATCAATAACCACTTTTCCTTTGTGAATTATTAATGTATTTGCGGTTCCTAAATCGATCGCAATATCTTCGGTCATAAAATCAAAAAAACCCATAAAATATTTTTAGTGTATCATTTTTACTCGTGTCTTACAAAGTGTGGCACCTCCTCCAATTGAAATTTCCTGATAGCTTATTAGATTTTGGTTTGGATTCACAAAATAGTCTTTGGCTATAGAATCTGTAATAAAACGAATGATTTCGTCTTTAATCCTTGAACTATTAATTTTAAAAACAAAGTTCTTTTTAAGGGTATAAATATCAGTTAATGAACATTCATTTGTGTTTGTCTTGAATCTAATTTCCTGACCAAATATGAAAGTTGGAAATAAGAATAGTATACACGTTAAATATTTTATCATAATTCTTTTATTAAATTATAATTACCGTCTAGGAATGGAGCTTTTTTAAATTCATAAATTATTCCAATCCATACTAATATGAATACTATTCCTGCTATTGTTAATACCACCACGTTTGTATGTTATGTTAAATATATTTCCATTTTATTGTTTTTTGAATGGTCTTATAAATTTAGGTGATTAATGTTAATTAAATATATATGTATACACTGCAAATACACTGCAAATACACTGCAAATAGGAGTAACTAAGATTCAAGTGCAAGATTAATTTGTAATTTATTTAGTTTTGTGATTAGTCCCTTAAACATTAAGTATCATCAATAATTATAAATTATTTTTTGTCTTATTTTTCATCTCTTTAAGCTCTTTTGCTAATAGATATTACGTAGATTCTTCTTCAGGAAGCGACTCAAATAATGGATCTATTTCTTCGCCATGGGGAACAATTGCATATGCTGTTAATCAGTTATCTGCTGGAGACATTTTATATGTTAGAGAAGGGACTTATAAAGAAACAATTACAATAGATAAGGTTGGCAGCTCTGGGAATGAAATCACAATAGAGGCGTATCAATCAGAGATTGTAACCATTGATGGAACAGTAGATGTTACAGGGACTTGGAGTACTTATGGCGCGGTATCGGGGGCCTACCAATTAGCCTACACAACTGATATCACCCAATTATTTGTGGATGATTTACAAATGGTAAATGCACGCTGGCCAAATGCGCAGTTTAATGACGATTCTATTTTTTCCCATGACAACTGGGCGCAAGGAGATGAAAATACTAATTCTAGTGGAACTCCTAATGACTTAAGCATAGCGGGCTCTTTAGTAATTGATGAAACTGTATCAAACCCTTCCCCGTTGGATTTAAATAATTCCATTGGAATATTAAATATTGGATCTTTTAAAACGGAAAGTGTTAAAATAACGAGTCATACCCAAAATGCTTCTAGTAATGATGTAATAACATATACCCATGACACGTCTAGTGCGGATGATGATGATTATCAATCGACCTACAAAGACAAGCATCACTATTATTTCTTTGAAGGAAAAGTAAACTTCTTGGATGTCAACAACGAATGGTTTAATGACACTGTTAATAATATACTTTATCTATTTCCAGATGATGGACTAGATCCATCAAGTAGATCCATCAAGGGGAAAACAACGGATCATGCAATCACTTTTTCGGGTGCCAGCTATATAAATTTTAAAAAAATTAATTTTTTTGCAACTACCTTAAAATTAGAAAATTCAGATTATATAACTATTGAGGAATGTAATTTTTATTATCCAAGTACATCGAGTAGAATGCTAGGGCTAACAAGTGGTTTAGGGATGCCTAATGTCACTTCTTTAGATAATAGTTCAGACAATAATACTATTAAAAAATGTCTTTTTGAAAACACAGAAGGTGAAGCGCTAAGGATTAAAGGAGATAACAATACAGTGGAAAATAATTATTTTCATCATATAGATTGGAGCGCTTCTAATACCGCAGGCTTAATGGTCACGATTTATACAACAGGAAACAGCAACACATTTACTAAAAATACTATTCATACCACTGGTGCCTCTGCAACGATTCTACCTGGCAGGTACTCTGAAGTTTCCTACAACAAAGTATCTAATACGGGTCTTTTACAGTCCGATGGAGCGGTCTTTCAAGGAACAAAAAATTACGTAGAAGATAGTGACGTGCATCATAATTGGATATTTGACACAACCAAGTATGCTCTTCGTTTTGATGCCCCTGGAGGGTCTGCTGGCGAGGCTGGTCACTATGGTCAAATGCACCATAATTATATATATAATGCCAAGGGAATGATGGTTAAAGGAAATCATCATTATATAAGCCATAATACCGTATTTAACACTGTTAGTGGTAATGGTATTATTATTTTAGACGAAGACGGTTCTAATACAGGAACTGATGTTCAAAATAATCTAGTGGATAAAATGAGCGCTCACCGTTCAGGAACACTAGCGGCCTATCCTTTACCAAGTATTTTTACCGATAACTCCAATGACTCCGATGACGGATCTGCTAGTAATAATAGAAACGGATACACTTATTCTAGTGACAACATATCCTCCTTAATTAACACTGCAACAGGAATGCCTCTTTCAACATCCTCGGTTTTATTAAACATGGGTATTGCTATTGACACAGATTCGATACCTCATACTACAGTTGGGAGTGCCCCAGATATTGGAGCTTATGAATATGGTGGAACTGCATGGACTGCTGGGGTAGATTGGGCTCCAAAATTCCACACGACTATTTGGAAAAAAAGTGCAGCTTCAACAGATTGGAACACAGCTTCTAATTGGTCTACGGGTGCTGTTCCTACTATGGATGTAAATGTCATTATACCAACTGGAGCTACAAATTATCCTGTTATTTCATCATCTGGAGCTGTAGCTAGAAATATAACAGTAAATTCTTCGGCCGCGTTCACTATAAACGAAACAGGTTCAGTCACTATATCTGGGAATTTTTCCAATAGTGGAACGGTCACCTTAAACTCTGATGCAGACGAGTTTTCTTCCATTATAATTAGTGGTACTGTTTCAGGAAATATTGTTTACAATAGATTTGTTAACCAAGCTGGAAGTGGTGAATGGGACTTAATAGGGTCTCCGTTAGATGCGCAATCAATTAGTTCTTTTGCTTCTACAAATACTTCAGGAACAGCGACTCTAGCTACTAGCGGTAGCTATTATGCATTAGGAACTTATGACAGTATTGATGATACCTGGACAAACTACACTATTTCTAGTGTTAGTAGCGCAGGAAACTTTGATATTGGGAAAGGGTACCAAGCAGGTAGCGTTAGTGGCGGTTCAGGTCTTCTTAAGTTTACGGGTACAGCCGCCGCTGCCGACCAATTACAAGCAGTTCAAAGTTATGCTGATTTTGGAGGGAAGCGTTGGAATTTAATAGCCAATCCGTATCCGTCGTATATAAATGCAAATAGCAACGCTAATTTTACTAATAATTTCTTAACGGTTAATACATTGTTAATAGGTAGTGGTATTTACCTAGCAATTTATGGATGGGAGTCTGATGTTAATGGTGATAATGTTGGGAGTTATAAAGCCATTAACCATACCACGGCTGCAACTTACATAGCCCCAGGTCAAGGGTTTTTTATAGCAGCAGCTAGCAGCAGTTCAGCCAATATAAGTTTCACTAGAGAAATGCGAACCACCACCGGAGGGGATGATTTTATTGCAAACCGTACTATGAATCCAAACAGTGTAGAGTTTTTATTAAAACTATATAAAGGGAAAACTCTTATTGATAATACCCGTTTTTACTTTGACACGAGTTTAACTCTAGGAATGGACTCAGGCTATGATGCAGGGGCCTTTGATCAAAACTCTAGTATAATGTCTCGACTTGTTGAACAAGATGAAGGAATTGGTTTAGAAATTAATGCAATGGACCTAGAAGCTTTAAGTGCAGTTAGTATTCCATTAGAAGTAAATCAGATATCTAACGTTCCTTTTAGAATCAGTTTAGAAGACTCAACCATACCAGTAGACGTTGAAGTACAGCTTGAAGACCGTCTTTTGAAAACATTAACGCTTTTAAATGGTGAAGACTTCACAATCACTGCCGAGGAAGATTTAAGTGGTATAGGGCGCTTTTATTTGCACCTAGGAAACGTGACTCTCGGAGAGGACACCTTTATAAAAGACTTTGTATCCATATATAAAGGAATCAATGATGATTACATCACTATTGAAGGGCTTTCAAATAGCTCAAAAAACAATGTAAAAATATACAACTTGTTAGGACAGTTAGTTGCTAATAAGCTTTTAAATCCGAACCAAATAAAACAAACGGTTACTACCAAAGGATTTCCTTCAGGAGTTTATGCGGTTGAGTTACAAATAGGACATTCAATAGTAACTAAAAAAATTATAGTTAGATATTAATGAAGGAAGAATCTACAGAAAATAAAGACCTAGTTTCTAGAAAAGAAGCTTTTAAAAAAATGGGTAAATATGCTGCATTAACTGCCATAGGAACTTTCATCTTATTAAGCCCAAAGAAAGCTCAGGCTGAATCTCCTTCACACCCAGGAAGTGGTGGTGGAGTTTTCTAAAATCCTATGCGCTAAAAGCGGCAGTGAGGTTGCAAAAGTTTATTATAAAGAAAAAAACCTACAAAGAATAGTAGATTACTGCGAAAAAGACACCGTTGCTGTTGCGCAAGTGCTATTAAGGTTCAATAATCAAGCCTTATTAAAAGAGTCAGATATTGTAAGCGTTTAATCTTCTAATTTCATAGTAAGCTCTAACCAACGCTCTTCTTTCTCTTCTATACCTTCTATGGTTTCTTGTAGTTCTTTAGGTTTTTATTCTAAATTATGATGAAGGCTTTTTAAGTGAATCAATGGCTATGTATATAGCAGGTGCTTTCTTCGTGTAAATGGCTTCTTGGAACTTGTCACTTATCTTAGATAAGAGAAAACAAAAAAAACGCTAAGACTTAAGCTACATTTATTCGTTAATTGTGAAGTTTCCGTTAAATAAATTTGTTGCTTTTCTATACTTTTTTAGAATATCGAGAATCTTTTATCTATACCAGTTTTAGATCGAAATTTGTTTTTATGCCCTTCATCACGCCAGTTATCTAAATAGTATCTAAATTTTATGTTGCCTATAGATATTAGTTTTCCTTTATTCCCAAAAGACTTATAATCTCCAATATAACGAAAGTTTATTTTCCCTATAGATTTTAGTTTTCCCCCATAGCCATTGAAAAAGTCTGTTTTACTTCCATAATAGAAGAAATTTGTATTTCCTATAGATTTTATTTTTCCAGTATAGCCCTTTGTTAGATAGGAACCATGGTACTCTATGTCCAAATATCCAATAGATTTTAGTTTCCTTTTAAAGCCTTTGTTTATAGCATAATCAGGAAAATAGGTTAAAGCTATTTTGTTAAAGGATTTTAGTTTTCCTACGTACCCTGAGTATTTACTTCCGTCATGATAATTCACGAAATTAAGATCATTAGTATAAATCGTAATGTTGCCTTCTTTTAAAACTTCTCTGGGTTTTCTTATGTATCCTAGCATATATCTTGAAGCGTCTGTTTCAGTATTGAAAATAATAATATCAGAAATTTCTCCTCTACTATCTATTTTGAAGACAATTTCACGTTTTCTTAGGATGATTTTTTGTAGCGTTCCATTTGTAATATTACAATCTAAGTTTAAGTCTTTTGATCGCTTGCCAGCATTGTATTTAAAGTAATTTGTATTTTGGTTGTATGTAACATTGTTATTTGTTTTAATGATTTGGTCAACAAAATAGTAACTACCGGTCCAAGCACCGTAATAATTTGATCGAAGATCATTTTTTTTAATTCCTAAATATCTATTCTGACCTGGTACTATTTTTACCCTTAGCGTTTTAGTCTCCCCAACATACAACAATCCAGAATGAACAGCTGCGACAGCTAATTTAGAATCATCTGTATAGACACCATCGTAACCTCCATATAAACGGCCGTATTTACTCCCAGTAACTTTAATATTATAAATAGCTCCAATGTTTTTACTGTATTTACTCATGTTAGATACATTTGTAAGAATATTGCTATTCTGACCTTGAACAGAAAGATAAATAAATAAAAATAATAGAAAAGGAGTTTTTTTCATGATTCTGATTTTTCGGTTAAAAAGACAAAAACCATACCAAAATATTATGTTTTTATAAATAAACGGTGTGATATATAATATTTTATAACGTGCTTCTATATGAAAAGTATCGGATTTATACGCACTAATTTTTCAACCTATAGCTGAACTTTATTATATGTCTTTTGATTAAGTGTTTAAGCCGATATTTTATATATACAATGTTATGGGCCTTTTATTCTTGAACTTCCATTCTTGTAAAGAAATATTTGAATGACCAATAAGTCCAATATGGAAAAGCTAAACCAAACGTGATTACTGATAGCAAGAGTAATCCTAAAGACATGATAAAATATTCTCCAAACCCCCCTATGAAAACTACTTTTTTCCCATCTATTTCAAGCTTTGTGAAAAAGTATTTAAAAGACCAATAAACCCAATATGGAAGTGCTATTCCAAGTGTGATTAACGATAATAGGAGTAATCCTAAAGACATAATAAAATATTCTCCAAACCCTCCCGTAAATGTTATTTTTTTGCTCATTTTGTTAATTTCATTTTAATTAATTCCTACTCCTTTTTTAAGTCTTTTTTCTAATAATTTATCAATATTCATGACACTATATAGTAATTCAAAAAATACCAGTTAACTAAAATAGTATTGTTATCCCTAGTCGCAACAAGAAGGGTACAGAAAACATAAAAATGCAGTAGGATTGCAGTAGGAATAGAATAAAGTAAAGCCTACAAGAAAAAGACAGGAAAATCAGTCAAGAAAAAAAAGAAAAACAAATAAGATTAAAATACAGAACTGGACTTGCAACAAAAAGTTGGACAATTTTTGAAGACATATACTACAAATTGAAAGAACACTGTAATCCCTTTATTAACTCACATTTATATTTTTTCCTTAGATACCTATTTATTTGTATCACAATCTAATTACCAGTTGCAATTATAATATTTATACTTAGACACTGAAAAACCCTTATAAATAGGTGTTTTTTTATTAAAAAAACTCGTTGCAACTAAAATAATTTTCTCGGATTTTTTCAGGTTTTTATTAGTAGCTACTTTTTATCTAGCTCTCTAGCTCTGGTAGTTCTTGATTATGATGTAGCATGTAAATAGATCATTAATAAGAGCGGAAACTGCTCCCTTTCATAATAATGCACCAAATGCACAAAATGAAGCCTAAAAAATAACTTTATTTTTCACAAAAAACACATTAAAACATTCTAGCAGCAAAATAATCGTACAAATTATAAAATGATAAAACCTCAACCTATAAATTAACAAAGGGTTGAGGTTTTAATATGTACTCAAGGCGGGAATCGAACCCGCACTTCCGAAAAAACTGGATTTTGAATCCAGCTGATATTCAATAAGTTAGGTTTTTCGAATTACTGTTGATAACTACTCAACACCAAATTGTTGATACAACGGTGGGTACAATTATATTTACGTTAAAATCAAAAATTATGGCGTCAATATCATTTAGGTTGCGTGGAAGCAAAACAATATACTATAGGTTTGTTAATGGGCGGGAATCCGTTTATACGTTGAGGTTGCCATATAAAATAAACCCACAAGAGTGGAATCAGAAAAAGCAACAAGTAAAGTCTAATGATATTGAGTTTCAAATTGATATTAATAACAAGTTGCTTGAATTTAAGACATATCTCTTAAATAAAACGACTATAGCAATTGCTGATGGAGAAAATATAGATGTCAATTGGGTTAAACATTTACAGAAAACATATTTCAATCCTCCAAAGAAAGCTGAAAATTACACCCTCTATCAGTGGGTAGAAAAGTTCATTTCAATTAAGGGAGGAAATAAGAATTTAGACACACTTAAATATTGGATTAAAAAAACTGAAAACATAAGGTTAATTGATGTTGATTACAATTGGATTCAAAATTTTGTAGAATCAAAACTTAAAGAGGGATATGCAGAGAGTACCATTGGTAAACAAGTGCAATACATTAAAAGTATATTGAAATTTGCTGAGCAGAACAATATAAAGATTAAGAGTGATGTTTATTACTTTAAAGCGCCATCTTCAAGGTCAATTAATACCTATTTAAGCAACGACGAGCTTGAATTAATATACAACTATAAATGCAAGAATGAAAGGCTTGAAAACGTTAAAAAGCTATTTCTTTTTGGTTGTACTACTGGATTGAGAATTTCGGATTTGATGAAAATTAATGACTATTCTATTAATGACAATTTTATTGAAATTACAACTCAAAAAACAAATCAATCTTTACTTATTCCTATTGACCCAAGGGTTAAAAGCTACATTCCAACTTTAAGACCTTTAGCTCACCCTGTTTTTAATAGATACCTAAAAGAACTATGCGAATTAGCCAAAATAAACAAACCAACTAAGGGGTATGTAAGAGGTAAAGAGAACAAACGAGTATTAGGAGTACATCCAAAATACAAGCTGATATCCTCTCACACAATGAGAAGGTCGTTTGCATCCAATCTGTATGGAAAAGTGCCTACAGTTGTTATTATGGCAATTACTGGACATACTACAGAGAAGAGTTTCTTAACTTATATAAAAAAACCTCAACGTGATTTCGCGGAGAGATTAAAAGAGTATTATTTAGAAAATTCTGCGGGGGAGAGGAGGATTGCATAGCTTTTAGGCTCTTAAACTCAACAAAAACAAAGCTCATTATATTGGTATACATAATCTTAAAACACTTCTTATTTACCTGAGTAATTATTTTAGAATGCACTACATTTACATTAAAAAAGCATATGAAAACTAAAATAATTTTTTGTCTTTTCCTGTTTTTAGGAATCAATTTGAAAGCACAAGTACAAAACACATTAAGTAAAGAAGCTGATAAACTGAAAGCAACAGAGTCTGCTGTATACAGTAAAATTGAAAAGTATTCAGTTTCTAAATGGCAGGACAATATTGATTTAATAAATCATTCTATCAATGAACAAACAAAAGCTTATCTAAGTTTTAGTCATGCTAGAGAGCAATCTAATTTTGTATGGAGTTATTTCTTTCAAGCTTTAAAAGATTCTCCTAGACTTGAGGGTCATACTGACTGGGTTGGGGTTTTAGGTTTTTATAATATAATAAAGGAACATAATAAAGGGGTTGTTCAACCTGTCGTAAATGTTTCATTAAAAGGGTTTACTGTCGGAGCTAAATTAATAGGAGAAGATTCTAAACTCACTACTGTTGGTGGTGTAGAAGGAATTTTAAAAGCAGAGACGCTAAATGATAGTACTATCTTTAGTATTTCTTTTGTGTCTAGCGATAATAATAATAATTCAGTTAGAATACCGGAGGCAGAAGCAATCAACTGTTTGAAAGCAATTAATAACTATTATAATATTGATTTTGATGAAGTTGCAGCTGGTTATTTACCAAGAGGTAATAGGCGTTTTGATGCAGACAAAGGTAATTTCACTTTTGATGTTGAATTTCTAAAGGATGATATTAAAGACCCTGTCTTTTCTTTTACGGTAATGAACTTGAGTCTAAACTCTATAAATTTGAGAGAAAAAAGGGAAAGAACTAACTCAGATTTTTAACTATATATCCCCGCTCGTGAAAAAGCATTCTAAACAGTGATTAGGGTATTTTTTTATGGCTTCACCCTTCTTATAATAATTTATTATCAATAAACTTAACCATATCAGTTCTGTTTATACTATTGAACTAAACAGGGTTTTATTCTTTGCTGGAGTCGAACCTTGTCAATAAAATATAGTGTTTGAGCGTAAATCAATCTGTTTTGTACCAACCAATGTGCCCACAATTCTTTTTAACTTAAATATTAGCTTGTTAAAAGAGTGTATTATTATTAGAAATGGCTTTGTATAGTCCAATAAAATATACTTAACTGTTATAATGAGTATATTATAAGTGAATGGGTTCAAATGATTAACATATCAAATTATATGTATACCAAATAATGGGTATATTATTAGAAAGAACATTGAATATGTGTCTTGTGTATAATTTTGGAGCTTAACTAATAATAATTTAAACAAATGCATCAATGAAAAAAACAAGAACAAGAGGAAAACAGTTATCAACTCTTCAAATTTTAGAAAGTAGAATTAACAGTGTTAAGTTGAGAAGAGAATTAGGGCAACTGTCAGGTATCAATTATATAAAGTATGTAATTGAAGTTGAGAAATTGAAAGCCTTAAAAATATGATTTAGAAATTAATACAAGTATAAAAACATGAAAGCAATCTTTAATCGGGTTGCTTTTTTGTTTAATAATAACTGATAAAAAACAACAAATAATGAATAAAGAGATAACATTTGAATCAAAGAAAGGGTTTAATAAAAGCTCTAAAATAATTGCTTTTAAGCTAGGGGTAAACGCCTCACTCATATTAAGTAGTTTAATATATAAGCATAACTATTGGTTTAGTAAAAACAAGTTAATTAATATGTGTGATGAGCCTTATTTCTTTATAACATATTTAAATTTAGAAGCAGAAACTCTGATAAAACAATCTGCAATCAAAAAAGCTATTATTGAATTAAAGAAAACTGGCTTAATCAAAGTTAAAAGAAAAGGACTGCCTGCAACTAATCATTATCACTTGAATGAATGCGCTATAAACGACTTTGAAGCAAAATATGAACATGAATACTTAGAGTGGACTAAGGGGTTTAAATCGATTGCTAAAGCTGATAGAGAAAGACTTGATGAGTATTATATAATAAATAATAATGACAAGAAAGTTGTATCAAAAAGCGCTAGTAAAACTCAAGACTTAGAATATGATTTAATTGAGCAAATGAGAGAATCAATGAGTACTCAAACGCATAGTTCAGGACGGAATTAAATGAGTTAATTCTTATTGCACTCCAGTTAGTTAAAAAGCCTACATCTAGATATGCAGTTTTTACTTGTAACTAAGAACAAGAAAATAATAACAAGAATAATATATAACAATATACAAATAGAGTAAAATTACCTAACTGACTATATTCATTTATAAAATTTGAGTCTCAAATAAGAATAACTTCTATTGAGGCTTTTTTTGATTGAATAAACATCAAAATCGGTTCTATGATAACCTCTGTAAATTAGAAAAAAATCATGAAAAATCACATCACATTATCAGAAATTAATATTTCACAAGTAGCCTTATTTGGCATCAAAAGAGAGGCTATAAGCAAGACTAAGTACACAGTTGATACAACTTTATTAAAAAGAGAATATCAGTCATTTAAGTATCAGTGTGTGAGTTTTAGGAATGAGGAAAATACCTTTTCAATTGAAGAGTTTAAAGATGTAGTTGGTTATGAAGGTCATTATCAAATTTCTAACTTAGGGAATATTAAATCTTTAAAAAGGAATGGTGAGAGGATAATGAATCCATGTATTGATAAAACAAAAGGATATTTACGTGTTAATTTGTTTAAAGAAAGTAAAAGAAAATCACTCTATGTACATCAATTGATGGCCATTACATTTTTAGGTCATAAGCCAAATGGTAATAAATTGGTAGTAGACCATATTGACAACAATAAAACTAATAATAAGCTAGAGAACCTCCAAGTTATTTCAAACAGAGAGAACTCATCAAAAGACCAATGGAGGCGTAATCCATCTAGCTATTATGTAGGAGTTTCTTACAGTTCAGGAAAGAAAAAATGGGAGGCAAGTATCTCAGTGAATGGAATTTCATTTCATCTTGGATATTTCAATAATGAATCTAATGCAGGGCAGGAATATAAAACTGCATTAAAATACTATGATGAACATTTTAACTTGACTAATTTTTCGTTTAAAACGAACAGAAGAGGTTTTAATGAAGCAGATATCAATCAATTAACTTTTGTTTTTACTCAGTAGTTGCTGAGAATTAAAATTTATGAGAAAGAGTTATTAACAATTAGTTGATGCAAATATTGGTACAAAAAATAAAAAAAGCTACTTAACACATTGAGGGTTAAGTAGCTGATTGTAAGCCTGGTACTCAAGGCGGGAATCGAACCCGCACTTCCGAAAAAACTGGATTTTGAATCCAGCGCGTCTACCAATTCCGCCACTTGAGCAAGTTTTATTAGCAGTGCAAATGTATTAAATTATTTTATTTTAAAGTCACTAAATTAATTCCAAACTAAATAAATTAATTCTACTTTTGTTTCCTCACAACAACTCACTAAAAAACACGTACTAAATGCCTAAAAATCAACTAGCCCCAAAAATTTTTGCCTGTAGACAAAGCTTAATTTTGGCAGAGAAAATTGCAAAAGAATACAAGACTACTTTAGGAAAAGTAAAGACTACTTACTTTAGTGATGGCGAATTTCAGCCGGCTTTTCAAGAATCTGTAAGGGGTAAACGTGTTTTTATTATAGGTTCTACATTTCCTAATGCAGATAATTTAATGGAAATGCTTTTAATGTTAGATGCTGCAAAAAGAGCGTCTGCTAGACATATTACAGCAGTAATGCCTTATTTTG
>Ga0209199_1004608_pt1 | contig 12554 bp, 9 predicted proteins | sample COGITO_mtgs_1105_7_FD_184805 | JGI IMG/M metagenome (GOLD analysis project Ga0209199, IMG submission 184805) | Pelagic marine microbial communities from North Sea - COGITO_mtgs_110523 (SPAdes) (version 2) | ecosystem: Environmental > Aquatic > Marine > Epipelagic ...
CGTGCCGATAGCAACTGATACATTTGCTGATACGGTAGCTGATATTGCGCTTGGCGAAGAGATCCCGACGGTGACGAATGACGCCCCCGCCGATGATGATGTGGGAAACCATAAAGACGGTCCCCTCTTGGGTTTGGTCTCAATGCCTAACGGTATACTGGCTGGATTCTCTGGGCAGACGGTCTCTTTCTCCGAGGCGTTTCAGCCTCATGCATTTCCTGACGAATATAAACTGACAGTTAAGTCTGACATTGTCGCCTTATCGCCTTTAAACACGGGGCTTCTGGTCCTGACCAAAGGAAAGCCAGCAATAGTTCAAGGGCTAGACCCTGCAAGCATGAGCATGATGGAAATAGACAGCAGCCTTTCCTGCGTGTCAAAGCGGTCTGTTGTTGATATGGGTGAGTTCACAGTTTACGCATCTCCTGACGGGCTGGTGATGGCTACAGATTCTGGTCTTAACCTAGTAACCGATCAGACCTTTACCAGAGACCAGTGGCAGGCTTTCGGTCCATCATCGATCACAGGTTATTTGTGGGAGGGGCAGTACATTGGGTTCTACTCTCATGGAGGCGTTAGCAAAGGGTTTATCTTTGACCCAAGGGGCGGGAAGAACGGATACGTTGATTTGGATTTTTATGCCACTGCTGGCTACAACGACCTAGAAGACGACAGCCTATATTTGGTTGTTGGGGGCGCTCTTGTGAAGTTTGCCGAAGGAAGCTCTTTGCAAAATTTCACTTGGCGGGGAAAGAAATTCTACAACCCCAGACCAATCAACCCTGCTGTTGCCAAAGTAGAGTGTGACAGTTACAGCCCTAACCCAACTTTTAAGCTATATGCGGATGGGCAGCTTAAGCACACGCAAACTGTTACCAACAGTAACACTTTCAGACTTCCCAGTGGCTACAAGGCTAACGAGTTCGAGATAGAGCTAAGCGGTTCTGTACCGATTAACGAGGTGTGTGTTTACGAAAGCTCGGAGGAGATAGGTGCCTAAATTAAATAAGAAGAGCAACATGCCTGTCCCCCAGACTTGGTCGGGACAAGACAAGAGGTTCGGCGAGACGCTAAAGAACAACGTAGATGTTCTGGCTGGATTTAATGGCGATCCTTTAGATAAAGCGGTAACGATGAGAGCCTTGCTGGATAGCGGGATTGTCAGTCTTGCATCTGGGTACGGCGCGTATTCGGGGGCTAGCTCATCAATAGCTCCGAGGGTAGATATTCCCAACTTGGATGTCCCTCCAGCGCCCTACAACCTTGCCGCCAATGGTGCCTTCCAAAACATACTTTTGACGTGGAACTTAGCTGGATTCAAGGGTCTTGCTTACCAAGAGGTGTTCCGGCACACATCTGACAGTATAGCCGATGCCACTCTCATTGGAGTAATCTCTGCATTTAGGGGGTTTTATACCGACAGTGTAGGTGAAAGCTCTTCCTATTATTATTGGGTAAGAGCGGTAAATCAGAACGGGTTAGCGGGACCGTTTAACTCATCTGCTGGAACGCTCGGGGAGACCGCTCCGGATGTACAGATTTTGCTTAATACTCTTAATGGTGCAATCACCGAAAGTCAGCTTGCTACAGACTTAACGACGCAACTAGACGGCTATGACACCGATATTGCTGCTCTGGAGACAACTTTTGGAACAACTGTAGCTGCAGCCACAAGTGCAGCAGCGGCAGCCGCAAGTGAAAGTGCAGCGATAGCGGCAGAAGCGTCGGCTTTGGGGGCAGAAACAGGTGCCATTGCTGCAGAAGCGGCAGCGATTATTGGAAAGACGGGAGCGTTAGCAGCTCAGACAGCAGCGGTTGTCGCTCAAACAGCGGCAGAGCTTGCTCAAACAGGTTCCGAAACAGCGGAGACAGGAGCTGTTGCTGCAGAAGCGGCGGCTATTATCGCGAAAGCAGCGGCAGAGACAGCAGAAACTAACGCGGCTGCAGATAGGCTATTGTCTCAGACGGCAAGTACAGATGCTGTTACGGCAAAGGTTGCAGCGATTGCCGCTCAAACTGCAGCGGTTGCTGCTGAAACCAATGCGGAGACAGCAGAGTCAAACGCAGAGACAGCACAGACTGCGGCAGAGACAGCGCAGTCTTCAGCAGAAACAGCTCAAACGGCTGCTTCAACATCGGCGACCGGCGCAGCTACCTCAGCGGCAAATGCAGCGACCTCAGCCACGACAGCGGCAGAAAGCGCGACTGGCGCAGGTGAATCAGCAACAGCAGCGTCAACAAGCGCAACTGCGGCTGCTACCTCGGCTACGGATTCGAGCACGTCTGCTGCGGCTTCAGAGACCTCAAAGACTGCCGCAGAAACTGCAGAGTCTAACGCTGAAACTTCAGAGACAAATGCTGCAACTTCAGAGACCAACGCTTCAGGCTCTGAGTCTGCTGCTGCAACTTCAGCCACAGCAGCAGCAACCTCAGCAACGACCGCTGGCAGTGAAGCTACTGCAGCAGCTACTTCCGCCTCAGGAGCCGCAACCTCAGCAACAGAAGCTGGTACATCTGCAACAGCAGCGGATACGGCTAAGGTTGCAGCGGAGACAGCAAAGTCAGCAGCAGAAACTTCGGAAACTAACGCGGCAACGTCGGAGACAAACGCTAGTGGCTCTGCCTCTGGAGCATCTACCTCAGCAACTAACGCGGCGACAAGCGAGAATAACGCAGGTGATTCTGCAACTGCCGCATCGACTAGCGCTTCGGGTGCAGCCAGTTCTGCTACTGAGGCGGCTACGTCCGCTACAGCCTCAGAAACATCCAAGACAGCAGCCGAAACAGCTAAATCATCCGCTGAAACTGCTGAGACGAACGCAGCAACATCTGAAACCAATGCTTCTGGCTCAGAAGCCAACGCCGCCACCTCAGCTACTAATGCTGCAACAAGTGAGACTAATGCTGGTGTTTCGGCAACAGCTGCTTCTACATCGGCATCTACCGCTACTACCAAGGCAACAGAAGCTGGCACGTCGGCAACTGCTGCTGAAACGGCTAAGACGGGAGCTGAAACAGCTCAGGGCGCTGCTGAAACAGCGGAGACAAGTGCGGCAACTAGCGAAACAAATGCCAGTGGGTCTGCTTCGAGCGCAGCAACTAGTGCCACTGCCGCTGCAACAAGCGAAACTAACGCAGGTGACTCAGCAACAGCAGCATCTACATCAGCAACTACTGCCGGTACAAAAGCTACTGAGGCTGGTACGGAAGCTGCAGCTGCAGAGACTTCAAAGACAGCAGCCGAAACTGCCCAGTCAGCTGCCGAAACTGCTGAGACTAACGCCGCTACTAGTGAAACGAATGCGTCTGGATCTGCATCTAATGCGGCGACTTCGGCAACTAATGCAGCGACTAGCGAAACTAATGCTGGTGTTTCGGCAGCAGCGGCATCTTCGTCGGAATCTAATGCCTCCACAAAAGCGACAGAAGCTGGAACATCAGCTACAGCTGCAGAGACCTCAAAGACTGCCGCAGAAACTGCAGAGTCTGGGGCGGAAACCGCTGAAACGAATGCAGCAACGTCAGCTACTAATGCATCTGGTTCGGCATCTAACGCATCTAATTCTGCGACTACCGCAGCTAACTCTGCTACAGCTGCGGGATCATCTGCAACAGCTGCCTCAACAAGTGAATCAAACGCAGCTACATATGCGACCACAGCAGGAACTGGCGCGACGGCATCAGAAACTGCAAAGCTAGCAGCTGAGACTGCTCAAGGTGCAGCTGAAACATCGGAAACTAATGCAGCCTCAAGTGCTACTAGCGCTTCTGGGTCTGCTTCTAACGCGGCGACCAGTGAGACCAATGCGGCAACTAGCGAAACTAACGCAGGCACTTCCGCTACTTCAGCCTCAACGAGTGCGTCAAATGCTAGCACGTCTGCAACAGATGCTGGCACGGCGTCTACCGCATCACAGACTGCGAAAGTAGCGGCTGAAACTGCTCAAACGGGCGCGGCAACAAGTGCCACTGCGGCAGCGACAAGCGCAACTAATGCTGCGACCAGTGAAACCGCAGCAGGAACATCTTCAACAGCATCTGAAACAGCCAAGACGGCAGCTGAGACGGCTCAAGGCGCGGCTGAAACAGCAGAAACTAATGCAGCCACGTCGGAGACTAATGCGTCTGGATCGGCGTCAAGTGCTTCAACTAGCGCAACCAATGCGGCAACCTCAGCTACGGCGGCGGGAACCTCTGCGACTGCGGCTAACACTAGCGCGGGTACAGCTGGGACCAAGGCGACCGAGGCAGGAACCTCAGCCGCTGCTGCACTTGTCAGTAAGACGGCAGCAAGTACGTCAGCAACCGGCGCAGCTACCAGTGCCGGTGCGGCGGCAACCAGTGCCACTACTGCGGGGGCAAGTGAGACAGCTGCTGGTCAGTCAGCTACTACCGCGACTACTGCGGCAAGCACTGCAACCACCAAAGCGGCAGAGGCATCTACATTTGCTAGCAACGCAGCCACTTCAGCTTCCAACGCTGACGGATCTGCCACTGCTGCTGCAAGTACGGTCAATGGGCTAACTGCAAGACTTGATAACGCGGGCGGGACTGGCGTTACGGTTGAGCAACAGTTCTCAGCAAATGCCTCCTCATTGGGGACTCTTGAGGGACAATACACCGTTAAGGTTGACGCTAACGGGGCGGTTGCAGGTTTTGGTTTAGCCAACACGACCACAAGCTCTGGCAACAACACCAGTGAGTTCTATGTCAACGCTGACCGCTTTGCAATTATGGGCGGCGGCACTAGCACTACAACAATAACTCCTTTTGTCGTACAGGCAACCGCAACTACTATAGATGGAATAGCTGTTCCTGCTGGGGTCTACATGGATGGCGCGTTCATAAAGAACGGATCGATCACCACGGCGCAGATAGGCACAGCCAACATCGACACGGCTAACATCACCGGAACCTTGAGCGCAGACAAAATTTCAGGCGGCACGATTGACGCTTCGACTATAAACATTGAAGGCGTCGGCGGCACGTTCAACATTAAGTCCTCAGCTACGGGTGCGCGAACCGAGATGACTGCGTCGCGCACTAAGGTCTTCGACGCCACGGGTCAGTTAAGGGTTGTACTAGGGGACTTGAGTGTATGACTGTGTACACACAGAACTTGGCTGTATCGCAGTATGGTATTCAGTACGCCGGTTCAGTTACCGAAGTTCAGGATCTGGCTGTTGGCGACTCCATAACAGCTTCCTTCGACCAAGAGGCTACTAGCAACCAGCAGACCTCCCTACTTGACGTTGAAGATAACGACATTGTGTTTACCTTGGTTAACTGCACGATATCGCCGACGAATGTTAAGAACCGTGGGACGTTTACAATAACCCCCACAAGCTCGGGCGCTGCTTACTCCTGTGTTGGAGTGTTGATTTATTACAGCCCAAGCGGTCAAAGCTATGGCGGTCCCTCTACGGACCATCAGCAGACGACTTTTACTATTAGTGGTTTCTATGGCGTCGCACCTCGTATGGGGCTTCAGCTCTACAACCCAAGTGGAGACTTACGGCTAGATACTAGCGACCGGCAAGTTAGAGCGCATAGCTTTTACATGGGTTCGTTCTACTCTGGCGGCAGCGCGACTGTGACGGGTATTACAGGCTTTGACCCTAATGACGAGACGTGGGCAATCGACGTACTTCCTATCAGCTTATACATATCATTCACGGCTTCTGCGGGACAGTTTACGATTACGCGGAGTAGCGCTGACCCATTCACACTTGAAGCATTTTGGAAAGTAATCCTGTTTAGGGTGTAACTATGACATACGGTTTTCAAGCTATAAACGAGAGTGACTTTCTCCAGATCGATGACGACTCGACATCTTTCTCAGTCATAGCTACAGGTACGACTAATGGTACTAGCTACGTGACTATACCGAATAATTTCCCTGAAGATATATTTGTGGTGGTGAGACCAGCTAACCCCGACCCGCAATATGCGTGGAAGCTTCGGGGCTTCATGTACGACTATACCCCCGACCAAGGTCCGAATATCGGCGTCAGATTTAGACGGGCGTATATGTCCTGCAACGATGATCGCTACTCATACCAAGACAAGGGGTGCGATTACGCAATTATTGAGCGCGTTGACTCAAGTGGATTTACTGCTCCGACAAGTGGCTATGGTTTGAATGTATATAGGGCTAACGGAGACATAGGTTATTCGTCTGAATTTCCTACGTACAGGGTGAAGAGTACAAGAAACTACCTCATATCAGCATCTAATAGCGGGCACGGAATATGGCATACGCCGATAGGTAACGATCAGGTTCTGGGGATGTACGCTTATCTAGCGAGCTACTCAGAGTACAGGAATAGACTCTATAGTATCGGAGGCAGCGAGCGAGGTTTTCTATCTTACTACAGGCTCGCTCATTTTGATTACCCGAACAACCAGTTTGGTACGCATATTCAAAGCTATTACTCGGATGCTTCCAGAGGCTCTACGGAATACGACCGCGTTTACTCAGTTTTACGCACAGAAATGGTGGGATACGTCACATGATTAAAGTAGCAATGGTCAAGAAAGACACAGGCGAAATACAGACAATAGTCTGCCCGTCTGTCGATAATTTATACACCGACGGTCAAGACTGTGGGGAAGTGGTAGCGCGGCTAATACCGTTTGATACAGACGCAATGGAAGAGATGAATTTGCGGTACTGGTATCACGGAGCTTGGCTGACAAGAGAGCCGAGACCTAGTCGCTACTCTGAGTGGCAGGGTCATGATATCGGCTGGGTTACGGTCACTGAAGAGCTTGATAGCCAGATACGTAATCAGCGCGGAATACTGTTAATTAATTCAGATTGGACGCAAGCAGTTGACAGTCCTTTGTCTGATTCTGATAAAGCTTTGTGGGCAACTTACAGGCAGGCATTGCGAGATGTCCCTGCTGACAACGCCGATGCAACGTCTTTTGAGGAAGTGTCATTTCCGGTTAAGCCATATGCCTAAATACTACTTTATTTAGTATTTTACTTGATTTTAAAGTATCATAAGGGTAAAGCGGGACTCCGACCCTCGGAACATCTCAACCCGAATTAGCTACTCGTTAACCAACGAATATAGCTCATAAAACCAAACAACTTAAAGGCAGTGTCTGTGGCTATTGTCGTGCGTAAGCCGTCGTTAGACGACTACGGAGATATCAATACTCTTGGCAGATGGTTCCAAGAAAACAGCAACTTCAAGGGCTGTGGGTGGTCTGACGGAAAAGCGTACGGCTTCGTTAAATCCAGCATATCCCCGTCCTCAGATACCTTCATGTTGGTGGCGGAGGAAGACGGAGAGCTGATTGGATTCTTCTTGGGGAATGTAGTCGAGTACTTCTTCTCTGATGAAAAAATAGCTCAAGAATTGGTGCTCGTTTTCAAGTCAGATAAGCGAAGAGGCATATTGAGAGCGGTTAGCAAAATGGTCTCCAGCTTTTGTTTGTGGGGTGAGGAAAAAAATGTCATTGAGATAGCGGCAGGGATCACCTCGGGTATAGCGGGTGATGGATACCAAAAATTATTAGAACGCCACGGCTTTAAACAGGTTGGGGCTTTATTAAAGAAAGAGGTTTAGCCTATGTGTGGTGGTGGCGGAAGCGATCCAAAAGAACAAGAGAGCAAGTTAGCGCTAGCTCAGCAAGCAGCTAATGCATTGCAGCGTTACGGCGATGTATTTGTTCCTTTAGAGAATATGTATATCGATGACACTAAGGCGATGTTTGCTGATGGTGCATCTGATGACGCGGTGGCAGCTGCTCAGAACCAAACCTCTGCTATCTATGAGCAAGGCTTTGGAGACATGCGTGGCGCTCAGTTTCAGATGGGATTAGATCCCAACTCCGGCAGAGCCGTAGGCGAGTCAAACGCCCTTCGTGAAGCTCAGGCTAGAGGCATGGGGCTTGCAGGATCAGATGCTGGTCTTTCCTACACGGATTCAGCTTACCAAAACTTAGGCAACGTCATTCAGATGGGTCAGGGCTTACAGACTCAAGCCGTCGCAGGAAACATTGACCGCATGCAGAGCAGCTTAGACAGAGCTGGCTCAGCGGCTCAGAGAGACTTTGCTAAGTCGCAGAGCATTGCCTCAATCGCAGGTACTGGTGCTGGTATGGCAGCGGGCTACGGATTAGGGGGTGCAGGCTAATGAACCCTATGTTCGATAACTATTTGTCCTTTTTGAATCCAGATGTTGCTGGGGAAGTTGGGAGCTTTTATGGCAGTGGGCAGACTAACGCTTACTCCAATATAAATCCTTACCGGTACTCATCCATGAGTAGGAAAGATATGCCGGGCGACAAGCTCTACGCAGATCTAATCCGAGCGCAGACGCGGGACTACAACCAGCGCTTTGCGCCTATCGAAAACTTTATGGCGGGACAAATCACCGCAACAGGGACTAAGTCCTTGGGGGCAGATCTGGATCGCACTCGTTCAAGCATGGGCAGCGCCGTGACCAATGTTCAGGGTCAACAGAATCGCGACATGGGTCGAATGGGTCTTCAGGGCAACAGCAATGTAGCTAACTCGACTACGGCTGTAGGCGGCTTAGTAGGCGGTCTTAACGATACAAGATTGCGTGACTCTGATCGTCGCCAATCACTGCTGTCAGGTTCTCTATCCGGAATCTCGACGAAAGCAAGGAGTACAGGTCAATGACAATGATTGCGGTAGGGCAAGGCTTACGAGGCATTGCCAATAGAGGTATGGGCGCGGTTGCCAAAGCTGAGTCTGTTGAAGAACAGCAGCGCATGGGCATCGAGGCTCAGAAGACTGCGGCTGAAGCTCAGACTATGGGTACAGGTGCAGGCATCGGTGGAATGTATGGTGCTACCCAGCTCGCAAAGGCGGGAGCAACGGCTACGGAAGCCGTCGGCGCACTTAACACGTCAATACAAGGCTTGGGAACTACGGGTCTGAAAGGCGGGAGCCTTACGTTTACTCCCGCAACTGTCGGTGCTGAGACTCTTACTGGTAACTCTGCAAAGTTGGCTATTGATAGCGCAGCTACCATAGCCGATGCCGGTGCAGCGGTAGGCACCACTGGTGGGACCGCAGTAGGTGGAACAGCAGTAGGTGGAACAGCAGTAGGCGGAACAGCAGTAGGCGGAACAGCAGTAGGCGGAACAGTTGCAGGCGGAACAGGTGCAGTAGGAGTAGCGGGAGCAGGAACAGCCACAGGTGCAGTCGGTACAGCAACAACCGCAGCAGCTGGCACTGGATCTATGGCTTCTTTAGCGGCACTAGCATCCCCTATAGCCATTGGCTTAGGCGTGGCTTTCCTCATCAACAAATTATTCGGATAGGTATTTATCATGGCAGGTTTTGCAGACGGTTTCAGATCAGGCTTCGGAATGATCAACGATGTTAAGGATAGGGAGGTTAGGCGCGACACTCTTGAGGCTGACAAGGCTTACAAAGAGAAGACGGGAGCTGACCTTGCAGCATATCGAGCTGAAGACCTTAGGATCAAAGACGCCGCTCAAAAAAGCGACGCTGGTCTTGCTGGGTTACGCGCTTCGACAGCCCAACAGCAGGCTCTTAACGCAGGAGTAAGCGGTCAGGCTGCTTTATTAAATGCAGAGACGGCATCTACTAAAGCCGCTAATGAAACCAACCCTGAATCTATTGGCTACAAAAAAGGTCTGTCGGAGATTGCTGAGAATAACGCTCAAGAAGAAAACTACAGGTCTCAGGCTGACGAGCGAGATCAGAAGATAAATCGAGAGCAGGGTGCCCTCAATGTGCAGGAGATCTACAACTATGCACAGGCATCTCAGACCAATGGTCTCGGACCTGAGGACTACCAGCGTATATCTTCACTTATAGATGAAAACGAGAGTCAGTCTTCTTTTAACCTTGGCTACCTCACCTCCCCACAGACAGCTCGAAGCATGGCTTCGATACAGACCTTCATGGGTGACATGGCTAGCGGTTCAAACGCTGAAATGACTCCCGAGTTAAGGGCGGCTTTCGGCGGGGCTTTAGGTCTAAACAAATCAGCGGCTATTGGTCGAGAGATAGACGAGTCATTCGTAAATGCCCCCGACTGGATGAAAGGCAAAGGACTAAGACTTAAGGGTCAAGGTCTTCATGAGGTAGGTTCTAGTGACGGAAATAATCTAACCGGAACCCTGTACGTTCTGGCTGAGGATAGTGAGGGTAATTCTTTTCCTTACTTCCCGCCTTTAACTGCGACAAGAAACTTTGCCGACAACCAGCCTCTTAACCTTGAATTCGGAGAGGCGTCTCAAGTTCTAGCTGGCACAGCGCACATGATCCAACAAATTGGTCCTAAGATCAGTCGGGATGTGCGAGCAGCAAAGATTCACACCATGTACGGCGGAAACAAAGACTTCGATGCGGCAGTTACCGCAAAGATGGAGACGGTTCGCAAAGGTATTCAGAGTGGCGCAAGTCCCACGCAAAGCGCTCTCTATGGAAACATTGGGGGTGGTACTGTATCGGAGAAGCTGGCTTTCACAAAGACAGATGAATATCGCCGAGAGATAGAGCACGAAATGCTTTTCGGACCGTCAGACGATACAAGCGAACAGTTCAAGATTTCAGACTGGTTCGACCAAACAAGCTCAGCTCTTTCTTCAGCCCCATTACCTAAAGGCATTAAAGCTGCAAACCTTGGCGACCTTATGTCGCAGAGAAACGCTGAGTTTAATTATCAGAACGCATCAATACTTCAAGGTTACTACGACGAAGACGGCAATATCGAAGACGCTGCCGGATTAATCGATCAGTTAAAACTCCTAAATTTACTGTAAATACTTGGTGAGAATTTATGCCGTTAAAGTCTGTAACTCAGTTCTCAAACAAAGAGTACTACGCAGCTAGAGATGCCTTACTAGAAGAAGAAACCACAAGCCTTCAGCCTACTGAGGGTCAGCCTGCGCCCGCCCCAGAAGTCGATCCAACTTTAGATGCAGCTCCAGAGGTTGACGGTAATTTCGTTCGCGGTCTAAAAGGCGGTGTCGATAACATGCAGGCTCTAGGCGGAGGGCTTAAAGCGTTAGCGGGATCTGTAATTGGCAACGAAGAAATGGTTACCGAGGGCATGGAGTATTACCAAGAGCAGACAGCTGAAGCGGAACAGTACAAGCCTGACAGCACGTTCCAAGAGATCGATAGCGCAACAGACTTTGGCGCGTGGGCTGCTTACACGATAGGTTCTGTCGTTCCTGATCTGGTTGGGATGGTAGGCACAGGTGGAGCCGGTGGATTGCTGGCTAAGAGTGCGGTTAAGCAAGGCGTCACAGAGATGGCGGAGACTCTGTCAAAGCAGGCGACCGAGAGGCTGATAAAGGAAGGCATTGAAGATCAGGCGGCAGAGAAGATCGCCCGAAACATGGCGGATAAGTTCGCTAAAGACAAGATAAAGAAGATGACTACTAGAGGTGCTACGGCTGGTGCCTTTACTTATGGGACTCAGCAGGGTGCGTCAAGCACGTTTGCTAGAACTCTAGAAGAAACCGGAGAAGAAGCTCCACTCGCGGCAGCAGTTTCAGGCTTAACTGTCGGAGCGCTTAACGCCCTTCCTGCATTCTCTGCTCTGACCAAGTTTCTTCCTAAAGGTAAGGTAGATGAGGCTGGCGAGTTTATCTCTGGCGTTGTCAATGATAAGCCTGCGTGGGTTGGAGAGTTCGTTAAGGACGTGACTACGCAAATGGGCGTGGAGAGCGGAACCGAAGCTTTGCAGTTGATCGTCGAAGAAGAAATTATCTCTTTCGTCAACAACAACTACACTGAGAATGAGAGCCGAGAATACTTTGACTACATAAGCAATGAGCGCAAGCGAAGCTCTCTTATTGAGGCTTCAGCGGCAGGATTTCTTTTCGGTGGCGGAACAGGTGTAGTCGGTGCTGGAGTTAAAGGCGCGACTGGGGGCTACAATGCAAACGCTAACCTTGGAGACGATGCCAAGATAGTTCGCACCCGCTCAATGAATGATCCCGAGTTCGCAGGTCGAATTCGGCAGATGTACGATGAGGCTAGAACTAATGCTGCAAATGGCGTCAGGTCTATTCCTTTGGGTGATCAGTCGTTTCTTGACGACAATCCGCCGCTAACAAATGCCGAGCGCAGAGAAGCTGGTCTTACCGAGTTAACTAACTATGACGGCACTGACATGGACATTCCAGATTCAGGTCCGGATGTGGATGTGCCAGCAGTTGCTTCGGTAGCAGTCGATCAAGAAAATTCGGAGTTCGGGGAAAATACATTACCCCCCTCGCCTCAATCCCCTCAGGCAGACATAGTCACCGACTTCCCTGCATCTACAGCTACAGGCGCTACTAAGGTAAGGAAGGGCATAAGGCAGTTTGGTCACGAGCATACTTTCGATGCGTCAATGTCTCCTCAAACTAAGCCAATTCAAGATCAGCTCATTGAAATTGCTGTTGCGGCTAACACACCAGAAGCGCTTGACCCGACTAACACCGATACGGTGGTCGAAGCTATAGACATGGATGACATCGAGAGAGTCTTCAGCCGAAACCAAGAGTTTGCGATAAAGCTTGAGTCAGGCGAAAGGGCTGAC
>Ga0209199_1004612_pt1 | contig 12549 bp, 13 predicted proteins | sample COGITO_mtgs_1105_7_FD_184805 | JGI IMG/M metagenome (GOLD analysis project Ga0209199, IMG submission 184805) | Pelagic marine microbial communities from North Sea - COGITO_mtgs_110523 (SPAdes) (version 2) | ecosystem: Environmental > Aquatic > Marine > Epipelagic ...
TCATTTGCATCGTGTATTTGGCTTTGGTGATACCACGCCATTTGATCCCTTTTTGATGATGGATGATTTTCGCAATGATGATCCCCAGCTCTACCAAAATGGGTTTCCGTGGCACCCTCATCGCGGCATTGAGACAATCACCTATGTCCTAAAAGGCACTGTTGATCACGCTGATAGTCTTGGTAATGTTGGCACCCTTGGCGGCGGCGACATTCAATGGATGACAGCTGGCTCAGGTATCATTCATCAGGAAATGCCGCATGGTGATGCGCAAGGGGCAATGCATGGGTTTCAGTTATGGGCCAACCTGCCATCGTCGCAGAAAATGACAACGCCGCGGTATCAGGATATAAAATCGGCTGAAATTTCCGAATTACATGATGATGATGACAGCAAAATCCGTGTCATTGCCGGCAATTATCGCGGCTATGGCGGGCCTGTTGATGGCATTGCTGCTGACCCACAATATTTGGATATAACCTTGCCGCCGCGATGTTTCAAAAAATTCCCCTTTGATACACGCCGTCAGGGCTTTGCTTATATCTTTGAAGGTAGTGCGCGGTTTGAAGATGCCTCAAACCCGTTTGGTGTGAATGTTGAAAAAGAATTTCTCGGTGAAGAGCTGAAAATCCGCGATATGTCTGGCAATCGAACATTGGTTGTTTTTGGCGGCGGTGATGAGGTTACGGTTACATCAGGTGACCATGGCGTGCGGTTTTTATTGATATCTGGCGCCCCTTTGCGCGAGCCTGTTGCATGGCATGGCCCGATTGTAATGAATACGCAAGACGAGTTACGTACCGCTGTGCGCGAACTCAATAATGGAAGCTTTATTAAAACATCTGCGGCGGGCTGGCAAAAATAAGCGTGCGATAAGGCAGGCTCTTATCATTGGGGTATTACTGCGGCGCGCGAAGTGATTTTACCGAAAACCAGCTTAGTATCACAAGCGGGAAACAAATCCCGAAAGCGCTGCGAATGCCGAACTGCTCTGCCATTATGCCAAGGAATGGCGGTGCAAGTAAAAAGACAATAAATGACAGTTGGGCGACGGCAGCGACATTCACAGAGGCAGGCCTGTCCGTGCGCTGTGCAGCGGCCGAGATTGCCAGCGGAAAGATCACCGCATTACCCGCCCCCAAAAGTACAAACCCGCCAAGGGCAATAAGGGGAAGTGGCGCAAACGTAACAAGAATAACCCCTATGCCAAGCGCAATAACTGAATAAGAGGTGATTTTCTCTGGCCCATATTGGTCAACAAAACGGTCAGCAAAAAACCTCACAATGAATTGGCTTAACGCGCCAAGCGCAAAGGCCATCCCGCTTATAAAGGGCGGTGTTGAAAAAATGTCACGCATGAAGATAACAGACCAGTCAGTGCCTGCGCCCTCTAGCAACATTGCTGATAAGGTCAGTGCGACCAGCATCAATATCGGTTTGGTTGGATAGGCAAAAATAGCTGTATCTGCTTGTTCATCTAGCCGCTGTGTGGCAGGGCGATAATGAGCGAGTAGCAGTATTATCATAGCGCTGGTAACGCCAAGAAACCCAGCCATATGCCAAAATATGGGACTATAAAATTGGGCAAGCAAGGCGCCTGATAATCCAGCACCAAAAAACCCCAAACTCCAGAAGGCATGACATCTATTCATGATGCGGCGTTTGAGTGTCCCCTCTATAAGGTCGGCCTCGACATTGACGGCAACCTCAACAACTCCGATGGCAAGGCCTGCGATAAACAAGCAAATGAAAAACATCAGTGGTCCAGCCGATAATGTTGATATCATCTCGGCGCCACCAATGATGGGCACGCCCAATAGCATGACAAGACGAAATCCCAGCACCTGCAATATTCGGCTGGCAAAAAAAAGTGATAATTGCACGCCAAGCGCAGCGCCAATAACAGACATGCCAAGCATGCCCTCCCCAATCCCCATTTGATGCTGCATATCACCAAGTCGTGGGAAGATAGCCCCAACACTAAGGGCATAAATACCAAAGGCAAGGAAGATACCATTCTGGGGGCGTAGGAAGAGCCGGGGAGATGTGAGTGTCATAAAAAACTTCTACTGGCAGGAGGGCGAAGTCGCAAAATAAACAACATAAGATAATATAGCCCTACACCAGTTCATGAATTCTTTCATGATAACTAAAAGACCAGCCGTTAAAAAAACCCATCATGTAACATGCGCTCCTGCAGCGCGCGAGATATTCGTAACGCACTCCTGCAAGGGATTTGTGTAAAAACTGCGCTCGGCCCTTACTCTGAATACAGGCACAGAAATGCTCACCGCTGCGATAGGCTTAAGCTGTTCATTGAGGATGGCCGCACCAAAGCACGAAATGCCTGTCTCATTTTCCTGATCATCATTGATATATCCCAAATGACGATATTTTTCGGCCTGCTCTATGAGCGCTTGAGGGGTGGTGGTTGTCTGGTCGGTAAGCTTATTTAAGTCCAGCCTCGCCATCACGGCATCAAATTCTGCCGCCGGAAGAGCCGATAGGAATGATTTGCCGACACTGGTAGAATGCAACGCCACTCTAGCGCCTACGCTAGAGGCCATGCGTACAACCTTAAGGCTCTCTATTTTATCAATATAAACCATTTCATCGCCGCTTCGTATGGCAAGGTGAACAGTCTCACCTGTCCGGTCTCGCAAACTCTCCAGCTCCGGTCGTGCAAGGCTGCGGATATCTATGTCTTCAAGGGCGCGGCGCGCTAGCCCAACCAGCCTTATACCGGGAAGGTAGCACCCCTGATTGGTTTTCCTCGCTAACCCCTCAGCCTCCAGACTTGCCAGAATACGAAAAAGTGTTGGCCGAGATAGGCCGCAGTCAACCAGCAGATCAGCGGCTGTCGGGGGCGCGCTACAATCTGAAATTGCCTGAAGAACAGCAATACTGCGCGAAAAACTTTGCGTGCCGGGGACAATTTTAGTCACAGCAACCTCCGTTCTGTATTGTGAATACCTGTTTGAATAATAGTTGACAAAATAGCTGACAGATTCATAATATGTCCATATTATTACCAGTTGTCCACATTATGGACAAAAATGAAAGAAATGCAAGTAATGAATGATGCATCACCTGACGCGCGCAATGCTCTTATTAGTGGTGGTACCAGCGGTATTGGTTTGGCGCTGGCCCAAGGGTTTGCCGCAGCAGGGTATAATGTTATCGCTGCCGGTCTTGGCCCGCTACCTCACAGCACGCCCAGCATCCGTTTTGCGCGCCTAGATGTCACGGATGGTCCGGCAGTTGCCGCTTTGGTATCTGAGCTGCCAGAACTTGATGTTGTGGTAAATGCTGCAGGCATTATTCGCCGCGAAGATGAATTTGATCCAGATATTTTTGCCCAAGTTATTGATATCAATCTGAATGGTACAATGCGTATTTGCACAGCCGCGCGGGCGGCTCTTGCTAAGCGTAATGGCAGTATTATCAATATCGCATCGATGCTGAGTTATTTCGGGGGCGGCAATGTTCCAGCCTATTCATCATCCAAAGGTGGTGTTGCACAATTAACCAAATCCTTGGCAATTGCTTATGCCTCGGACGCAATTCGGGTGAATGCGCTAGCGCCGGGCTGGATTGCAACGCCGCTTACCAAGGGCTTGCGCGATGACCCGGCACGTAATGACGCCATCCTTGCCCGCACACCGCTAAAACGCTGGGGAGCCCCAGAAGATCTGGTCGAGCCAGCATTATTTCTCGCCGGCGCCGGCGCCGGCTTTATCACCGGCACAATTCTGAATGTAGATGGCGGCTATGCCATCGTTTAATATCTTAAAAAAGGACAAAAGTGATGCCACTTGTAAGCGAAGATATGAATGCAAAAATGCCCTACCAGCATCCTATGCCGGCAGACGCCTTACCTGAAATTGTTGTGACGGACGCCTTATCAGAAGGCGACCAGCGCATGTGGGTACAACAGACAGAGCACGTCTTTTTCCGGCCGCTCTGCCTGAATGTCAGCCAAGGCTATTGGATGAATTTGCTGAAGGTAACAAAATCAGGCGTATTATCGCGGCATCGCCACCCAAATGCCGTGCATGGTTTTGTGCTAAAAGGTCGCTGGCATTACCTAGAACATGATTGGGAAGCACGCGAAGGATCATATGTTTTTGAGCCGCCGGGCGAAACTCATACCCTTGTCGTGCCAGACGATGTCGATGAAATGATCACCTATTTTCAGGTTAATGGCACCATGAACTATGTTGACCCGTACGGTAAACATTTAGGGTATGAGGATGTCTTTACCAAAATCGACATGTGCCGCGCTCATTTTGAAGAGGTTGGTCTCGGCGCTGATTATGTGAAGACATTTATCCGGTAGTCACCTATCCACTTATCTGGTCTAACATATCACAAAAAATATCCTCTCTTTTAAGGAGCTATTATCATGATTGAACGTATTCACACAGGAGAGCGGTCTTCTAAAATTGTGAAACATAATGGTGTTGTCTATCTAACAGGGCAGGTATCAGAGGGTGAGACAATCCAAGAACAGGTGCGCGGGTGCTTGCAAAAGGTTGAAACACTTCTTGCACAGGCAGGCTCGTCTAAAGAGCAGATGTTGCGGGTAACAATCTGGCTTGCTGATATGAGCGATTTTCAGGGATTAAATGAAGTTTGGAATGAATGGGTACCAGCAGGTCACGCACCTGCAAGAGCCTGCGGCCAGGCCAAGCTTGCAAGAGATGTGTTGAAAGTGGAATTCATGGTAGATGCGGCCTATTAATAGGCGTCTTACGTCACCAAAAAATAACAAGCTTTCGCCTATGAGATGGGCAGTCCAGATGGGGTTGGCAGCGCAGGAATTAGCCAGAACAGGCCAAGCAGTTAGCATGACGCCGCCTGACTTAACAGCAGTCAAGTAATGTGCGCTTAATCGCTGTTTGCCAGCCTGCTAAAAGTGTCTCCCGTTTTGAGCGGTCTAGATGCGGCTGAAAGGATGTTTCCAACTTCCAGAGGCTTGCTGTTTGCTCAAGTGTCGTGGTCTGCCCACTTCCAAGCATGGCCAGTATAGCAGCGCCCAACGCCGTGGTTTCGGTAAGTGCTGGCCGGTCGACCTGTAGCTCGAGAATATCGGCCATGAATTGCATCAAGAAATTATTATCTGCCATGCCTCCGTCAACCTTCAGGCCACTGGGCGCAATTCCATCTGCCCGCATCGCTTCAATCAGATCATAGGTCTGGAACGCAACTGATTCTAGCGCGGCTCTGGCAAAATGTGCAGGTCCTGTATCTCGTGTAAGGCCATAGATAGCTCCTCTGGCAGACGGTGACCAGTGCGGCGCCCCTAACCCCGTTAGTGCAGGCACCATATAAACCCCATCATTATCGCAGAGGGATGCTGCCAGAGCTTCACTTTGTGCGGCTGTCGACAGAAGGCCTATCCCATCACGTAGCCATTGAATCACTGCACCCGAAATGAAAATTGATCCCTCTAGCCCATATGTGACCTGACCATTGATTTGATAGGCGATGGTGGATAGTAGGTTGTTTTCTGATAGCAGGCAGTCCTGAGCTGTGTTTGCCAGCATGAAACAGCCTGTTCCATAAGTTGATTTAATCGAGCCTTTTGTGAAGCATGCCTGTCCAATTGTAGCGGCATGTTGGTCACCTGCGACCCCGCAAATGGGGAAGGCCTGTCCAAAAACGTCAGCCCTGCAATCACCAAAATATCCAGCACTGTCCTGTACTTCTGCCAGCATTGCCATCGGAACATCAAATAGATGGCATAAGTCTGCATCCCACATTCCGTTGCGGATATTATACAAGCTTGTGCGGCTCGCATTTGTTGCATCTGTGACATGCCTTACCCCGCCCGTCATTTGCCAGATAAGGAAACTATCTACGGTGCCAAAGCATAATTCGCCTCTTTCAGCCCGTGGGCGCAAGCCATCCACATTATCCAAAATCCAAGCGATTTTTGTGGCACTGAAATAAGGGTCAAGAACCAGGCCAGTAGCCTGTCTAACGTTTTGCAGGTGGCCTTCATCAGAGAGTGTTTTACAGTGTGTTGATGTTCGCCGATCTTGCCAGACAATAGCGTTGTAAACAACGTCTCCTGTCTTACGGTCCCAGATCAAAGTGGTTTCTCGCTGGTTGGCGATACCGGCCGCCGTAATTGTCAGGCCAAGTGATGCTGCTTTTGCGACCATCTCACGGCCGACTTGTAACACCGACTGCCAAATATCTGAGGCGCGATGCTCAACCAAGCCATCAGCCGGAAAAATTTGCTCAAATTCTCTCTGACTTACACCAAGCATAGACCCATCTGCGGAAAATAAAATGGCGCGTGAACTAGTTGTGCCCTGATCAAAGGCTAGGATAGCGCTGTTTTCTTGTCTCATCTTATCATCCGAAGTTGGTCTTCATGCCATCAATAAAATCAGGTCATATCTATCATATCAAGACAATGTCCATCGCGGTGGTCAAAACAGGACAAGCCCTTTTTGCTTAACTCGCGGCATTAGGAAATGATGAATTAAGTTCAGTTAATATTGATGCTTGCTCTTCAGCATATTCAGAAGTTTTTATTCTACTAGCTTTAGAATATTCTCGCTGTTGTAGATGAAAGGCTTCCTGTTCAGTTCTTTGTTTTAATTCGCTGTGTTTTTGCTCAAGCGTTTCAATATATCGTTGACCTGCTTCTTTAAAAATCTTTTCTTTATTGCTTTTATAACGAATAAGTTTTGTCAGGTTAACCACTACTGCATTAAAGGATATGAAGCTTATCATACCTCCAATAAAAAACACCCAATATGCTTCTTGTGAGTGAAGAAGGTCTTTTGCTTTAAAAGCCACAAAGGAAAGTATAGTAATAGACACTGAGATGATGAGTGCTAGAATGCTAACCTCAATTCCACGAGGTGCGCTTGATAGCTTAAATTTTTGAACAAGTTCATCAATATCCAGAGACTTTAATTCATTAATATTCTGTAATGATATCGAAACTCTCTCACCCAGAGAATTTAACGCAGTGATAACATTATCAGGCAAATCAATTAAGCGTTCAATTCCTTGCACCTTGGCCTGGTTAACTTCATTTATCGTCGTTGCTTCAGCACCAAGTTTGAGAATCGGCATAGATAGGGCTATTTTCTGTAACCGCTTTAGTCTATCAAACACTCGTTTTTGGGCATCTTTATCAACCGATGACGGGGGGTCTCCCGCCTCACTATCAGCATCGTTTTGACTATCATTTAACGTATCAAGAAATGTGCCTAGCAGCGTATTTTTTTGCGGCGAAATTTTAAGTTCGCCCAAAATATTAACGATAACGTCTTTATTCATATTTAGGCCTCGCCTCAGAACCTGCCGGAAAACAAAATATCCACACATAGTGAAAGCAGTTCTGTCTAATTGATAGATTAAAGCAGTTGTCTAACTTTTGTCTAGCGATTCAGGTGGTAAGGGTCTGATTTTCAGTCACCATAACCCAGACAAGTTGGCCACCAACGGCGGGTTACACCATGCCCAAATGCAGAATGTACCCGCCTATGAATATAGTTCTCTGGTGGTGCGTTGCTGTTAGTTCTTATAATCGGGTGACTCTCTGTCCAGTTTTCTCAGCAATGCAGGCCATGCCAACCTGTCTCTGCCTAAATCGAACATTCTCGTAGATTGCTCTTGCGTCGTCTTGATTGCTTCTTTGGAAGGAAAATTTATATTTCCAGCAGCCTGCGCTCTTACTTGAGCAGTGCAAGCTCTCTCAAGAGAATATATGCCCATAAATGCTATGCCACATGTTTGACCTACTGATAACGTTCCATGATTTCTGAGTATCAAAAGATTTTTATCGCCTATATCAGCTATTAATCTCTCTCTTTCACTATGGTCTAAGGCTAGGCCCTCATAATCATGGTATGCAATGTGAGGATTCACTAACATAGAGTTTTGACTAATCGGCAGTAATCCATCTTTTTGAATGGATACCGCAATACCATCATTAGTATGTAAATGAAGGACGCATTGTGCATCATCTCTGGCAGAGTGAATAGCACTGTGAATGGTAAATCCTGCAGGATTTACTTCATAAGGGGTCTCAATTACCGCATCACCATTTAGGTCAATTTTTACCAAACTTGAAGCGGTGATTTCATCAAACATCAGTCCAAAGGGGTTGATCAGAAAGTGATGTTCTGGACCTGGTATTCTTAATGATACATGAGTGAAAATTAAATCATCCCAGCCATAAAGAGCAATAAGCCTGTAAGTTGCTGCTAAATCTAATCGTAGCTTCCATTCTTCTTCTGTGATTTGGCTTCTTAAGTTATGTGTATCAATTATATGGCTCATAACTAATTATCCCTCATTGCTTCATAGCAAAACTATAAAATAGTTCTATCGTTTAGGTAAATAAAAAAGCCTTAGGAGTTCCATGCAGTCCCCAACGGCCCCATTAGGCTATGTGACAAGCCTTCAATGAAGCCTATGCTATGACAGACTAATCTAATGGGTCGGCATCCACCACCAATGCCACCCCTTAAATATGACGGCAAAGCATAATGCAGGTAGGCTGGCCAGCGTTGCGATAGCCCCATAACTGAGCGCAGAATTTGTTAAATTTTTCATGGAGAAATGGCGCGCTCGGGAAGCTGCTGTTACCTATGCCCTGCGTCAACTCAAGTTCCCCTTGAGCAATATCAACAGGTTAGACAATCACTAATCAGTGTCAACAGGCACATTTGTTATACTGAGTGTTATACTTGTGTTGAATTAGAGGAAACCTTGGGTGGACGAAAGTGACCCCCCAGTGGGTTACGACTGAGACGACTTCAAAAATAACGGTAAAGGGTCTGTTTGTTGTTGTTCTTGTGAAAATTATTGGCAACAGCAGTATGGTCCATGTCAGAAATAGGGTTTGGCCCGATAAGTTAGGGGTGGCTTATGCAGAGAGGTCGCAACCGATGCTCAAATTAATGTTCTCATGTTAATTTCCAGCATTAATGATTGCACATTCAAAATTAGAGCCACTCTTTCAACGCAAGTACGACCCTGTGCCTATGTACACAAGGTTTGCATTGAATGAAACACAACCACTTCAACTACATTGTATAAGGCCAGACACTTATGAGCAAAGGCTAAAATGTTCCACCTATGCAGAAGCAGTAGCTCAGCATGAGTAAGTTAGGGGCCATCTGTGCTGAGGTGTCTGGAATACAGATACTTCCAGTTTTATATCCCTGTCTTTAAGGGAAACTCAAAAAAACACAACAAACACATAGGCTTAAAGAACAGGTGAGGCACAACTGGCGTCTCACTTTTTTGTTTTGCCTGTAAGGAGACAAAAACATGACAACTAGACTAATCAAGATAATCGACAAGCCATGCGGTAGTGGCAAAACAACAGCGATGATTAACAACTTCAACAATCAAGATAAATACTTGGTCATTGTACCTTTGTTATCTGAGGTCAACAGAATAGTTGAAGACTCGAAGGAGGTGGTATTTGTTCAGCCTCACGCTAACGACAATACTAGTGGAACTAAGTATGCCAGCTTAGAAAAGCATCTTCTTCTTGGTTGTAACATTGTGTCGACACACAAGATGTACGAGAGCCTCGTTCCGCTGGCTAAAGCTGGCCTATTGAGCGACTACCACATCATCATTGATGAAGTTCCAGATGTTGTTCAGTCCATAGCGACAAAGTCAAAGACATCCATAGATGAGTTTTACATAGATACGGGGTTTATGGAGGTGAATGAAGAGAGTGGTCTTGTAAGGCCGACACAGAAGTGGATAGACATTCAAGACCAAGTATCAGACACACTTAGTCCAAAGATACTCTCAGCTGCTCTGTCTAGTTGTCTCTATCTTCAAGATAGGCAGATGTTCATCTGGGCTTTACCACAAGCAATCCTGCAAGCTGGTTTATCGTTAACTGTTCTGACTTACAAAGCTGAGGGGTCATTGTTTGTCGCCTTCCTTCGTAAACTTGGGCTAGCTTTCGAGCTAGAAACTGATGCATCAATGGATAGGCAGTTTAAAGAGAAGGCTGCTCAGCTAATTGCTATCGAAGACACCCCGGCTTTGTCGAAGCTTACGTTTACACATACGGCTCAGCAAAAAGGCTCTAAATCAGCAAGCTACTGCAATAAAGTCTCAGGTTCACTAAAGAACCTAAGAGGCCGAAAGCTAAAGGGTGTTGATGTTAAAGACATCCTTGTCACCTGTATGAAAGGTGCTTGGTTAAAGTCAGCCAATGACAACCAATTAAAGCTGGGCCCTTTCGCTAAAGACTCTCGTCTGGGTGAAGCAAATTGGGTAGCTAACACCACAAGAGGAACTAACAATTACGCTCACTGCTCTCATCTCATTTACCTTTACGACCAGCATCCACACCCTTTCCTAACAAGGTGGCTGGGAGATAGCTCAAAAGAATTTGCAGATGCTTATGCCCTCACTGAGCTTGTACAGTGGGTGTGGCGGTCCAGGGTCAGGAGAGGAGAGCCAATCACTCTATATCTGCCGTCACTGAGGATGCGTAGAATATTTGAGGAGTGGTTGTATGGTTCATAACAACAACAACCTCCCGATTATCCCATTGAAGTAACGATATTATTTTTAGGTAACGGTCTCATTTAAACAGTAGCCTTAGGATTTAACTAAGAAACCATCCGATTTTTGGCTATTTTTAAAATCATCTGTTCATAATTTAAGCCAAGATTTATAGAGCAACATCTATAAAAATAACCTTTACTTAATCCTGGCATAAGGTTTGCCTCGATAAAATGTGGAATATTATCAATGCTCATCTTAATATCAATTCGTCCGAAAGATTTTCCTCCAAGAGCCTTAAAAGCTGCTTTGGCTACTTCTGATAATTGGCAATAAACCTTCTTATCAACAACTTTACGGACTAGTTCCTCATCATTCTTCTTTACATTAAAATCAAGAATACCGTGCCCATTCTGATTTTTGTCTACCGCGATTTCAATTGGCATTGCAGTGAGCTCTTTACTAGTCTCATCTTCAAAAATACCAACACTATATTCTTTCCCAGGAAGATAAGTTTCTATTAAGCTGCGTGATTTTTGTATGGCAAATATTTCAGCTACCTTCGCAGTCATTTCAATGAAGTCATTTGCAATAGAAAGTGCATCTATACCAATGCTATCGCCGCCTTTGATAGGCTTGATGAACAGGGGAAAGCGAAGTGGAACAGAAGCTTTAGAAGGATGTTCTCCTGGCACACTTGTAAAATATTCTGCTGTCACAATACCTGCTTTTTTTATGATGCTTTTAGCAATACTTTTATCATGCTCACTATTTAAAGCGTTCTTGCTTGAACCAATATAAGAAATATGATTGGTGTCCAAAAAATCATTCAACCAAATTTCCTCATTACCAAAAGTGAAGTACTTCACACCTGAAAATACAAGGTCTGGCTTCCTATTTACAAGTTTCACTAGGTCGTTTTTGGTTTTTATTTCTGTGATGGATACTGTTTTATATGCTGATGCAAGAATGGTTTTAATCAATTTTTGGTCGAGCGTAATACCAACATTTTTTTGATTAGAATTATCAGATGATTTTGGAATTACGAGAATTTCTATAGACTTGCTACTTTTGGTGAGCCCCTTTTTTGAGACCTTCAAAGTGGGTAATATTTTAGGCATAATAGGAATTGTTGTTTGGTTGCTTTTTGAGCTTGTGAGCCGGTGCAGAACTGCCATTGGCGTTATTTCCCTTTTTGTAGATTGCTTTATTTCTGGTGGAGTATCGGCGGTATACTTTTCTCTGGAGATGATTAGGTTAAAAGTGCAGTAAAGGTGAAAAAAATAATGGGAATTTTATTATAATTCATAGCTATTACTCTACAAATACTCCGACCAATTCACAGCTAATGAGTTTATTATCTTCTTGGTAGGACACACGCCAGAGCTCTTTATTGTAGATGAATGTATTTCCTGAAGAACTTGATAATTTTGTTCCCCTAGAGAAGGCATATAAACATTCATTTAGTGAGGTAAGTGTATCCGCTGGTTTCATCAACTTATATTCGGCAGCGTTTGCAAACGATGCTGATGTGAGGGCAAAAAACGCGAGGACTAAGAATTTCATATTATTTTTGTTTCCTTGAGTTAAGTTCTGCCTGAGCAGGTTTTGATGAAAAAGCCGCGGTGGCTGGGACTTTTGCAGAGATTTTTTTTGGTTTTTTTGCTTCCCGATTTCCTTTTTTATTATTTCCTTTTGACATTACTGCTCCTTTTTTGATGAGTGATTGTCAGTAAAAAGTCTTCTTAAATAGCGCAGAAAGCGTCAATTATGTAGACGCGTACAACTGCGCTTCTGCAGAAGCGTAAGGCATATAGATGTTCAAAATAGCTATGTATTGCCCACAATATAATGCCAGTGGTCACCAGATTATAAATCTAATGTTAACTCGACATTAGGTAGGCAAGGGCATAAATTATAGAAATGCGAAATCAAAGATAACAGAAGAATTTATATTTAGCTGCCTTCGCAAACTCACTAATACTTCTTCATCAAACACCATCGGCCTTTAAGTAAGTGAAAGCAAGTTTGCGAAGG
>Ga0209199_1004615_pt1 | contig 12546 bp, 6 predicted proteins | sample COGITO_mtgs_1105_7_FD_184805 | JGI IMG/M metagenome (GOLD analysis project Ga0209199, IMG submission 184805) | Pelagic marine microbial communities from North Sea - COGITO_mtgs_110523 (SPAdes) (version 2) | ecosystem: Environmental > Aquatic > Marine > Epipelagic ...
CAGGGCATCGCTAAAGGCGCCATACTGGAGAAACTGGACAAAACCCACGGCATGATCCGCACCGAAATCGTGTGCGCGAGCTGCGGCGGTCACCTGGGCCACGTCTTCAACGACGGCCCTACGGCCACTGGCCTGCGTTACTGTGTCAATAGCCTAAGCATCGACTTTAAGGAAGAAAAGGAAGAGTAGTATAAAGTTCATACCTTCCCTGTCATGAGATTCAAACACCTACTATTTGCTTTCACCTTTTGTACCGCATTTGCCTGTGATCCTTTAGATGGATACGACGACCACGAATGTTATTGTGGCGTTGTCCTTGACAAATACGAAATCATAGGGATGTCCGTAAACGGTACGGACAACATGCAATACATAGAAGCGGTAAATGACTGCTCCGGAAATACGGAAGCTCTGGAGGTGATCAATGCGCTGTATAAGCGGACTGAGATCGGCGATACGGCGTGCTTTGGCCGTCATTGGTAAGGAAACAAAAAGAATTTCAAAAACCTTTAAAAGTAGTTGCAGAACTAGAATTCATAATTATATTTGCACCCCGCTAGGGCGCTTAGCTCAGTTGGTTCAGAGCACCTGCCTTACAAGCAGGGGGTCGGGGGTTCGAATCCCTCAGCGCCCACTTAAACAAACAAAAACCCCAGTAAATACTGGGGTTTTTTCATTTTGGGTGTCCAAATGGGTGTCCGTTACTAAACAGCTTTATTCTAATTATCCAAGGTTCTCATAATTTCTCTAAAGCTGCTCAACCCTGACTCAAGATTTTGAATGATCTCTTCCGCTAACTCATCTGGGTCTGGAAGATTGTCCAAATCCGTTAAGCTCTTGTCTTTAATCCAGAAAATATCTAAGCTCGTCTTATCTCTTGCGATAATCTCATCATACGAATACTTGCGCCATCTACCTTCAGGGTTCTCGTCACTCCATGTCTCTTCTCGTTTAGAAATATTACTTGGATTGTACAACTTGATGAACTCCTCCAAGTGGCTCAGTGTCATGATCTTCTTTTTAGGAGTGTGATGAATGTTGGTGCGATAATCGTAGAACCAAACATCCTTTGTCCAGGCCTCCTTGTTGGCTGGTTTATTAGTGAAGAACAACACGTTTGCTTTAACTCCAGGTGCGTAGAATATTCCTGTAGGTAGTCGAAGAATGGTATGCAGTTCTGTAGTTCGCATCAATTGTTTACGAACCGCTTCTCCTGAACCACCTTCAAATAGGACGTTATCAGGTAATACCACCGCAGCCTCACCATTGATTTTGAGCATAGTTTTGATATGCTGCATGAAATTCAGCTGCTTGTTGGAAGTCGTCTCCCAGAAGTCTTGCCTGTTGTAGCTCATGTCCTGTTGTGCGACATCACCCTGCTCATTGGTTATGGTAATGCTACTCTTCCTACCAAATGGAGGATTGGCTAATACGTAGTCCACTCTTAACCCGTCGTCTGACACCAATGCATCCGCAGATTTAATAGGGGTATCTCCATCGATCTCTCCAATGTTGTGGAGGTACATGTTCATCAGACACATACGTCGTGTATTGGCCACAATCTCATTCCCGAAGAAGGTTTGATTCTTAAGGAATTCCTTTTCCTCACGGTCCAATTGATGGTTCTCTACAATCCAATCATATGCAGCCAAGAAGAAACCTCCAGTACCACATGCAGGGTCTGCAATGGTTTTAAGAGGCTTTGGCTGGACACATGCGACGATAGCTTGTATTAGAGGTCGTGGCGTGAAATACTGGCCTGCACCGGAACTGCCACTACTGTCCATGGCGTTTTTCTCTAAGAGTCCCTCGTAGATTTTACCTTTAATATCCGCACCCATCATGTTCCAATTCTCATGATTGATCAGGTCGATAACCTTCAGCAATTTGGATGGATCTTGAATCTTGTTTTGACTCTTGGTAAAGATCTGTCCCAACATACCTCGCTCCGTGGAGAGAGTTCTAAGGAGTTGGCTATAAAACGATTCTAGTTCAGCACCTCTTTTACTCGCAAGGGTCTCCCAATCGCAGATATCTCCATTTGGAATTTCATTCCCTTCAACGTCTTTTAAACGAGGAAATACCAAGCCTTTGCTATACGGCGGCTTATTAAGCTCATCTGCCATCTTTAGAAAGAGCAAGTAAGTAATCTGTTCTAGGTAATCCCCATAGCCTACACCGTCGTCACGAAGTACGCTGGCTAGGTTCCATATTTTTGAAATGATGCTTGAATCGGTCATTTTATTTCTTCTTTTTCTCTGTTTTAATTCTTTCTAAAAGAACCGAAGCAGGTTCATAATCTGGGGCTGCTTTACAAGCGGATATTTCTTCTGCTGAAAGTAACGTGCCTTCAAAGGCCTTCCTCAAAATGCTCTGCCTTAAGGCTTTGGATTTATCAAGACTTTCACGAATACTTGCTTCTATGCTATCACACACAGACAACCGGGATTCAATTTCTTGAACGATCTCTTTTTGAGAGTCAAGGTCGGGTAAGGGAACTACCTGTTGTTTTATTAAGGTCTGAGAAATATTTGGCTGTGCACCCCCTTTGCCTAAACTTATGAATTTACGTTTCATAGAAGTCAACAAATAATACAGAAATTCAACATTAACGGAATCTTTCGGTTGGACAACAGCGCAAGCTTGATTTGTACTTAAAGGAGCTTTGAATATTGAAGTTTTTCCAATAGTTGCGCCATACATGGCAATTGCTACTGAATTGGAAGGAAATAACTTTGCACTTGAGTTTTTAATAGCTTGTTCGGTAATTTTCTCTTCTGCAGTGGTAATGTATTTAGATCCTAATTCACCTGTTTTCACCCAAGGTATGCTGCCCTTAAAGTAGTCAGGGTTGGCTCGCGATGGTGTTCCCCCTGATCCCCAGGTTCCAAGTTCACTTAAGCTTAGTTTTTCCCATTCCCCATCAAAAGCCTTTTTCAAAACCGCCTGGCGATAAACCTTCAGCTGCTCTTGAGCTTTCTTCAAATCTTCTTCACCCTTGTCCAAGTCTGAGAAGAACTCTTCAATCTTGGCTACTATGGCACTTTGTTCATTGACAGAGGGGATAAAAATTTCCTTTTTCGAATAAATTGAAATCCAATACCTCTTATGAGTGTCGCTCCTAACCTTATTGACTTGCATAGCGTAATAGACGAACTTCGTATTAATCAAATCACTAGTTGGGACTAAAATCTTCATTGCTGAAGATTTGACTTTAAATTTGAAGTTCACAAATTGTGATGCAGTCGTAAAATCATCAAAAATAATAGTTGGAAGATTATTAAACACTCCATCTTTTTCGTTAGTATAGCCTTTAATGAAAGATTTACCAGCGGTTAATACAGGAGTTTCATAGGAGTCATCATACTCAGTGCTATTTACAATATAATTTGTTGGCTGTTCATAATTCAACAAGTCTTCAAACCTACATTTTACCCAATCTTCTCTCATTACGCAGCTAGTACTTCGTTAAGTTCGTCAATGATTGAGGTCATTGAATCTCCGAATAGTTCATACATCTTTCCTCTTCCTCCTTTGCTGTCGAATGGTGTATAGTCTAAATCTTCCATCTCTATGTGGTAACTGCTTACTACGTGGTCTTTGATCATGCGAAGCCAGTCCAATTGTTCTTGTGTAAATCTATTGTGTTGTCCCGCATTTTGTTGGAAGATCCATTTCTTAAAATTCTCATCGATCGTCTTGTCGTACGCGCTTAAACTATTGTCAATACCACATGCCCTGCGAATCAAACTTACCAAAGCCGTCAATTGATCCTTAGGCTGTTCTGTTTTCACGTCTTCAACAGCCTTATAAGCCTCCCAAACATAATCTGGGGCAAGTAGAGGCTTGTCAATCTTGAGCTTTTCAAGCACCTCTTTGATCATATTAAATGTGATCTTACGTCTATTGTAAGGTTGATCATAGAAAATGCTCAATGCCTTGATTTCGTCCTTGTTTTCTTCAAGGTATGCATTGAAATCTTGAATAATGGCTCTTGCCTTATCAACGGTAGTGGTGTCCCACTCGGACTTTGTAACAGTGTCTATGTTATGCGTGTCTATTATCTGCTCGTGTTGCTTGCGCACATTATCAAGATAATCGTTCAACTCTCCATTGAAGGTGCTAGAAGCTTGGTCTATAAGTTCTTGTTGAGCTTCCTCACGAACCTGATCAAAACTTTTAATACCACGTTCTTCGTACGGAATGTCGTCCCACTTTTTCTTAGTTAGGTCTTCAACCGCATCAAAATCATAGGCAGTGATTAGCTCTCTGGTAATCTGTTTTAGGTTCTTACCGCCAGAGTATTCCAGTAGTTTATCTTTTTCTTTCTCAGTTATTTGTTTCTCCAATCGAATCAATCTGTTGGCCAAAGACAAGAATAAATCTTCTTCTTCAACACCCATAGTTGCTGCTCCTAGTAGATCTTTTAACGGAACACTTGGCTTACGTTCCAATGGTCTACTATCCGTCTTCTTAGATTTCGTGGCACCTATGGCATCCACGATTACAAAATGCGTTTTATTGGTAGCGGTTTTGGAAACGAGTTGAAGTGAATCGCTATTGATTGTTCGTGTACCTCTTCCTTTCATTTGTTCGAAGTAATTGATGCTCTTCACATCTCTCATGAACAATAGTACTTCAAGGGGCTTCACATCCGTACCAGTAGCAATCATGTCTACAGTCACCGCAATACGAGGATAGTAGTCGTTTCTAAATCTATTCAGTACACTTTTTGGATCCTCGTCTATTTTGTAAGTGACCTTCTTACAGAATTCATTGCCTTCATTGAACTCTTCCCGTACGATATTTATAATGTCGTCTGCATGACTGTCCGTCTTGGCAAAAATGAGTGTCTTGGGTACTTCATATTCTCCATTTTCATCCACCCTATTCGGGAATATATCCCGTTTTAAAGCAGCCTTGAACTCCCGTATGATATTCCTAATTTGACTTGGATTGACCACCTTTTTATCAAGATCATTTCTCTTGTATGCAATATCCTCGTCCTCTTGCTGCCAACGTTTGGCTCTAGTAAGTTTATCACGACGGTCGACGTACCAGCCGGCTTTAATAGTATCCCCTTTTTGTGATATTTCTGTTTCGATAGTATACACATCATAGGGAACATTAACACCATCAGATACGGACTCTTCATAGGTGTATTGTGATACTACATTTTCATTGAAGAAGCCAAAAGTCCTTTTATCTGGAGTAGCGGTTAAGCCAATGAGGAATGCGTCAAAGTAATCCAAAACTTGCTTCCAAAGGTTGTAAATAGACCTGTGGCATTCGTCAATGATTATAAAGTCGAACTGCTCTATAGGTACGTTTGGAGTATAATCAACAGGTATTGCCTTGGACTTGCTCAGTTTCTGATTCAGCCAGCTGTTCTCTTCCAGACTGCTTTCTTCTGCGCTCTCTTCCAATTCCTCTCCTTTAAGAATAGAATACAGGCGTTGTATGGTAGAAATACATACCTGTGCATCAGAAGCGATGTAACTGGAAGAGAGCCTCTGGACATTGTAGAGTTCGGTAAACTTCCTATTGTCATCGTTAGGCTGAAACGTCATAAACTCCTGCTCAGCCTGCTCACCAAGGTTTTTAGTATCTACAAGAAACAGGATACGCTTTGCATTGGCGTGTTTTAGGAGCCTGTAGATAAATGTTGCCGCGGTAAAAGTTTTCCCGGCACCAGTAGCCATTTGAATCAGCGCTTTTGGTCTGTTGTTTTTGAAAGAGACTTCAAGGTTTTCAATGGCCACTATTTGAGCAGGTCGCAGACCTAATGGGTCCAATACTGGAATATCATTCAGTCGCTCTCGTAATGTATTTCCATGCTTCAGCCATTCTGCTAAAGTTTCAGGCTTGTGAAAAGCAAACAATCTTCTACCCCTTGGTTTTGGGTCACGATAATCAGTAAAACGTGTCAGCGTCCCTGTACTTTCATAGACAAAAGGAAGGGGGTCGTTATTCAGGTATTTGAGCTTTGCATTTGCATAAGAAGTGGACTGTTCTTCTACTACGGTGAGCTTAAAGCCTTCATCTTCTCTTTTTGCTTCAATTACACCAACAGCTTTCTTATCTACGAAGAGTACGTAATCAGCAGGGCCTACATCGGTTTGATACTCGCGTACAGCCACTCCTTTTGAGGCAGATAGATTTACTTGAGACTTAGAAACGACTGTCCAACCTGCTAACTCTAGCAGTCGATCAATTTCATCTCGAGCAATTTGTTCTGGGGTCTGATTCATAAATCAATTCCTTTTCACCTCATCCAAAGTTTTACCATCCTTGGATTTCCATTTTGTCCAGCCGTTGGTGGATCTGCCTAAAACTACGCCGCCTGCAGTACTTGGGCTGGAGAAGACGTAATTTTTATTAAAGAATAAAAGCTTTCCATTGTTGATAAGGATGCCGTCCTTGATCAATTGATTTCTAAGGTTGATCAAATAATCGTGGCATGAAGGGACAGTATCTAGCTTTGCTTCAGAGCTTTTGTAAACAATGAATCCATCGTCTACCAAATCTCCTTTGGCTTTAATTCCTCTACCTTCAAGATTGAAACTTTCCTTTTGTGAGGTTGGCTCCTCCTCTACGGTGTCAAACAAAGGATATCCCAATGTTTCTAATAAAACTTGAATGGTTTCGAAACTATCCAGGAGATCTGCTTCCATGCTTTCAGTAACGAAGGGTGCAGTTGGTATTTTATCGTTTTCGGTATAGAATCGGCTTGATTCTTTCGCCTTTTCTACGGCTAAATGTTCTAAGTATTTTACATGAGTCTTTGTTAAGGCGCTGGTTTTACTAACCATAACCACCGCATGAGTCCAGAAATCTTTATTCCTATTGTGATCTCGCAGTCGTTTGAGACAATCTTCCGACTCACCAATGTAGACTTGTTGAAGACTGTGCTCTTCATTTTTACCAAACAAGAAGTAGGTACCTACGTTTTGAATTTCATCTCTCTTATTAGCTTGATTAAGCTTATTTCTCGGAATAAAAACAGCACTAATTGTGCGGTTTGTTATCTCAGCAATCTTTATGCTCCGGGGTGATCCATCTGGCAAGAAAATCTGGATAGTTTGCGGCTTAGTCTTCATAGGTAATTGGTTTCTTAAATATAGATTCCTAGATTAGAAGAACCAAACCAATATTCTCATGAGTTTAAACTCGAATATCCTTCGAGACAGCAAGTCGTTTTCACCCTTTCTAAGCAAGAAACTTAGCTTTGTTAGAGGGCTTGACCCTTTAGGACTTTCGAATACCTCGGATGCAACGTTCTCCATGCTATTACCTGGATTGAACAACGTTACTGGAAGAATACGCTACTATTCCTTTTACTGCTGGCTACTAAATCAATACGAGGCATTAGAAATAAAAAAAGAACAACGCTTTTTCATTCGGAAGGCAGAATACTTGGTTGCGCTTATCGCTCAAACCTTTGAAAAAGACATAACGGGTATTCCAGGAAGCAATTATGCATTCAAGCGGTATGATGAAGGGACAGCCACTTTTAATTTGGAAGAAGGTGTAGGATCTAATTCCCACACTACTGAGGGGACTTACTGGAAATACTCGTGGGGAGCATTTGGACAATATTACCTAGGATCTTTGAGAGATATTGGATTGATTTCAGAAAAAAGTGAATCAATTGCTGTTCATTCTGATCTAAGCGTTTCACCTCAAGATCTTGGCAGGGCGTTTAATCAAAACCTACGTAAAGAAGATATTCAATCCTTTCTTAAATGTATTTCGAAAGGAAGCGTAAGCAGAAATGAACTGGGTGAACTCAATACAAGTTTTAACCTTTCGAAGGTGCCTGAGGGTACTGAAGAAGAAAAATTGCTATTAAATCTCCTTCTACAACTAGACCATCCAACAGACTGGGAAAAGAAAACCATACATAGAAACACTACCATCAGACAACTTTTAGCCTCTATCGAGCTAAATGGGAAAATCAAGGATCGTGAATTCGTAGTAGAAGCCTTCAATAAAAGAGGGGTATTCGAAACTGGCAAAGAACGAAATACCACGTATTTCGGGTGGTACTATTACCAGGTCAATGAATTCTGGACTTATGCCAATACTGCAATTCTGAATGGATTACTCCATGACTTGGCCACAGAATACCAAAAGAGCTGGGTACCTATTCAAAGGTTGACACATGACCTCAGCGCTGATTTGTTTGTCGACGGTCAGAGAACATTTTCTGAATATTTATCCGAACAGGAATTTGATCTCGAATCTTTAAAATCCGACATAGACCAGAGCTCTGGAGGAGAAAGGGTATTGCATGGATTTAAAATGATATTTGGTTTATACCAGTTTATTCAACCGGACCTTCATAGCCTCCATACTTATGGATTAGAGAACAATTTACTTCGTAGCGGCAATGCCCCCGGATATTTCACTAGCGTTTTCAAACAGGAATCCAAAAGCAATCTAGACGCATTCATTCAAGGATACCTTCAACAACATATTATTCAACGTCACCAGATGGTCGCTTTTCGTAAGATGGGATCTGGTACTTTAAGCACAGAGAAATTCGTCGTTGAAGAAGGCTTAATCAGGTACATAGATAACTTCGAACCGGCATATACGGGGCCTAGAATAGGTAATCTCCTCTCCTTTTTGAAAGACCTAAATATCTTCTCAGAAGAATTCGAATTGAACAGCAGCGGTCAAGAACTTCTAAACACGTCACCAGATGAAGCAGCTGAATAGACGTAATGTTCTTGAGATTCTTGGAAACGACAAGAGACGGTATCACACATGTCTCATGACCGCATACACTTTTGATTTTCTCTTTTTTGAAAGACGCGTTTTACCGGTTTTAAGAGGAACAGGAATTAAGAACATTAATGTTTTTGTTGATAAGAAAGAGCTAGCGTCTAGTGTGGAAATGGCTGGACCTAAAAGCTTTGCTGGACACCACGCTTATAGTTTGATTGATTTGGCCTCAACAGGTGTATTCCACCCTAAGATTATGCTCCTTATCGGTAAATCTGAAGGAATGTTAGTGGTAGGATCAGGGAATTTGACTGGGTCTGGGTTGAGCAGCAATGATGAGATCTGGTCTGCTTTTCATTTCAAAGATGTTGCTCATCCTCATGCCGTATTATTTGCTCAAGCTTGGAATTACATTAGCCGGTGGTTTTCGAATGCAAGGGGTGTACATCAAGTAAAACTTTCATGGATCCTTAGGGACGCACCTTGGATTAAAGAATTAAGCAATTCTTCGGAAGCTGCTGAAATTGGTGATGTTCGCTACGGTTTTGTACATAACGGAACTAATGACAATCATTGGAGTGCTTTGACAGATCTTTCTTTCAAGGCTGATAAGATGACCTTAGTGGCTCCGTATTACGACCAAGACGGTAAGAGTATTGAAGCGTTGATAAATCTTTTCCAACCCAACACTACAGCCTGTATAGTAGACGACAGCACTGGAAAGCCTCCACTAAAGTTTGAGATGATCAGAGATAATGTTGCTTTCTACCGTTGGCAGGATTGTATTAAGCGTGAAGACGAATTTAAAGGCAGATTACATGCGAAGATGATACACCTTATCAATGGCGACGAAGAAGTCCTGTATTTAGGATCTGCGAATATTACCGTTCAAGCCCTGGGAGAAAAGCATGCAAACGATGAGGCTGGGATTATACTTCGAAGAGCTAAAACGAAAAGCAATTGGCTTGAGGAATTGGGTATTAAGCCAAAAGATCGTCTCGAGGAGTTCAAACAATTTAATTTGGATTTTGAATCCAATAACATTTACGAAGGTTTAGCTACCGTTGATGTTCTAGATGACCTTCAAGTGAGAGGTCAACAGATTCAAATATTAACCACGGATTCCATTGATATTGATTCATGTCAATTAGAATATCTAGACGATTCAGGCAAAATTGAGCAGCTAGACACTCATCGTGTAAATGATACCAACTACTACTCTATTGTAGAGCTTGATATTAGTGCTATTAAGGGGCGTTTGGTCGATAAGTCAGGGCGACCCCTGAGTAGATGGAAAGTCGTACATAACGCCAAAGAACTTTTGCGTTCGAATACAGATAAAAATCTGGAAAAATATGCGGATATCAAAGATGGTGTGCTGTTGCGGAATGAAGAATTTACCAATCTGATTCAGTTATTAAATCCTGCAGAACTTATTAACGACAAAGTTTCAAGCCGTTCTAGCGCAAATAGTATTGCCACCGAGAAAAAGTCCTTAGTGGATTCAAAGGAGTATGGGCTTAATGATTCTGAAAACAGTCATGGTCCAGACACAGATGATCTGGACTATAGCAACTTGAGTACTGCGGAGTACGTAATAGAAGTGCTTCGTGCTGCTTCGAAGCTCTATGATCCGAATGATGATGTGGGAGAAAGTGCAGAAGCACAACTGTCTATTGAGGAGGGAACTGAAAATGAAGGGGGCAACTCTTCTGAATCGAAGAGTAAGCGGACACAAATTTCAATAAGCCAGAAAGAAAAAAAGGCTGCGGTCAGTTTATTTAAGAAGATTACAAAACACTTCGAAGGCGCCAACACTGCACTGTTCAAACACAAGACCCTTCAAGTGGATGTAGCTGTAGATGTTTATTCGGACAAAAGCCTGAACTACTTGTTAGCATGCTCTTTGTTTATCGAAAGACGACTACGAAGCTTCCTCAAAGGTTCTGATGGATTACCCTACTTCTCCAATGGCAACCTTTCTAGTGAGGTAGATTGTTTAAAGGGTTTTCTGTTTAAAACGGTCGATGGCTTTCTCTTAGGCGGTGGAAAAGAGATATCAAAGCTCTCAATGAAATCGCGTCATGATCTACTTCAATCCATACTTACTATTTGCTTGAATACTTTTTGGAGCAAGCATGATATAACCGCTCTCAAACTGCTCGTTTTAAACGCGATACAATCGTTGAGCGATGAGCATCTTAATGAATCCAGACTAATCGATTTCATTAATGAGTCTAGCCTCTCGTCTAACATAGACGGTGAAGAATTCAGTGAGAACAAAGGACAACTGACGTTCATTTTATCCGAATGGTATAAATGGAAAGTTCAACTAGACAATTCCACTTTAAAACCTGCTTTAATTGTTCCTTTTAAATATCTTAAAACAGGAGATATAATTTTCAATCGTAAAATGGGATTCTTCTGTATTCAAAGTGTAAAACATGCCTCAAATGAATTTCTTTTAGATAGAGGAAACCCAGAGCTCTTCAGAAAAGGAGGGACAGCCATTTACTTCACCCATTACTCAAGTAAAATTTTATGCTTTAGATGACATTTCAATAATAAAGTAATGAGCTCTAAAATGTGAAATTTTCATATTTCATCTTTTCATAAGTTAAATGAAAGTCTTGAAAAGACCTAATTAAGGCCACATTGTTAATTTCCCTAAATTGTCAACAACAAAACCATAAACCTAACTGGATATAATTCGCTTAAATTCAGTCTACTTGACTTTGAAGAACATCCCGACCAACCATAATTTACCCGGCGTACCTTTCTCAGAATTGATGATTTGGTTCATTATCAAGACTTTTCTAAGGTCCATGATGAACGCCTCGGTGAATTGTATGTGGAAGGATAAACAAGTCTTTCTAATTAGTGCCTTTTTACTTATCGCCTTTAGCACTTCTGCACAAGTCCAGATTAAAGACGATCAAGGCAATGTCGTTTCAGGCACTACAATCACATTTTGCGGAACAAGCTCCTTTGATCTTGTTTCGAGTATTCCCGCAGTCGCTCTGCAAGACACGCTAATATGGACATGGACTAAAATAAGTGGTTCCGGATCTCTTTCCGTGAATAACACAAGCCTCACTCAACCGACTTTTACCCCTACGTCGACGGGTTTGGATTACTATAGTATCACTATTTCGCATAACTCCAATTCTACGGGTGCTACAACTGCATCCGTTAATGTAGCGATAGCTCCTAATCCTGTTTTCCCTACAATACCATCTCAACTCTGCGAAAACGATGGCGTTCAGCTTTTGACCAATAGTCTTGGTCCAAATCAGGCGCTGACGGCTAGCGCAGGAACCATTTCGGGTTCGGGAAGCAATCGATTTTTCGATCCTCAAGGTATTGCTAACAATACAAATGTAACGCTGACCTTAACGGAGACTTTTACAATCCCTAACACATCAAACACTTTCACCTGTTCATCTACACAATCTATCACAATATACACCGCCTCAAATGTGACCTTAAATCTTGGTACAACATCATTTCAAAAATGTTCTGCCCTTACAGCACTGTCTGGCGGCTCTCCAAGTGGTGGAACATATTCTGTTGTTGGTTATCCAAATGCTGTTAACTCTTCAGGACAAATTGACCCAAGTCAATTACCTGTTGGAAGCCATACTGTCACATATACATACACTAATACGTCAGGCTGTACAAGCAGCAACACTCAGAATATCACAATTACCGGATTCAACTTTTCTGGCGCATCTGTAAATTTCGCAGTGAGTGAGGTAACAACAACTGGACCTTCTCCTATTTTAGCGACTTCATTTAATGGAATAACGACTTATT
>Ga0209199_1004618_pt1 | contig 12542 bp, 12 predicted proteins | sample COGITO_mtgs_1105_7_FD_184805 | JGI IMG/M metagenome (GOLD analysis project Ga0209199, IMG submission 184805) | Pelagic marine microbial communities from North Sea - COGITO_mtgs_110523 (SPAdes) (version 2) | ecosystem: Environmental > Aquatic > Marine > Epipelagic ...
GATACGTTTATCCAAATCGATATCCTCTACCCTCAACCCAACAATCTCAGCCAATCGACACCCAGTTTCTCCAAGGATGGGAAACAGAAGCTGTACGTTTGAACTCGAAGCAAAAGCCTGTTGATACTCGTCAATCAATTACTCTGTTGTAAAGGTGCCTCGTTTAACTGCATCTCTGCCCTCACCTACAATAATCATTTTAGACAATGGATTACATTTCTCAACTTCAGGTTCCTGATAGGCGTAATTAATAATTGCCCCAACACATATTAACCTCTTGCGAAGAGTAGACGTTTTTTTACCTGACGAGTTTAACACATGAAGAAAAGATCCGCATTGTACTGGCGGGCTTGCGTGGCGAAGAAAGCATATCTGCTTTGTGTCGCCGTGAAGGCATAGCAGAAAGCCTGTATTATAGTTGGTCAAAGGAGTTTCTTGAAGCAGGCAAACGTCGTCTATCAGGCGATACTGCGCGGCAAGCGACATCCCCAGAAGTGAAAGACTTAAGCTCAGTGTCATTAACTTATTGAAAAGTTAAATATACACTATACATCACTTGAAGTTGGCGGCTATTCATAATAGAATAAATAAAGTTTTACTGCTTAAACATCAGGTAAAAACAGCATATCAAAGACGTAAATATTCTAGGGGGAATAATTGGATATTGAGATCAGTGAACTTCCCAAAAATCCGTATAGTTTTGGTTTAATCGCACGATTTTTATCGATTCATAAACCATTTAGCGAATTCGAATTCGGCTCAATAAGCAAATCTATCTTATTTCAAATCCAAAATGACAGCCATGTCGTTGCGGTTAAAGATGATCAAGTGGTTGGTTACATGGGCTGGCTGCGCACTACAGAAGAAATTGCTCGTGCTTGGCAAGATGAACTCAAGCCCCTATCACCTGCAGAGAACCCAACAGCCTTAGCTGTGACAATCCTGGCGGTGAATGATTCAAGTTTTATCATGCCAATAATCCGTTATGCAAAGAAGCGAGAGCCCGGGCTTACCGTATTCTGGAAGCGATACTATCAAGATGGGCGCAAACCCAAAAGAAAGATTGTAGAAGTAGAATAATGATTAGAAAAATAGAAAGAATTGAAACAATAGGCGTTCTTCTTGGAGATAATCTAGTTGATGTTTCTGTTCGCATTTGGGAACCTAAGGATTCAAAATCGGCTATCATTTGCATTCATGGATTTGGCGGAACGAGCGAAGACTTTGCACCTTTGGCTGAAACATTGGTTAAAGTTGGTATCACGGTAATTGCTCCTGATATGTTCGGTCGTGGCCTAAGTAGTTTCTTTGGCATACCAGATGCGTATAATTTGCGCATTCAACTGACAGCAATAGCAGTTACAAAGCGCTACCAAAAAGAAAAAAACTGTCACTTAGGAACATCCTGGGGTGGCTTAATGATGCTTAGTCATTTAGTGACCCAAAATTGGCCAACATCTGGATTGATATTAAATGACTGTCCAATAGATTCTAATATTATACCAAAAGATCATTACCAGAAATTAAAAATCGAAAGCACACGTATTTTTCCTTCATGGAATCAAGCAGAAGAGTATGTACTAACGTCACGTAAAAGGCATTTTTTAACAGGTAGCTGGAAAGATCGCTTTGTCGCCAGCAGACTTCGAAAAGTAGACGATGGCTGGCGGATGAATTATGACCCTGCCCTTACAGAAACTCTGTCAATGAAACAATTCTCTATTAAAAAACTACTAATTGATGCACCTAAACCAGTGTTGATGAATTTTGGAAAAGACAGTCCTTATGCAAATGATCCGCGTAATGTCGAAATAGCAAAGGCAAACAAAAATGTGACCGTCCTAAATAATATGTCAGATATACACCCACCATCATTAATGCGGCCTGATCAGATTCTTACAATCTCTGGCTATTTAGGACAGTGCTTAATATGAGCTTAGTGCTTATTAGATTAGATTAAATTTAAGTCATGCTAATGTTTTTTGCGCAGAAATGTTGATTTTTGCCAAATGTGTATTGCTCTTTAAATGCAATATAAGTGTCCACATTATATCCTTTAAGGCATCAAATAAGTTACTGTGTCTTATAATGAATTGTCGAAAAAGTTACTGGTGTCAACTGTCAAATATTGCCCAAGCGGAACAATAGATTAAATTCCGAAAAGTGCGAATATACGAAAGTAAAATCAAGAGATTGAGAAGTACACAGCGGTATTTTTTTTAATTACGAATTCAGTTCCCTTTTCATTCAAATCAAACCATAAACTTTATCAACATTGAACGAAATACGAACGGTTGCCACAGGTAAGTCATTTTTCAAAAACCACACTTTGCGCAAGGTGTAACAAAATTTAGAATACATACTTGGTAACGCTTACTTATGCTGAATTGCAAGGACATGGTCATGTAATAAAGTGTTTAAAATTATATGGTTTCCACACGTTAGCTTACCTCAGTATTTATGCGTTTTTTAATTTTTAAGTCGTTTGTAAATATAGGGCGAAACGCCAAGGAATATCGAAATCCTGTTTCAGGGCCCGTATTTTTAAACATAAAATTACGTAACAAAATGCGTAAAGCCACATCAATTTCCATCTCTGCTATACGACGCCCGCCGCATGCTCTTGGGCCTGACAAGAACGGCTTAAAAGCGCTACTGTCATTTTTGAACTCTGGTCGAGCCGCGTGAAATTCATGCGGCTCTAACCAATAATTTGGATCACGATGCATACCAATGAGAGATAGCAGTACGCTATCTCCAGCGACAAGCTGTACACCAGAAAATTCCACTGGACGGGTCAATTTGCGAACAACAAAAGGAATGGGTGGAAAAAATCGCATAGTTTCATTTTTGAATCCATCAATCCGCGTTTGGTCATCATTTTCTAAATCTGTCAAAAGAGCCGTCTGCATATCACTATTTCGACTTAGGGAATCTATCATCCACATCAAACTAGCAGTAGTTGTTTCAATCCCAGCAAACATATTTGTTAGGAAATCAGTCTGGACAGTTTCAAAATCAAATTTGTCACCTGTATTTGCAAATTTCTTAATTGTACTTAAAATAGCAGGGTTAGATTTAAAATCCTCCCAAATGCTCAACTTCAAAGTTGATAATTCACTTTCAGTATTTTTGATATAGTCAGCTGACAATCTGCCTTTAACCCAGGACTGATACTGTAATGTTTCAGCCATTTTGCGCAGATTTTTAAAGTGTTCCAAATATGGTGACACATTTTCTTTAATCCCAAAAATTGAGAAAAAACATCGCAATGCAGATCTTGTTATTGCTTGTTCCATTGTATTGTGATCCAAAACATCAATATTCAAAAGCTCTTGCGCATATATTTCCCCATAAGAGTTTAATTTGATAGGGCGCCCTGCTTTGGCGTATTCTCTTTGTGTTTTGGCGCGCAACTTTACCCACTCAGATCCATTCATATTAAATCGGCTTTGACCAACGGCCGCAACCAAGGCGAAATCTTTTTCGAAGCTTTTAGGATCATTGAATACCAAATTAATATCATCAGCATGCTCCAGAATAAACAACTTTCCAATATACTTAGGCCTTTCTTGAAAAGGGATAAGCAATCGTTGAAAAAGATCCACTATGAGCTTATCAAGAAAGCTGGCAGGTAATTTTTGGGCATGTGTGTTAGAAGTCTCAGTCATAGGTATCCTTAAAAAAATCTTGTAATGCGACACAGCATTCGTTTGGATGTGTTAAATGTACCCAATGCCCTGCCTTAGCGATGGAGTGATATCCACAATTAACATTTTCATCATCAATAATAGGGATTAATAATTTCTTCGGAAAGTATGGATCGTCTTCACCGTGGATTAGTAACATTGGAAAAGCCATTTTTTCTCTTGATACGGCCGGTATGCCTTGCCACATACTATTATACAGAGATAAGATTGCGAAAGGATTTGTTAAACGCCTATTATTAGATAAGTACGTTTTTATTTTAGGATCAGTTTGTTCCCTAAGAGCAAACTTCTCTAAATTAGGTAATGGCAGCTGTGGGTCATGATTTGCCAGCGTTCTCATATAATCAAAGTAACCATCCGCCTTCAACACTGGTAAATTATCTAGATAAACATCTAAAGGTGGTGTCGCGATCATCGTTAGTGATTTTACAAATTGTGGATATTTATGCCCCAGGTAGTAGCCAACAACGGCGCCTAAGTCATGCCCCACTACATGAACACAATCATCTTTGATTTCTTCTGCAATTGCAGTAACAATCATATCTAATGATAAATTACCCACTACGGGATCAAGCCATGGCATATCATATAGATCACATAAGTAATCCAACGGTTTAGCTATTTGTTCGAAATCAGATGATTTGCCAGGGTAGCCATGCAAAAAGACAACCCTAGAATGTTCGTTATAAACTTCGTATCCAGACTGCGCTGGCATTAGAAACGAATAGCAACCCCAACATAACCAGTGTTTCCAGAGATAGATTCTCCAACAAGCGGAAACATATCATCGTCGAAACTGTATTTGTCATGCCTTACACCAATACGAAATGTCGTATTGTTTCCAGCATCTACTTCCAGACCAATGTTAGCTGACGTATGATTTACATTAGCTGAATATATCATTCTTTGTGAAAGTTCAACATTGGTAATGTCATCAGTGTCATTAAGTTCATCGTAAAAACTTGTGCCTTTACGCATGTCATGCTCACCATTTGTAATTGCGGTACTAGCACCAGCAAAAATACTTAACGGAGAGTTTTCGCCCAATCGTAATTTGGCATCCATGCCAAGCCGACCACCAATACCAGTATATTTATTGCTAACGTTACTAGCGAATGGATAACCTTCAGGTGGGCCACTAAGCACTTCTAAACCTTTTTGTTCTTCTGTTTGTAAGACTGTTAAACCAGCACTTAACCTAAGATCCATATTTTTTCGCTGAAAGTTTTTTCCAAGATCAAAATCAATACTTCTACTTGAGAAACTCGTATCTATAAAGCCTGCGTCTTCATCATCGATGTCATTGTACAAAACAGTACCTAAATCTTGTGATGTCGCGCTCACAGACCAATCCCATCCATTATTAACACTGCGTAAAATTTCTACGGATCCGTATAATCCTCGTTCATGAAAAAAATCTTCATCAACCTCACCAATTTTCGCTTGAGTGAATTTTGATTCAGACATCCCGCCTTCGGCACGTACAACTGTATAATCTTCATTATTTTGCGCTTGCGCCTGAACTGTTGCCAAGGGAGTAGCAATTGCCGTTCCAAAAGCGATGCCTGCGCGCAGTTTATGGTTTCTTATTGTCATATCAAACTCTCACATAAAATTTAATTAATGCTACAAATTAAATCAGTCAAAGTAAAGTGCTAAACCATCGCCTGTGTGCATTTAAGAGTTTTTTTCTGAAAGCGAAGAGTAATTGAAAAATAATTATATACAATTTTTTTAAAAAATCAGATTGACCATTCTGACCCATAACTAATTATATTCTGCACTAGCCAAATAACTTTATACCCAATCAACGCTCTAAATTGCAATACAACGCTACTATTTTAGATAGTGCAATTGAATTGCCTCACGCCTCAACAGTATTGAGTGTATTATTTAAAATTACCTTAAAAGCTATTTTGTTATCTAGAATTCTATTTAGCCATGACATCACAGACTGCTCAGGTAAAGTATTTAACGATACTTCGGTTATCCAAAATGTCTTCAATCTCGCGTTAATTGCCATCGAGACCAAGATAAATAATCAATGGATTTAGATTACTCACCCCCACAAACTTTCTTCCCAACAGATGTTTATGGATGCTACGACAATTTCTCTGGCGATCTGAAATTAGTTAATTTAAGTTATAAATAAAAAACTTTGATAATAGTAGAAAAAGGGGCATGTGAACAAATTTATGAAAGTAATTCATTTTTTTTCTATTCATCCATACTTTCTCAAGATCACCACACGTCGATTTGGCAAAACGTCCAAAAGCGATTATATTCAAAATATCAAACAGGCTCATCATGGGTTTCTCCCAAACTATTTATTAGGAGACCTCTTCAAAAGTGGGAAATTGGAGTTGCAGGTGATACCAGTAGAAATGTCACAAGATATAAAAAGTGATTTTATGAACCAATACCTGAGTGCAGAGGTGTGGATATTTTCCTTCATGGATTATTCAGTTGATTTTGAAGCGATTTCTACATTTTTTAAAGACTGCAGGCGGCTTGCAAAGGAATACAATATTAAAATTATCAATGGCACATGTGCACCAAGATACCAAAACAAAATTTCCACAGTTGGTCAGTTCCCTTTAATTGCAAAGCCAAAACAGAATGGTGTACCCCAAAAAAGCATTGCCCAGAACAGTACTTTTTCAGTTCTTTGGGATAAGAAACAACTCATGGCGTGGGAAAATTCGATTGCTGATTCTCGACCTTTATTCGTCTTAGAACCTTATTACGCAAACACCTCAACTGACCAAGGTTTATATATACAAGAGCGCTGGATTGTTATTTTTGATGATCTCACAGTGGGAATACGAATTTCGCGTGACAATATCATCAAACGGAAAAACTCTATGACGTACTTTTTGAGAAATAGAGCATCTTTACGAATGGATCTCAGTGTACTTGACGACATCTATCCTGCACCAGACACTTTAGAGCACGCATATTGTGACGACTTGGATTTATGGGAGCTTCGCTACAAGCGATTAGCCAAGTTTTTAAATGAAAGACCTAATATGGAGATTTTTTCATTAGATGTCATTTTTCATAATAAAGATTTTTTTATTGTGGACTCTAATGAGCATACATTTGAGGAAGGCACAAAATCACTAAGAGCCTTGTGGACGAATATTCTATATACAAAATTACAGGAGCATACTGTCAATAATAATACGAAAAGATAAAAGTGTGCGACATATATGAAGCATTTAATTTTGTAAATTCATTAAATCAATTTTGAAGTCCTTAATCAAAAAAAATGAAGATAAAGCACTTGCATCGCTTACAATCATTATAAAAATTTCCAATTCATATCTTTTGGTTTAAAATAATTTTTACAATAAATGTATTGCTCGTTAAGAATCAATCGCAAGTATGTTTGATCTAATTCTATTTTTTCATCTCTTAGATTGCGCCCTTGATTGAATATTTTTTTTTCAAAATCTAGCAGTGGTTCTAAATCCAAATCTAAACTTAGAGCCTTAACTCCTTCAGCACTTATTAGATTTTCATAAGGATAAATAAATTTTTTTATTTCAGTGCGTGTATTAATAACATTTTTGATAACCGCTGTATAATCGGTATTAAAAACACGGTGGTGGGCAAGATCGAGTGCGACATCATTTAATGTAGCTGACTGAGTTACACTAAAATAATCACGAAGATACTTATTTCTGAGGATCATTTTTGAAAATGAGTATATTCTACTAATTGGATCTCGTAGAAGTAACACAACATATATTTGAAATCCTCTTTCTTCAAGTTGGATAGCCACTTCATTGATATTATCATTGGATAAACCAATATAGGACGGAGATATATCTGCTGAGAACCCTCCATGCGGGGTGATTTGATCGAAGTACTCGCAATATTTCTCTACAGACAATGACATGTGGTGCAAGGTTTCTTTGAGTTTAGAAATTTTTTTACCTAAATCAGAAACTTCTTTTATCAATGGTGGAGCAATACTTACATATTTTGTCGAAAATATTTTATTTAGAACATTGTATTCCTTCCTAATTCCAGCAGAAAAGTTAGGTTGATTTTTTAAGAAATGGTAAAACCAAGTAGTACCGCTCTTGCTGGCACCAATGCAAAGTACAAATTTACGATTGTTGGACTCACCATTTCTTCGAGCACTAGATGTTTTATTTGAAATTAATTCTGCGTTCAACTTTTTACAACTGGTTTTTTTAGTTCTATTATGGATTTCTTAACTATTAAGAACGGTTCTTGATTGGCTAAGGTTAAGGTAACAGGCACAACTATTTTGTCTAAATCTGCTAGCAGGGCTACAAGCTTTTTCCATATATAATCTGCTATAGGTCGTCCAAGGCATAAGTGTCGTCCAGAACCAAATATGTACTTTGTATTGTCATGCTCCGAGTAGCTTTCGTCGAAGCTAACACAGCGCATGCGTGATCCGCTTTTCAAACAGTAACCATTAATGGCCGTATCTTCTGTTGCTATTCTATCCACAAAGCGGAGCGAGCTATCAGAATAGCTTCTTGAAAATTTAATATTAGTTAAGTTTTTTCCTACATTTTTTGTTGAATCTTTGTATATCGAAAGTGCAATGCTGTGCATTAAAGGTCGAGCGCCCAGTACTAATACGGAAATTTTATTAAGCGTTTCCTCTCTTGCCGAAGGAGATATTTTATCTAGCTCTGCACTCAGACGATCATTTAGGGCTTTACGTCGCCGAATACTAAAATTTGGATAAAAAAGATCCGGCAAATCTGAAGTCAGGCCATCGTCAATAATTGTGTTGCCCATAATCGCAGAAGTAACGGCTTCCCACAACGGCTTCCCTATTTCTTGGATTATATCTAATTCACCTTCAAGCTGCTCTAGTATGCATCTCATTTCTTTTAACACAGCATCAACATTTTTTTCTTGTTTTGGCCTAGATGCAGAATATACTTTTGCCATTTCTTTGCGAATTTTTTTATGATTTTCTCCATTCAAAAAGATTGGTAAACGATCCATCAGTGCTATGGTAGCGTCGAAGTTGATCTCCGTACGTTCAGATAAAATACGGTATTTTTGAGCCATATCCAATGTTCGAAATTCGCTTGATGATATTATGCACCGCGCCTCGTCTCCATATATCATGATCGGTTTAGACAATTTAAATCCTATTTTTTTTGCTCAGTATACAATTTCTCAATGTGTTTTGCTACCTCATCAAGCGTTGCATCATCTGGAAACTCAACTATGTCAATTTCAAGATCAAGTGCATCTTCAACATCCATAGAAAATTGAAGCAAATCTAAACTATCAAGCCCAAGACTTCCAATTGTTGTACTTGTTGCTTTGTTTGTTACCAAAACGAGATCTGGCTCTATTTGGTAACTTGAAAGAGTATTTACTATTAAGGATAAAATCTCAGTATAGGTAGAATTAGCTTTCATTATATTTCTCATATTTCTTTATTTTAAGCATTTCACAATCTGACATAGCAAAAGTATTATTCTAGTTTACTGCCTGATCAGCAGGCTTGTATTTGACTGACATTCTAATCTATTAAGGCATTAGCAGTATACATTCAAATTATCCTATCAAACTTGCCTGTTGTCTAGCTTATATTTATCTGAAGCCACTGTTTTTCTGAATTTGACATGCTATGGATATTTAAGGAAATATTTATGTCATCTTCATCAAGATCTCTTAAGCTTATTCAACCTTCGTCAATAAATTCTTGTTTTCCTCTAAAATTCCGCAGATCAAAAATAGTCGGCTTATCAAAAATTGCATAATTAACACCAAGAATTCGTTTGAAACATTCCGAAAGTCCACCTTTCTTTTTAATTATTAAATGGTGTCGGCTGACTAAATAGATCAAGCATCACACAAAACGCTCGCCTGTATCGTGTTGAAACAACGGAGTAATTCAGGGTATTATGGGCCGATGTGATATCTGGAGAAGCAGGTGGCGGAGACGAAGGGATTCGAACCCTCGAACGAGTCACCCCGTTACTCCCTTAGCAGGGGCTTCAATCTAAATACCCTATGTATATATCCATTATTTATCAATCACTTACCACTTTATTGCCCGTAGATTCTGCTGCTATATCTTTGGGATGTCAATGTGAATTTTAAACCGAATTAGCCTTAAATGCTAAATGTGTACCAAAATGTGTACCAATAGCTTTTAATGATAAATAAAGATTTAATACATTAAAATCAGTAGGTTAATAGATTTAATAAAAACATGTATTATAATCAATGTATGACAAATAAAATTCTAAAACATATATTATAATACCAAGTAAAATCAGTTGGTTAGGTATACTCACAGCAAAATAATCCTAATGCACCATGATGAGGTTAAACGTTTAAGCAAAGATGGAATGACACCAACTAACGCCTCTAGACAGTTAAACATATCACGTATGTCTGTGCATCGGATATTAAAACAGTCTGCTTAGAATAATTAATAAGCTTTATGGCTTGAGGGGTACGGGCATGCTCCACCCCACCCCCATACGTAATATATGTAGCTCTACACAGAAGTAGATTTTCAGATTGGAGAGTTGAGAAAGATTAACCGTGTCTGAGCAAGGGTTTTCGTCTTTCCCTATGCTTGGGCATATGCTCATCCAGGTAGACTCCAGACATGCTTATTTCGGCTCTGAGAGTCAGTCAGGTGCTAACTCTGGCAAACTCATATCAGGCCAACGCAGTAACAAACTATCATAGAACTGGTGGTAACTTAGATTGCGAAACTTGGGTGTCTTATACACCTGTAAGATATATAGCTATAATGTTTATGGTTCCTTACAGATCTCCATTACTCATTACTAAGACCAGTAGAGATAATAAGATAATGTATACCAAAATGTATGACAGTAAGGGCTGAACCATTCATTAATTGATAGTATAATATAGCTCTTAATTGATAATTATGGTTCCTGTCTCAGGATTCATACCACCAAATATTAATTGTTTCACAGATTTCAACCCCTCCAAGGGGGATAAGGGGCTGCCTTCCTATATGTACATTAGATATAGAAATTATCTCAATATTTTTCCAAGGATGCTAAATTATTTGACTTTAAGTTTTGGCGTAACACCTGCCACTTCTTCAAATGCTTCTACCATTGCTACCTGTGCTATGCTTTCGGCTTGCTTGGGTACAATCAAACTCTCATGTACCGACAAACAACCGTAACCAGAATCCAGAACGGTAAACATAGATTTAATAACAGCTTCTGACTCCAGCCACTGGGTCTTCAAAGATAAGTCTTTTGTTTCAATTAAGAACTTTTCCAACCAAGGGAAGGCAGCTAATAGGTTTTTACAGAATTGCTTGTAGTTAGTTTTTGCTACGATAGGGCCTAGCTTTTTGTCTTGTTTAAACTTTGTTGTCCAATTTCTTGAAGTAACGTGCTTCTTACTATTACAAATTGCAGTGATGATAAGTTTCAATTCCTTACGACTCAGAGAGGTGTCCACAAGGCTGTACAGGTCATCAACGTCAGGGACTGGTTGTTTAGCTAGGCTGTGTAGTAATACCATCCCACAGCTCACAACGTCGATCTCAGTAACTTCTTGCCCATCTATTAGTATATTATGAAGACGTTCTTCTTCTGTCATGAGTTGATAGTTGGCCTGTAGCCTACCGCCACAAGTATCTAATCCACCAACAAACCCTCGTCGTAGCTGGTAGTCTTCAAAAGGTAAGTTATAAGTGTGGGTATTCATCAGCTCTGACAGTTGTTTCATCTGGGGTATGAAATGTTTCTCAAGTGCCTTCTTGTATTTTGGCAACCGCATCTTTCCTATGTCAGGAGAACGGTAACCACCATCCTTTTCGTTACGTTTTTCATAAAGTTTGATGACAACCTTTGGTGGTGAATAATCCAATTTAGTATATGACCAATTCACTCTTAGAGGTGATCCTTCAGGAGCATAGAACATGTCAGCCATTTTCTTGCCATGGTGTCCTTTAGTCTTTTCTAGCCAGCCTAATTGCACCATTGGATCTATTATAATTTTGATTGAATTACTGTCTTTTACGTTTGGATATTGCCTCCAATCAAGACTAGCCTGTCCTTGATCAATAGATATTCTGTAGTCGGGGGTTTGTTCTGTAAGGACATCTATATTTTGTGGGTGAAGATTTAAGTGTCTAGTGATGCTAGCTATAATTTGTCTACCTGTGTTGGTTTTTCTAAAGTGTCTTTTTGGTGACGAACGTTGCCTAATAATTAGATCGTATAGTTGTTCTAGTTTAGGTTGGTATTGAACGTCTATAATGTAGATTGGTTGTACATACTGATATTTAGATTGCTTCCTTGGCATATGATCTTTCTGTATTTATAAAATAGTCTGTGGTTTAACATAACCTGAACGTGTCCTTAAGTTTTAACAGTAAGAACATAACCAATAATAAATAAATATTATGGTTATATATACTAACCGTTAAGAGCATTAAGTAATAGTATGCTATAGCTAATCCTTAGGGATATACTTATTGTACTATAGGGTGCTTAAGAAGCCTATATCTATATGTAGGCACTGTTAAAGGAATTTCATTATGAGCTGGGTATTCAAGGCCGTTATCGTTGGCTTGGCCTACTTCTTCCCAAAGTTTAGATTTGGTTATGGTCTTTTCTTAATCATTCTGATGCAGCTTATTGCTGCCTTTTGTTTACTTGCGGCTTCAACCGATCATAGTTTAGGCCAACCTTGGTGGATTGTCAGGAATGAAATCATATTTGCGATATGTAGCTCTTTGATTGGATGGGTATTAGGTATAGCTCTCATGAAACAAGCTGAAAGACATGCGGCTATGATTAAAAAGAACCACTCTTC
>Ga0209199_1004622_pt1 | contig 12530 bp, 7 predicted proteins | sample COGITO_mtgs_1105_7_FD_184805 | JGI IMG/M metagenome (GOLD analysis project Ga0209199, IMG submission 184805) | Pelagic marine microbial communities from North Sea - COGITO_mtgs_110523 (SPAdes) (version 2) | ecosystem: Environmental > Aquatic > Marine > Epipelagic ...
CTGCCAGTAATATGGCTTTATTTAGTGCATAAACTGCATTTGAATCACTAAAATCGATGGTTTCTTGGCCAGAGGTATTTAATACTATATAATTTTTAAGAGGTGCATATACCTCTGTGTATTTGGTGAAATCATATGGCGCTTGGTACGGATTTTCTGCATGCATGGCCGTAAAGGTATTATAAAACAGTATTTAAAAGAGGTATTTTTTGGAACCAATTGGTAACTAAAAGGAATTTGGCCATCTATTTCTCTTCTATTTGATATCTTTATTAATTATGAGGTTCATTATATTATTATTTCTACCATGTTTTCTTATGGCACAAACAGAAGAACAAACTTATGAGTTAATCCAAATTAAATCTAATTTTGAAATTCGTTACTATCCTCCTGTAATGATGGCTGAATATAATTCTCAAGGAGGTAGTTCCTCTGGATTTGGATCCTTATTTCGTTATATTTCTGGTTCAAATGCTTCTGAAACTAAAATCAATATGACAACTCCTGTGCATACAGAAAAGCACGAGAAAGGAAATATTATGGCATTTGTACTACCTAAAAAATTTAATTTAGAAACGCCACCAATAGCTAAAGATAATAAAGTTAGTGTGTATCAAGCGCAAGGAGGTTATTATGCGTCTATACAGTATTCAGGTTTTACTAACACCTCCAAAGAAAAAAAATATACTACAGTTTTAATACAAAACTTAAAGGAGGAAGGAATTAAAACAACTGGGTCTCCTAGGGTTCTTGTTTATGACGCACCTTATAGATTTATTAATCGCCGCAACGAAATTTCAATCCCAATTATTTGGGCTCCTAGATAACTTATGTTTAAGTAATAAAGCTTTTACAGGTAAGTTTGGATGGTACTTTTATAAAACAATTAATAATACCATTAAAATTAGATCTTCTCCAGCGCTATTATTTATACCATAAGAAACTAAAGTAATTAAAAGTTACGAAAAAGCAATTGACTATAATTTATGATATTTCAACCTTTTAAGACATTATTGTTTGGCTTTGCGTTTTCCCCATCTTTAAGGGAAAATGTCTATGAAGCAACTCGATTGGCTCAGTATTTTAACGCGGCTCTCATCTTTGTGCACGTAGGACAAAAAACACCAATAAAGCAAGTTGAATTTCAGCGACTTTTAGATGAGTGTTCACCTAATCAAGATCAAATCCAAATCTATTGGAAAGAAGGGGATCCCATAACAACTTTAGCTAGAGCGAGTAAAGAATTTGATGTTGATTTATTACTTTTGGGTGCGCTTAAAAGAGAAAATGTTGTTAAATACTATCTAGGGTCTATTGCTCGAAAATTGACACGTAAAGCACCTTGCTCAGTTTTACTCATGCTAAATCCTTCTGTTGATTGGAGTCCTTGTAAACACATTGTTGTAAACGGCTTTGATAGCCCCCAAACGCAAGAAACAGTTGAAGCGGCTTTTTATATAGGCAAATACTTAGCTTCAGATAAAATAACCCTTGTGGGGGAGGTTAGTGAGTCTCGTGTTACTGTTTCAGTAAATGATGATCGAAGTTTGCGAAAAGTAACCCTTCGTAAAGAAAAAATTGATCGAGAAGAAAAAATGCGCTTTATAGATATTATTAAAAAAATACCTGACACTATTACTGAAGGGCTAAAATATGAAACGCAAAGTATTTTTGGTCGAAGAGGTTACTCTATTGGTCATTATGCCAGAGTTGTAAGAGCTGATTTATTGGTCATGAATGCCAAAGAAGAACAACGTTTTTTTCATCGTTTTTTTCCAAGTGATTTAGATCATATGTTGACTGAAATTCCCACTGATTTATTAATTATTCGTTCCAAAACATATGGCTAAAAAAAATCCAATAGGAACTTTTACAAAGGAATTACCACAAAATATCTTTGCAGGCTTTGTCGTTTCTCTCATAGCTTTGCCTTTAGGTTTAGGTCTTGCTATAGCCTCCGATGCCCCCCCCCTTTCTGGTATTATTGCGGCAGTTGCTGGAGGGATTATTATGGCTATCTTTGGAGGGTCTAATGTCACTATTGCTGGACCTGGAAACGGCTTAGTTATTGTTCTTTTGTCTGCTATTACAACCCTTGGAGAAGGGAATCTGTATGAGGGCTATTTGCTTACCCTTGCTGCTATAATTTTATCTGGAGGACTGCTATTCCTTTTCGGTGTTCTACGCTTGGGTGCTATAAGTGAGTTTTTTCCCGCATCTGCACTACAAGGAATGCTTGCCGCAATTGGAATTGGAATTTTGGCTAAGCAATTTCATGTCATGTTGGGTCTAACCTCCATTCCGGGAGGAACCATTGAACAATTATTGCGTATTCCAGATTCATTGTTACTCTTTTTAGGTATTCATCCTTTTGCTGGTGTATTGGGAGTAGCTAGTTTGCTTTTTCTTTTTCTATACAGCAGAATTAGAAACCCCTATTTTCATTTAATCCCTGCGCCAATGTGGGTTGTTGTCGGTTCTATTGGAATAGGCTACTATTATACCCTGATTTTAAACAAATCATTACCTATAGCCCCTGAATTATTAATTAATATTCCAAATCATCTTTTTTCGAATTTGCCTCATCCTAATTTTGACAAACTCCTTGATGTAAACTTTATTGGAATCGTTTTTTCTATAACTCTCATTACCGTTATTGAGTCTTTATTAAGCATTAAAGCCGTAGATAAATTAGATCCAAAAAAGAGGAGATCTAATGTAAACAAAGACCTTCGCGCCCTTGGTTTAGCTAGTGTTGTAAGTGGATTTTTAGGAGGTTTAAATGTTGTAACGGTTATTGCTCGAAGTTCTGTTAATACAAATAATGGAGGAACAAATCGTTCAGCAAATTTTTTTCATGCTGTTTTTTTGGTGCTGTTTGTAGTTTTCCTGGGAGATCAAATTCAACGAATTCCACTTACTGCTTTAGCAGCAATTTTAGTTTTTACCGGCTATAAACTATCATCCCCAGGAGCCTTACTTCGTATTTATAAAATTGGGCCAGAGCAAGCGTTTATCTTTCTCATTACTTTATTAACCACTTTATTTACAAGTCTAATTGTTGGTATTGCGGCGGGAATTCTCTTTACTTTTATTATTCACCTCATATTGAGAAAAAGTTTCTTTCTTTTTTCACTCAATATCTTTAAGCCTAATGTGCTTATGTACCTTGAAAAACAGAGTGGTAACTATTATGTGAGTGTTAAAAATTTCTCCACTTTTTTAAATTTTTTTAGATTAAAAAATAAGTTAGATCAAATTCCTGAAAGCGAACACGTTATAGTAGACTTTTCTTTATGTGATTTTGTAGACCATACTGTTATGGAAGGTCTTTACGACTATAAGCTTTCTTTTAAGCGTAAAAGTGGAATTTTTGAAATTATTGGTTTGGATATACATGCGTCAGAATCACAACACCCTTTTGCTGTAAGAAAAAGTTTACCCATTAATGCTTTAATAGGATTACAAAAGACCTTGTCAAATAGGCAAAAAAATTTAGAGAAGTTGGCAGAAAAGTTAAAATGGACTTATGAACCTAAAATTGAAAGTGATCCGGAAGGAATAGAAAATTTTCTTTTTTTCGAATCTAAAACTGTAAATTATAGTGTTAATTCGCTTTGGAATCATCAATTTAACTTATTTGATCTTTCCTTTTCTGAAGGAGCTTTTATTACAAAAGAAGATTTAAAAGCTACTTTTTTACTTTTTAAAAGTCCTAAAAATCTCCCTGTTTTTGTACTAGATAAAGAAGATTTCAAAACGACATTATACCAATGGGCAGGCTTTGATGACATTAATTTTAAAAAGCATCCTGATTTTTCAAAGCGTTTTCATTTGAGTGGAAATGATAGGAAAGCAATTATAAAGTTTTTTCATTCAGAATTGATATACTTTTTTGAAAGCCATCCTGTTTTTCATATAGAATCTAACGGGTCGCACTTGTTGATAAAGGGAAAAGACCGTCTCTCAAGCCTTCAAGAAATTAAAATTATGCTTGCTTTTGCAAAGGATCTACTTACTTTACTTGAGCATTCCGAATATCGGGTTATATAAAGATGTGTACACCTATCTTTAAAAAGAAAACCTTTTCTACAAAACCCACCCCTCTTCTAAATCTAGTGATGCACTGAAACTTTTTGGGTTTTTATATAGGCATGAAGAAGTGACCTATTTTATGACAACTAATATTATTACTATGGGACTATAATGTCCTTTTAGAGGTTGCCTAATCCATTATCCGGAAAAGAGGCATTGAACAAAGAATTTCTAATTGTTTTGATTAGAATGTTGTAGTGCCAGGTTGCGGGGAAGTGTGTTGGTTTTCAGAGTATATATAAAGGATGAAAAGTGACATTTCATTCATCAAAAAAAAACAAATACTTAAGCTTTGGATATCTTGTTGAGATTCGTGTTTCATTGAAGTATTTATTGCAGTGTAAATAATAATCTATTATATTTAGATAAACTAGATGTAAATGCGAATTTATAATTGAAAAAAAATGGTGTATCAATAAAAGCTGAATCAAACATGAATTTGGAGCTTTAATTATTTTTGAAATGTAAAATTGAGTAAAAAAAGGAAAATACTATATATAGATAATGAACAAGATCTAAAAAAAATCTTTGTAGAAATCTATGAAGAAAATTTTGAAAGATTAATTCGTTATGCATTCTCAATAACTAAAGAAAAGGGCTTAGCTGAGGATGTAGTTTCTCAAGTTTTTACAAATTTATGGGATAAAAGACACCGTTTAAATAAAATAAGAGAGGTAAGATTCTATCTTAATACAGCAGTAAAAAACCAAGCCATTAAAATAATAACGAAGAACGCTAGGCTACCCATCTCAAAATTAAGCAATGAATTAATATATAATAATACACCTTTAGACATTATCGATCCTGAAAAGTTATTACTCGGAAAAGAATTAGAAAAAATAATTTCTAAAATGGTTTCAAACTTACCTCCCCAAGCAGGTAAAGTTTATAATTTATCCCGAAATGAAAAATCCAATGAACAGATTTCAAGGGAAATGGGAATCTCAAAGAGAACGGTAGAAAACCACCTTTACAGTGTATTAAAAAAACTCAAAGAAACAATTAGTAAATATTTTGAATCGGAAGATTGAATATTTATTTAAATAGAGTTATTTTTTTAAAGTTAAATATTTAAAACCCATTTTCTGTTTTCTGAAGATCTTTTTCATTAATACCTTTTATATTTCAAAAAGTTATAAGCAATTCTTTAATCATTAGCATCAAAAGATTAAAGAATTTAACAACTATAAGACTAAACATATTTCAATAAAATTAACTTTTTAATGTTTTTTTCTTAATAAAAATAATGAATTTATGATTTTTTCGTAAATATCTAATGGACACTAAGTATTTAACAACAAAAAGGACTCTATATAATTAGACAGTTAAAGTAAAATGGAAAAACTTCTTTATAAATATCTTTACAACAAGCTAACCGAAGATGAAGTTATAGAGCTTCAAGCATGGCTAAAAAAAGATAATGATAACATTAAGGTTTTTGAGAATATCGTTGGAGATTGGAATTTATCTAATAAATACATTGATAATTCTAAAGAAAAAATCCTTTCTCAAATTTTAAGTCAAAACAAATCAACTGCCAAAGAGTCAACTATTTATAGAACACTATTTAGTAGGGCTCCTAAAAAAATTGCCATAGCTGCGGCAGCTGTAATTGCCTTGTTTGTTTTAAACTTATATGATTTCAATAGTCCCGAAAGTTCTGTTGTTGAGTCATTTCAGACAATTGAACCTGGAAAATCTAAGGCAATACTTACACTTGATAATGGCGAAAAAATAGATTTAGTAGAAGAGCAAAACCTTAATTTGCAATCGGAAGAAACTACTATTATTGGGGGTGGAAATTCAATAACCTACTTCACTAAAACATTTGACTCAAAAAAGCAAAAATACAATTCACTAAAAACACCTCGAGGAGGGGAATTTTTTATTATCCTATCAGATAGCACCAAAGTTTGGTTAAATGCTGAATCCGAGCTCAAATATCCTCTGGTTTTTTTAGGAAATAAAAGAACAGTTGAGTTGAAAGGTGAAGCCTTTTTTGAGGTGACCCCAAATCTAAATAGACCATTTCAAGTTGTTTCTGGGGATCAAATTATCGAGGTATTAGGAACATCATTCAATGTTTCTTCCTATCATGATGACGCAGAAGTGGTTACCACCCTTATTGAGGGAAAAGTTAAAGTGAATAATAAATTTGGAGACAAAAAAAGTTTGTTTCTATCTCCAAATGAGCAGAGTATATTTAATAAAAAAAACCATAAAATAGAAAGTTTTAAAGTTGATCCAGCTCATTTTACTTCTTGGAAATCAGGTAAATTTTATTTTCAACAACAAAAATTGAAAGATATTACCAAAGTATTATCTAGATGGTATGATGTAGAAATCTTCTTTGCTAATTCTGCTTCAGAAAATAAACGATTTACGGGTAGATTCAAGAGGTATGAAAATTTTGATCATGTTCGATCAATAATTGAATCAACTGAAGAAGTAACTTTTATCAAAAAAGGAAGAGCAATACTAATTAAGTAAAGAAAATAATTTTTAAAAAAAAAAGGGAATGGTGGAACACTCCCTCTCAAATCTAGCACAATGCCTATTAAAACAATGTTTAACTAAACTCAAATTTATGAAAAAACATGCAAACCTGAATATTCTCAGGCAACTAAATTTTTTTAAAATTTTCCGATTTTCTGTAATTTTTTATTTTTTTTCAACTACCCCCGCTATTAGCGCTTACTCTCAGTCAAAATTAACAATTCGAATGAGTAATGTTGATATCGAACAGGTGATTGATGAAATTATGATTCAAAGCGATTATGATTTTTTTTATAGCTCTGAATTGTTTGTAAATACCCCAAAGGTAACTATCAATTTTGATAAAGTATTTCTTGATAAAATCTTGAAAAATATTTTACCAAATAATTTCATTTTTGTAATTCGTGATAAAGAGGTCACAATCAAGAAAAAATCCATAAACCTTTCACCTAATTCAATTGAAGTAAAACAAAAAAGAACAATTAGTGGAACGATTTTTGATTCTGATGGTAATCCTCTACCAGGGGCATCCGTTTTAGAGGTAGGTACAGAAAATGGATCAATCTCAGATTTTGACGGAAAATTTACAATTCAATTAGAAAATGAAGACGCAGTGTTGGAAGTTTCTTTTATTGGTTTTGAAACGACTGAATTTCGTCTAGGATCATCTGATAATGTAAGTATTTACCTGAATGTTGCAGATTCGTTTTTGGATGAAGTTGTAATTACAGCTTTGGGTATTTCCAGAGAAAAAAAATCACTTGGATATGCTGTCACCGAAGTATCAGGTGAGAATGTAAATACTATTAAAGATAACAACCTTGCCAGTTCACTTTCAGGAAAGGTTGCAGGATTACAAATATCAGGAGCTGGATCTTTAGGTTCTGGTTCAAGGATAACAATACGAGGTAACAATTCGCTAGGTGGAAATTCTCAGGCACTTATAGTTGTTGATGGTATGCCAATAAATTCATCCTTACCAATTGGTTCAGAGAATAATCAGAGAAATGCTGGGTCTCAAGATAATGGTGGGCAACCAAGTTACGAGCCTAGTATTGGTGCTGGAGGTATTTCTGATATTAATCCAGATGATGTTGAATCCATTTCTGTACTTAAAGGACCTAGTGCAGCCGCACTCTACGGTTCAAGAGCTGGTAATGGAGTTATACTTATTACAACAAAAAAAGGTTCGCGTTCTAAAGGTTTAGGTGTAACGGTTAAAACAAATTTATATGTAGATGATTCAATGTTTTTACCTGACTTTCAAAATCAATATGGTCAAGGTAGTTTAGGTTCTGCAAATTTAGATCGTTCCGCTGGTAACTGGAGTGCTCTATCATGGGGAGGCAAATTAGATAGTTCTCAACAACCATACTATGATGGGACAACACAACCATATAGTGCTCAAACAAACAATGTTGGAGACTTTTTTAGATCAGGATTGCGTTCAATTACCTCTGTTTCCGTAAGTAAAGGTTCTGAAACTGGTTCTATTCGATTTTCCTACACTAATAATACTACTCAGGGAATTATAGAAAATTCGGATTTAAACAGTCATAATTTTAATCTAAGGGCAGTCGCCAATCTTTCTGATAAATTAACTATTGATTCTAAAGCTACATATTTTACACAGGAGGTGACTAACAGAGCATCAACAACTGGAGCACAAGGCCTCATAAATTATTTATACAGTATGCCAAGAAATGTCGCGGTTAATGATTTACGTACTTATCAAATGGAAAACCCCTCAACACCAGATGATTTTAAAGTGATTTCTTATGGTGATCAAGAAGGAAATCCCTTCTGGCAATCACTTCACGATGAAAATAGTGTCCGTAGAAATAGATTTTTAGCCTTTACCAAAATAAATTATGAGTTTACAGATTGGCTAAATGCTTTTGTTCGCGTTGGCGCTGATGTTACTCACGTTAGAGATAATAAAATTTATAAACCTGGGCACCACTTTATCTCCAATGGTTCAATGGAACTTGGCGAAAGCACATCCAACGAGTTAAATACTGAATTTTTGGTAACTGCAAATCATCAGTTTACAGATAAAATAAGTGTTTCAGCCAATGTTGGTGGTAACTTATCTAAAAGGAGTTCTGAAGGAATGTTGGTTAGAGGTGTTGATTTTAAAATTCCAACAAAGTTTTTCATATCAAACTTGAGATTGGTTAATGCACCTGAGCAATCTCCTCAAGCCATTAAAAAAGTAAACTCCTTGTACGGGGCTGTAAATATGTCATATGATAATTTCTTATATCTAGATGTATCTGCTCGTAATGATTGGTCATCTACTTTAAATGTTGATAATCGATCTTATTTATATAATTCTGCGAGTTTGTCTGCTTTACTTAATAAATTTATCGACCCAGAGCAAAAATTTTTCAATCTCTTTAAACTTCGTGCTAGTATAGCAGAGGTTGGTAATGATACAGATCCATATCAACTTAAACAAACATATAATGTTCCTGGTCAAGGTTACCTAGGGCTAACTACTTTAAGCAATCCAGTAGTGAAATTAAACTCAGACTTAAAGTCTGAAACGGTAACTTCAAGTGAATTTGGATTAGAATTAATCATGCTTAACAATAGATTAACGTTAGATGTAGCTGTTTATGATATGGAAACTAAAGATTTAATCTTTGATGTTCCAGTACCTGCAGCTACAGGTTATAGGTTTAATAGAGAAAATATTGGTTTGGTAACTAATAAAGGTTTAGAGATTGCACTTGGTGCAACTATACTATCCACAGATGATCTTTCTTGGAACACCTCACTTTTTTATTCAAAAAATGAAAATAGGATTGAAGAGTTAGTAGATGGACTAGACAGATTTGTTTACAATACTACTACTGATGGTAATCTAGCTGTAACAGCAACCCAAGGTGGAAGCATGGGTGATTTATATGGTCGAGTTTGGACTGGTGAAACTGATGCAGGTGGTTTACCACTAGGATCAGCAGGTCCAACAGAACTATTAGGAAATGCACAGCCTGATTTTTTAGCTGGATTGTCTAACACTATAAGGTATAAAGATTTGTCGATGAGTTTCTTAATTGATGCTCGTGTAGGCGGTCAAATTTACTCACAAACATCCGCTGATTTAGACAGAAAGGGTGTTTCAGAAAGAAGCTTACAATACCGTAATACAGGAATAACTGTAGATGGTATTAATACAGGAACAGGTTCTTTGAATACCGAAAATATTTCAGGAGAAGAATACTGGACAGCAATGTCTGAGATTTCTGGCAACTACGTTTATGACCAAGATAATATTAGACTTAGAGAATTATCCATTGGGTATAATATACCTAAAATGTCTTCGATTGGACTACAAAGTGCAAATATTCAATTAGTGGGTAGAAACTTATTCTTCTTGTCTAAGAGTGCTGAGGACATTGATCCTGAAGCTATGCTAGGGACATCACTTGGAGTGCAAGGTGTGTCACACATGGCAGTTCCTACACTAACTAGTCTTGGGTTAAATTTAACTTTAAACTTTTAATTAAAAAAAAACATAATTATGAAAAATAAAATTTTGATAATAATAGGCTTTTTCTTTGTAGTGTCTTGTACACATGATTTTAATCAAATTAATGAACAGCCTGATGCACTTTCAACAGAGGATGTAAGTGCCAAGTTTTTTGTTACTACGGTGCAGCAACAACTTTTAAGACCTACAATGGTACCTCTATGGTTTGGAAATGTAATAATGCCCGATCAATTTTCTGGTCAATCATCAAATGGATGGGCTGGATCAGATTGGACTGGTGATTTAGGTTGGGTATACAGTAGTTTTTATACAGATCTAGGGTGTTGGGACTGGCTTGCTGGTTATAATAGCACTTTAACTTCATACATGAATAATGTTAGTGAAGGTGGCGCATTAGAGGATGATATGTATTATGCTCTAGGGTTAATAATAAAGGGGTTTTATTATCAACAATTTACAGAAGCCTTTGGAATGATACCATTTTCAGAAGCATCTGATCCCAACATATCCCTACCTAAGTACGATGAACAAATCGATATTTACAAGGGTATAATTGCTGATATTGATAAAGCCATAGCCATTATTGGTAGTAACGTTGATGCTGGAAGTGGATTTGGTATACTTCGCGAAAATGATGTGGTATTCAATGGAAATATGCAAAATTGGAAAAAAGCTGCAAACAGTTTAAAATTAAGAATAGCACTTAGAGCTCATGGTAGTCAAGGAGAAGATTTTTCTGCAAATGCTGCTTCTGAAGCAATTTCATCAGGCGTATTAGCTGATGCGGATGCTTTATTTGAGGGTTATGCAGAAGAGACAAACATATGGGGAGGTTCTGCATCATATGGAGATATTTGGAATAATTTTTCAGGTAGTCAATGGAAAGTTTCTGAGGCGATGATAAATATTATGAAAATTAGTAATGATCCAAGGTTATCTAAGATTGCTTTACCCAGTGTTGGTGGCTCAATGACAATAGTTAAGCCAACTGATGGTGAAGGCGTTTCTTTAATCGCTGATCATGTTGCTTTCCTTAAAAGTACTCTTGATAAATCTGGACTTATTTTAGACACAGATTATACTTGGACAGAAACAGCAGCAGAGTTAACCATCATCATGCCAGAAAACACTAATTATATTGGGATGCCTTCACGTTTAAGTCCAAAAATTAAAGGCTACATGCCTGATTATTTATTTTCTAATCCAGCGGACATAATAACGCAAAAGACAAATGAAGGTAAGCCTTTATTCCCAACAATTCTAATGACATCTGCTGATTCACATTTTATGATAGCTGAGGCAATTGTTAAAGGACTCGCTAGTGGTGATGCAAATAATTACTATCAAATAGGTTTAGCAAAAGCAATGGCTATTTGGGAAACTTCTCCGACATCGGATTTTCTAGGTTCTAATATGGGATCACTAAATGGAACTGTAGAAGAAAATCTTGAAAAGATTGCTACACAAAGATGGTTAGTTAATTATACTAACGGTTACGAATCTTGGTCTATCGTTAGGGATACCGGATATCCAACCACAGCTGTTATAACGTCTGATAATAATGATATATATAGTTTTGCAGGGGAAATGAATGGCTTACAGGCACAAAGGTTAAGATATGGAACGAGTGTTTATGGTTCCAACGGAGAAAATGTAAATATTGCCTTGTCTAAACAAGGGCCTGATAATATGACAACAAAATTATGGTTTGCTAAATAAAGAGTTTTAGGTTTAGATTTAGCACCTATTTTTATCATAGAGGCCATATTGTTCATGGTACAAATCAATCTCTACAGGAGAAGCATTTGTTATTTCCAATCTCTGCACTAGAACTAGTAAATAATCCTAATTTGACTCAAAACTCAGGATGTTAACAAAAAATCAAGTGTATTATTATGATATAGCGCTAATGGCATAATTAGCATATATATAGTTAGTTTAGTTATTTTAGTAAAATTCTAGCAGATTAATATCAAGATAAATATTTCTTGAGTTTTTATCTGCTAGTTTTTTTATATCATATTGTGTTATAAGATAAAAATATCATTAAAAACAATAAACCCTTGAAAATCAGATGATTAATAAGAGTAATGTTTTTGTTATATAAGGACAAAAGAGCCACACTCAAAAAAGAAAACCTTTTCTACAAAACCCACCCCTCACTTTAAATCTAGTGATGCACTGAAACTTTTTGGGATTTTATATAGGCATGAGCAAGCGACCTATTTCTATGAATCACAATACAATAATCGTACAAAAAAAGATAATTAAAACAAAAAACCCTTCATAATCAAAGGATTACAAAGGGTTTAAGTACTCGAGGCGGGACTTGAACCCGCACGGACTAATGTCCATTGGATTTTAAGTCCAACGTGTCTACCAATTCCACCACTCGAGCCTAATTGCTTGCGCAATATGGACGGTTATGGAGCGAAAAAAG
>Ga0209199_1004626_pt1 | contig 12523 bp, 8 predicted proteins | sample COGITO_mtgs_1105_7_FD_184805 | JGI IMG/M metagenome (GOLD analysis project Ga0209199, IMG submission 184805) | Pelagic marine microbial communities from North Sea - COGITO_mtgs_110523 (SPAdes) (version 2) | ecosystem: Environmental > Aquatic > Marine > Epipelagic ...
CTCATGAACATTGGATCACTTTCTTTACCTATTTCTATTATAGTGTATAATTCACTAAGACTCTTTTCAAGCATACTAACTCGCTCGCCCTCTTCTTTTCTAACTTTTTTATCTGTAGCGTTTTCTACAGCTGCACTAGAGTGGTATATACCCCAAATTATGTCATTACCTAAAGTAGATAAAGATGGATTTCTAACTCCACCTCTTTTTATACCTTCTGCAGCAGCATCTTGATCTTTAAAATATCTAGCCGAAACAAACCTTTGTACCTCTGCAGCCTCTTTTTGAGACTCAGACATATTAGCTTTAGCCTTTTTAATTGTAGCTGATGTTTCTTCTACTAAACCATAAGTGGCGTCGTTCCAAATTTGATTAGCTTCTTTACTTACTGATTGAAAGTTTTTATCTTTTGCCATTTTATTGTTGCTATTAATTGCTTCCTAAACCTGAACCACCTTTAAACGTTGTACCGCCTAGTAAACTACCACCAACAGCGCTTATACCAGAGCTTAAAGCTTGAGATCTAGCGTTTAAAGCAGATGCTTCGTTTTTAGAGGCTTCACTAGCTATACCTTGAGCTCTGTTTAATTGTTGTTCGTCCCTACTTTCTTGTGTTTTAAATTTATAATCTAAACCTTTAGCAACAGCTTCTTCTTTCTTTTCTCTTTGAGCTATTTTAGCACCTTGAACACGCACTTCATCTTCCATTTGAACATTTTGAAGTCTTTCTTCGCCACGAGCTCTCATTTCTTGATTAGCAGCTTCTTGTTGTTCTATACTGGCTGATACACCTTTTTTGCTTTCCAATGCCATTCTAGCCAAAGCAGTTGCTCCACCGGCGCTAGCGCCAGTAGCTCTAAGGGTATCTAAGGTATTAGCTAAAGCTATATCAGCTTCTTCAACTTGCATTTCAGCCGCAGCTGTTGAAACAGATAAATTAGCAAACGGATTAGAAGCCATACCACTAACGCTAGATACCATGTCAGACATATCAGTTATGCCTTCGTAAGGGTTTATTACGGTTTGTCTTTTAGATTCTAAGTCTGCTATTTTTCTTTCCGCAGTCATTCTTTGACCTTTAGCCCTTTTAGCCGCTTTGTTAGCTCCATACATTTGTACTCCAGTACCTACTGCTGAAACCGCTGCGCCTGCTATAGCTATTGCTGATATTGCTGCCATGTTATATTAATTTATTATTTTTACCATTTCGTGTGAAGCTGTTTTATCTATATTCCAACCTAATTTCTCATGTATATTTAGTAGGCTTTTACTTCTACTTATAGACATCATATATTTTTTACCAGCAGACTTAACCATTTCTTCTGCCGTTTGAATCAAAAGTTCTATAGCTTGTTTTTTATCTTCGTCTTTGTAATCAGGATTTGATATAATCCAATCAAGCCAAACTAAATCTGAATTGCTCCAGTATAAAAATCCAGCTACTATATTAACATTGTTTTTGCTAACCATAATACCGCCAGTTCCTTCACCAGGAAGCATGTCTTTACTTAGTATAGGCCAATCCCATCTTTCCCACCAAGAGCATAGCTCTTCGTAGTCTTCCTTTATAAGCGTTTTTACTTTTAATTCCATTTAATTTAATTTAATATGATGACTCTACATATTGTGAAGAGACCGCAAATAATTCTTTCATTCCACCAGCATCAGTTACAGTATCTGTAGACATAGTAACAGTTGCAAAATAACCTTTTATTCCAGTCATAGCATCGCCCCAAAAAACTTCACCTGCAGCTGCTGGACTGTTGTTTATAAGGTTTGCCATATATTTATTTTCTTTTCTAGTAAATCCAGCGTGATTAATAGGTGGTATTAATTGAGTAGTACCAGTTCCGTATTCATTACCAAAATTATCATAAGAACCCTGGTTGTAACTGTAAACCTTTATAGGTAAAGTATTACCTTGAGCGTCAACAGACCCAACTACGTCTCTAGTGTTGTCAACGCTACTTAGTGTATTTGGAAGGTTATTACCTGTAATATCAGATGTAAAAGAATCTACTTGCCATCCATTACTTCCTTCGTAATTAACTGTTTTAAACACCTTTGACATGCTTACTTTTGGATTGAACAAGAAAGTAACACTAGAAGGATTTGTAGTTCCGTAAAAACTACCTCTTTTAGGAGTTAAACCGCTTCTATTGGCAGTGTAATGCTTATATAAAACACCTTCTTTCATTGTGTAGAAGTTGTTTTTTAAACTAAATGATTGATCTGGCTTATAAGTAAAAAAGCTAGGAAAACCATTAACCGAGTCATCAAAAGAAAGTGTAGAAAAAGAACCACTAAAAGGTTGTAAGGATAAAGAATATTGTTTATTATGTATATCCCAACCTCCTATAGCTTTACCTACACTAGAAATATCATTATCTAGAGAGCTTAATTGGTCTCTAAAGTAGTCTGACATGCCATAATTAGATATTTCTGTCAAACCATCGTTAGATAGTCTTAAAACGGCATTTCTATCTTTATCGGTAAAGTATTTTCTATAACCATAAACAGCAAAACTTTCAGGGTTTCTACTTATGCCATAATTACCTTTATAAGGCTGTATTGCCCCAATAACTAAATTAGAAGAGGTTACTGTTCCTCCTCCTTCAGCAGAATAAATAGCATCTTTATCTATTAACGCTTTGCTTATTTTAGATTCTTGAAATATAGTTAAATTTGTATTTTCTGCATACAGTCTTTGTATGGATCCGTTTGCAGGATTAACACTTTTAACTATATCTTCCCCAATAGAAAAAACATTAGTATCATTTACACCGGTTCTAGAGTTGAATATCCCAGAATATATCATAGAATTTACTCTACGCGAAGCGTTTGGATTGTCTTCTACTAAATAAGCTTTAACTCCTAACTCAACAGAGGTGTTATTGTAACCTCCTCTAATTCTAGACTCTTCTACTGCCCAGTTAACGTTGTTTGGCGCCGCTGGAACAGGTATTATAGCTGTGTTGTTATAAGTGTTATCGCCTCTAGAGCCATTCCACATAGGAGCACTATCAGGCGCGGCATCGCTTAGCGTTTTTCTCAGTATAAAACTGTTAAAATATTTAACTTCTATTACTCCCATATTATATTATCACTTGTTATTACTGTGTGTTACCTGTACATGGACGTGCACTTTGAGAATATTTCAAACCATCACCATTGAATCTAGCTACAAACCTTCTGTTAACTATGCCATCACGCACTAAATTATCTGAAGCAACAATATCACTTCCAATACCTAAAGGAGAAGCTGTTTCTGAACCGTTTAAAGTGTTAAAAGGAGGATTGTTACTAGGCAGCTGAGTTAAAGGTGAGTAGCTGTAGTAATTATTATCAATAGTCCCAATATACGGCGTTGATAGATTTGAATCTGTATAAAATTGAGTAACATACTCCATTGACCATTCTCTAGCCCAAACTTCAACAGTAGGTCTAATTTGAGATGCTGTTTCATAATTTCCACTTCCGTTTATAGCTATTTTATAACCAAAAGACGAATCAACACTAGGCGTTGGATAGTAAAAGTCACCAAACGAAACTCTAACTTTTATATTTTGATCGGTTAAACTCGCGCCTCTGTTTAAAACAAAGTTCTGCATGCTACTTGTGGAGGTTGTGCTAGGTATCATACGCCATTCAAAACTAGTTGCGTCTCTTTGAGGATACTTTACAAGTAATCTATATTCTCCAAATTTATCTGAATTAGTTTGGTATGACTGATCTTTACCAAAAGCAAAAACCTTAGAAACTACAGTTGTTGGAGGAGATTGTAAGGAATTATTTCCTTGACCACATCCAACCCACTCTGAAGTAGCAAGAACTGTGTCTTCGTTACTTGCGTTTGCTATAGCTCCGCTTTCTGTGCTATTATTTAAAAATCCTTGCGTTAAATAAGAATTAGATGAAGTAAACTGGCCTAAAGCTCCCGCAGAACCTTGACCACCAAGATCTAATATATTTACGCCTGAACTTCCAAACCTTATGTCTCTACCCTCTACATCTACAGCTGTTATCCAAGCTGTAGTTGAGTCTGGTCTGTATTGCATATACGCAGACCAAGCAACGCCAAGTTGAGTGCCACAACTAGGGTAAACTTCTTCCGATGTACTGTAAGTAGAGTCATATTTAGGCCAACTTTGGTATTGAAAGTCTAACTTTATGTAAGCTGTTCCGTTTTTTAATGTGCTATCAGTGTTACTATCAACAGCAAGAGAAGTATCAAAATATGAAGGCTTATAATTAGAATTTTTTAAAACATACGGTTGATTCTCTGAATCTATAAAGCTAGAATTATCATTTTTTCTTTCTGCGTTTATACTGCTTCCAATTAATCCGCTGTTAGCTAACGTAACATCCTGATTTATACTTCTAGCGTTAGGACCTGTACCTATGTTAACCATGTCACCGGGAACTGGAGAAGAATCTACAACGCTACTATAATCAGCAGACCAATATAAACCAGCAGACTCCATACCTTTACTAAAAGTTTTAGAGGTGTAGCTTTGGCTAACAAAAGATCCAAAGTTAGGACTTATTTGCTCTTGACCAAATATAGCATTCATTGGTTGGGTAAAAGATAATGCGCCGGTATTAGCATTAGTGTCTTTAACTGTCAAATCAAAACTATATTTACCGTTAGCGTTTCCAGATGTTTCAGTTAAAACACCATCTGCACTTATTTCAAGACTGGATAATGCAGGTAATACATTGCTTATGCTCCACACTAGTCCAACTGTTTGTTCTTGAGTTGAAGAACCCAACGCTCCGTTTAAACCTTGGAATGTTATGATAGGGTTTTCTAAATCTTCAGGATTTCTACCACCCGGCACAGATATAGGTAGGCCTATGTTTGCGGGCGTGGGATACGTTATTGATGGTGGTTTATTTATCAATGTCAGAGGTAAGGTAACAGGAAGTCCTGTTTCTTTGACTGGATTTGTTCCGGTTATTGAAAATTTAAATAACAGCCTGTTGTCTGTTGGTTCTTCAGAAAAAACTAAAGGTTTATTTATTTGAACGTTATAGGTATCAAAACCTTGAGGATTTGTTCCAGTTCCTTTTACTATTTTAATTATAGGGTTAAAATATCTATTAAGACTAGACATACCAGAATTATATAAAATCTGTCCCGAAGCTCGTTTGACTTCTAATAGCACGACGTCGCTATCTACAAAAGGAACAGAAATAAAATTTTCTTGATATGTAGGTGCAAATGGCGTAGTGGTTATCATTTCACCTACTATACTAGCCTCTGACTGATTGAAAACAAAATCTTGAGTCTGTCCGCTTGCGCTAGATTGAATCCAACCGTCTGCGCTTGTAGATATACCAGCCACAGCATTAAGATCAGATATAATTCCAGAAGTTGAAGTTTCCCAAAATATTTCAAGTAAAGATTCTATTGGCGCGGTTTCAAATACACCTAAAACAATTTTGTAAGCCGAAGTTAAACTATTTACAGAAGAAGAGCCGATAGCGCTAGGTAAAGGTGCAGCTCCTACTTTATTTTGAGATAATCTAGCTATGTATGGATCTGAATCTGTTTGGTAAATAGTGTTATATGGTGCCGCTCTAGTTGCAACTAAAAACATGTTGTTTTGTTCGGATATACTAACAGCGGTCATAGCATTATCTATAGGATAATAAGGTTCACTATGTGTAGGAGCAGTGTCTAAATTGAAATTAGGAGTAACTCTACCAAACAGTCTAACGTCACTTCTATATTGTAGTTGCTCTGGTCCAACTTCAGTTAAATCTCTTGGAACTTTATTTACATTATCACTAAGCAAAGTTATATGAGCAATAGTTCCTTGCGCGTCAGGTGCGTCTGACCTTCCGTTGCTAGTGAAGTCTGGATAATCATTTAAAATACCAGGCAAATAAACATTATAATACTCTTGTTCTGTTTGTTTTACTACAATTTTATAAGAATACCAGCCTAAAGGATTGTAATTAATGCTAGAAGCGTTACCATTATATAGTCCAGGCCAACCTGTTTGTAGGTTAACTTCGCCGTCATCTATAGCGGTGTTAAATAATATCTTTAATGAATCTCCAGGCCAAGAATTAATATCATTATTTCCAGCTCCTGGATTTACCTTATAAGGATGATAAAAAGTAGATCCACCATAAGTTATACCGTCTTGAGTTTTTAATTCGGTATTTATTGGAGACAATATTGTAGTGGACTGACGACCATATCTGTCTGACAAAATAAATCCAACTTGATAATTTCTATTCTGCTTAACGGTATGCATTGGGTACTCTATAGCACTGGTAGTCCAAAGAGCTTTCTTGAGAGGTTGTAGAAATTCATCTTTAGGGGTAACAGCCACATCATAATCTATAGTAGCTGGTGGAGTATGTTTATCTTGAAAATTACTATAAACTATTCTGTTGCCTATAACCTCTTGACCAAAGGCTCTAACAGGAACTTTATCATAAACTCTTATTATTTCACTTTCAGGTAATGTTTTATAAGGTTTTCTAGATTGATAATCGTAAAGATATTTTAACGTATTGTTAGTGCTTCCGTTTTCTAATTTACTAAAAACATCAAAAGTTACAGAATCTAAAGCTTTTACAGTTAACGAGTCTGATTCTTTATATAAAATTTCAATCTCTTCTACATTTAAACTATTACTTAAATCATTAGCGGCAAAAGGTAACGGAATATAAAGTCCAACACTGTTAACTTTATTTGCCATAAAGTCAACTATAGTACTTCTATAAGCGCTATCTTCATCTTCATTTAAAAAATAACCATCTTGTTTAGGAACAAAAGCTTCTTGAGTGAAAGGCGCCATTATAGAGTACTCACCACTTCGAAATTTAAATCTATAGCTAAAAGTTACAAATTTGTTTTCTAAATAATCTGGATCACCAGGCCAATTAGGATTATAATAAGTATTTGCTACTCCATTTGGAAACGTAGGAGAAGTAACGTCTTGCATAGAGGTAACGTAGTAAGGCGTGGCTGGATTGGTAGTGGTGTCTTGATAATACAAATCAATAGCTTGATATGGATTGTATGTGGCTACAGATATTAAGTCTTCACTAGTATAATAAGTCCCATCGGCAGATATAGATATGTCTATTGATCTAGGTTGATTTCTGTTGTCTGTCCAAAAAAGTAATTCTTCAAGCAGGTTTATTCCATATATTGGGTTTGATGTTGAAAAATTTAAAAAAGCTCCTTGTGCTATTTTAGTAACATTACCATTTAACGTGTTATAAGAATATATGTAGTTATTAGCACTAGGAGAATAAGAAACAGAAGGATATATATCCGGTTGCTCTGTAAAATCAGTTAAAAATACAAAAATATTAGAAGTATTTGTATCAGCATAAACACCTATAGATTTTAAAGTTCCCGTGCTAAGTCCAGATAAAACGCTAAAATCAACATTATCTACGTCGTTTGCTCCGCTAGTTGTTTCTGCTGGTAAATTTCCTACCGCGTTTTCTAAAGCACCTACGTCTTCGCCTTCTGATTTACTAACTTGTATATTTTGTCCATCGCGATATTCACCTGAAGGTAGTAGTCTACTATCTAGGTCTTTATTCATTTTAGACTTTATAAAAGCATTTTTAACTTCAGCCATTCAATTTAGTATTTAATCCATTTAGATTTACCTCGAGCAATCTGAACAAACTCATTTAATTTTATATTTGATAATCTAATCTTAGCATTTCTAAGTTTAGCACTTTTTTCACGTCTTAATCTTTGTATAACATATTCAGGCTGATTAATTCTAGTTGCTAGTATAGCATGGCTAATGTGAGCATATAGTGCCTCTTCAGCTAGTTTAGGTATTTTCATATCAGCGTCATAGCCTAAGCCATCTGATATATATTCTAATACTATAAGCTTGTCAGCAAGATCACTAGAAAAAGACATTTTACCGTTTCTTTCGTTTATAGTGAACCATCCATTAACTTGAGCTGTTTCTGGTTGTAAACCATATCTTTGACCGAAGTAATTATCTCCATACATGCCACCATAACCTAAGCCATCTGACAACAACATACCTGTTAAATTGCTTTGAGCTGCGTTAATTTGTTCTAAATTATTAGTAGCCCATCGCTCTTCTGTTATAGAAGTAGTGTTTATGTTTTCACTTAAATTATCCTGTATTGCTATACCTTGCGCGTCTTGACCTGGTATTTCGTAAGGATTTGTAGTTAAAGTTGTAGGATATATAATGTGTTTTATTCCTTGACCATCTATCCATGACACGTTTACGTAGTTAACATAATCTTGAGGAAGTGGTATACTAAGATTAACCGGAATATTTAGTTCTTGAGATCTTATACTTTTTAAAGTGTCATAGCTAAACTCTTGTAATCCTCTCTTAGCAAAGAACATTACGTCTGTTGTTTTTACACTTGGTATTAATTTTCCAGCGCCCACATAACCAACCATAAAGTTAGTTATAACATCTTCTAGTGTAGTATAAGCGTAGCCACCATAGTTATTTTCAACCACATCGCCATAAGCGTCTCTATCCCCATATTCACCACCGTATTGATTAAGTAATTGAATAACAAACCATTCGTTAGCTTGAGGTGGTGTAGTTAATGTTATCACATTGTTTAATACTGTGTATGCTGAAGTATACTCTACAAAGGTTCCAGGAACTCCTAACGGGCTAATGTACAGTTTAAAATTATTTAAATTGTATCCAGCTGTTGTTGGATCGTAACTGCCAAATGTTAGATTAGTATCAAAGCTAGCCGTTATAGTAGAGTTAGTTATAGGCGCTTCAAATGTTTGAGATCCAGCGTAATACTGTGAATTAGTTTCGGTTATTAAACCGTTGTTAGGTATAGCCATTTGTTAACTTTTTTTATTTACTTCATCAGCTTGAACTTGCGCTGCTGCTGCTTGAACTATTTGAGGATCTCTTATTACTATTCCCGCGTATAACAATACCTTTAACACTACTTCAGTTTGCTCTGATTCATGTAATTCAAAATCAACAGAAGTTAAAGAGTTATTTTGATATTGACCTAAATTACCGGTAGTAAACGTCCATTCAACGTTGTTTGGTTTTCTTATATAATCAACTTTTATTTTATCAATTATACTTGTAGGTTTTACAAATAACTTTTGATTTTCGTAAAGATAAGCTGGATTTATAGTGCTAGGTTTTGTAAGTCTAGACTGATTAGCATAATAGAACTCATGTCTATCGAGTCTTTGAACAATTTTTTCATCGTTATAAAGCACGTTACCTAATCTATAAAAAGAAACTGAATCACCGTAGGTATCAGTTATAGGTAGTACAAAATACGAAAGGCCACCAACAGTAGTATATATTGCGTCGCCGAATGTTTTAAAAATAGCTAATTTTTCATCAATATTTTCTTGTCTATCAGCATAATCTGTATCTGCTTGAGGTACACGTAGTTGCTGATTAAGATCATCGAAGTATTTTTCAAATATTTCTAACTGTACTTGTGTTGCTACTGTGTTAAATTCAGTCGGGGTCATATAACCACGCTGCTCTTTATTCAGTATCATTAAAACAGTTTGATATACTGTATTTACGTTTATAGCCATTTGTTGTTATTATTAAAATAAAGGAGGCTTGCGCCTCCCTTATAATATTACATGTTAAGAGAACTTTTTCTCTATAGACTGGAATACTTGTATTCCTTCGTCTGTCTTGAAGAAAGATGCCATAGCTGAGTACGGGTTTTCATCAAAGGGTACTGTCATTAATTTTCTACCATTGGAAGCCCAAGTAAATGTTCTTTGGTCATCAGCTAATTTAATTATATTAGCTTCAGTTGCTCTAATAGCAAAGTTTCTAAGTTGAACATTGTCATCATTAGCAAGATCTAAGAACAGCTTAGGATTGTGCTTAGCGAATAAGAATAGATCTCTTTTAAGTTCCTTAGAACTCATGTCTGATACTTTAGATCCTAATTCTACACGTAGTATAGCTTCACATTGATCAATGTCAATATTTTTAGCAATGTTCATAGCCTCTAATTCCATTTCTAATTCAAACAAATCATCTTTAGCTTCCTCTATAATATCTTGTTCAGTGTATAGAACTCCTAAAAGAGGATGATATATAGATAATATTTTTTGAAGAGCTTGATCTTTCTTTTTAACTAACAAACTTCCTTCTTTAAATCTAATGTGGCCAAGTGTAGCTTCGCCAGTTTGTTCGTCTTTAAACGGAGAATTTTGATTAGTAGCGTATCTTACTTCTCTTTGTTCGTTTTTTTTAGTGTCATACCACAATAGTGGATGCCTTGCTGTATGTTTTGAAGGTATTTTTAATGTTAAAGGATTGTGAGGTCCTTTTAGGAAATACGTTCTGTCTTTAATTTCCCAAGACGTATCTTGAGTTGCTTGTTTTTTAGCCATAATATAATATAATTTGATATTTAACGAAAGTAAGTATTACCCCCGTCAGTTCAACGAGGGTAAATCTTACTGTAAATTACACTCCTTTAAAGAGTACAAAGTTATTAGCAGCTTGTACTACTAAACATCTTTCAGATAGGAAGTTAACCTCCATCGCATCAAGAGTACTTGTGAAAGCACCACCTGCTGATCCAGTTAACCAAGACTTCATACGACGATCTTCTGTTTGAGAAGCTCTGTATCGTACATGTAAGAATGGTCTGCGGATGTTAGTTCCTAAAATTTGATCGTATACTGTAGAAGTTCCAGCTGGTACTAGTACACCTTCAATAGAAGATGGTCCTGTTTGAGCACCACGAGTTGAAGCATCGTTTAAGTATTTCCAATCAGTTTTGTAGAAATCATAAGATCCTCTACGGAAACCGCTAAACCCTAGGTTTAATGCCATTTCTTCAGAGTTTTCAAACAGTCCATAAGCAGTACCTCCTTGAGATCCTTGAGACACAGCGCTTAGCATGTTATCAAATTCTAGTGAAGTTTGACGCTGTAAAAATAGCATGTTTTCTTCAATAGCTCCTTGAGTATCTAAGTTCTTTAAAATCTCATCAAAGTCATCTAAACCGCTCGCGCCGCTAAATCCAACTTCAACATTACCTCTAGACTGTATAGCAGCAAACATACCTTCAGTACCTTTGAATCCTGCATTTGCAGCAGATCCAGCACCAGCAGCACTAGCAAGCTCGCCTTCAATAACGCTCATCTCTAAATAGTCTTCAAAACGTAAACGAGTTTCAGATTCAGCTTTTAAATACCATAGGTATCCAGAAGTTCCGTCTTCAGTAGCAACTTCTACCCAACCAATCTGAGCCATATCAGAACCGTTGATAGTGTAAGTGTTACGAATAATGATAGGAGAGTTAGAAAATTGAGTAAAAGCAGGATCAATACTAATATTAGTAGTACCAACTTGTGCTCCAGCCACGCCATTCCAGTTATTTGTTTGTGATCCTTTATTAAATTCAGAACCATATACAAATATCTTAACAACAGCACCTAAAGCAGCTGTAGTCTGAGCAGTATAAGGAGCAACGATAAGAGCACCAGTGTTTGTCGTGCTGCTAGTTACGATACATTTAAGTTCGTTTCCAGCACCGTCCAAAGCAACTATAGTTTGCCCCGGAGATACTACGTTAGTAATAGCAGGAAGACCAGCTGCAGCCGCTCTTACTGGAATAGTAATAGTTGATACACCACCAGCAATTACGTTTGTACAGTTGTCATATGCAATGTGTAATCTGTTTTGTTCTGACCAAATAACTTGATCTGATGTCATTGGCATTTCAGCTCCAACCATACGTAAGAATCCAGAAAGAGTTCTGTTTCCGTAACGCTCTACTTCTTGTTCGTAGATTTCAGGTAGATACTGTTGTGCAAAATCATTACCAGCGCCTGTGTTAAACGCTAAATAGTTTGTCGCTAGCAATTGTTGTGCTTGCGAAGGTACTATCGAACCGAATTGTGGACTTAATGAAGCCATAATAGTTTAATTTTAATTGTTAAATTTTCTTGTTTTAATCTTAAGCTTTGAAGAATCAAGACCGCTAATTGCTTTTACTTTTAATCCATTAACAAACACATTACCATCTTGCGTAGCTCGAGGTTCTGTAGTTATGTTTTTAGATTTAGCCAATTGACTTTTAATTGCATCAGTTTTACCTTGCTCATAAAAATGTTGTGCTATAGTGTCAGCATTTCGCGCTGCGTATAAAGCCTTGTGATAGCCTTTTGTATCAACAACTTCTCCTTTATCGTTTAAGAACGTCTTAATGAATGTAGAAATGTCTTTTTGGTTATCTGCAACCTTAACAGGATCTTTAACGCCATATCTAAACTTTTTCTCTCCAACCTTAAAATCAAAACCTTTGAATTCGTTGTTGAGAAGCTCGTCTGTTTGGCTACGGAACCTTTCTTGGTTAACTTTACTGAGCTCTTGCTCCTCGTTGTATCGGTTAAAAAAGTCTGTAGCTTTTTGTTGCTCAGGATTAATCCCAGGTCTCAACTTGATCTCTGCGTAATATTTATCCTTAAGCGAATCCAAATAGCTTTTAGCTTTTGCAACCTCTTCTT
>Ga0209199_1004631_pt1 | contig 12512 bp, 13 predicted proteins | sample COGITO_mtgs_1105_7_FD_184805 | JGI IMG/M metagenome (GOLD analysis project Ga0209199, IMG submission 184805) | Pelagic marine microbial communities from North Sea - COGITO_mtgs_110523 (SPAdes) (version 2) | ecosystem: Environmental > Aquatic > Marine > Epipelagic ...
CGTGCGCGGATTCGAGCCGCTATTGGCCCATCAATCAGTCAGGGCGCCTATGAGGTTGGCCCGGATTTTTTCGATAACTTCACCATGGAACATTCTGATAATGCGCGTTTTTTCGCTGGTGGTACGAACGACCGCCTGCAGTTTGACCTCATTGGTTTTGGCCTGCTCAAACTGCGCCAAGCCGGCGTTGGATATGCCGAATGGACCGGGCATTGCACCTATTCAGAACCGGATAGATTTTATTCTTATCGACAGGCAACGCACCGTAAAGAGTCCGACTATGGACGGCTGATTTCGGTAATAAAACTATAGAGACGGTTGTCACCCACCGACTGATAACACAGGCCTGCCGCCCTCAGGCTTTTTCTAATTGGGCGTGTCTACGATCAGATCCATCTATCTTCGCAGAACCCTTTAGGCCTTAATCTGCAAGCGCTCTTCCAGCACATCAAACGGCACGCCCGGCTCGTCTTTGGCCCCACGGATCACCAAAGAGGTTTTAACGCTGCCTACATTGTCTGCTGCCGTCAACTCGGAGGTCAGGAAAGACTGAAAGGTGCTCAGATCGGGTGCGACGCATTTGAGGATGAAATCAACCTCGCCGTTCAGCATATGACATTCACGTACCAGCGGCCACGCCCGGCAGCGATCTTCAAACGCGCTCAGATCCACTTCTGCCTGCCGCTGCAAACCAACCATTGCAAACACCTGCACCTCAAAGCCTAATTCGCGCGGATCGATATCTGCGTGATAACCGCGAACATAGCCCTGTTCTTCAAGCGTCCGTACCCGCCGCAAACAGGGGGGGGCCGAAATCCCAACCCTCCGGGCCAGTTCAACATTTGTCATACGCCCATCGGCCTGTAGCTCAGCCAGAATCATACGGTCAATAGGATCTAGACGGGTGGCGGGCATATCAATTCCTTTAGTTTCCTTTAGCTTACCCCAGAACCGGCTCATACGCAATAATATTTCACAACATTGAAATTTTATTACGCATGTTGCGTTCGAAGGGGTAATTCTAATGGGTAAGATAGGGGGGTGCGCCGCCCGTCATCTGCCGGTATATGTGCAAAAAATGCTAGAGGTTATTCTTAAAGAGGTCGGCAATGACAGACGCGATTCACACCAAGGTTTTGATCATCGGCTCCGGGCCTGCGGGCTATACCGCCGGGGTCTATGCCAGCCGCGCAATGCTGGCACCTATTCTGGTGCAGGGAATCGAACCTGGCGGTCAATTGACCACAACAACCGAAGTCGAGAACTGGCCCGGTGACACCGAGGTACAAGGTCCCGACCTAATGGTGCGGATGGAGGCGCATGCAAAGGCGATGGGATGCGAGGTTATCAGTGATATTATCCATGACCTCGACACCTCAAAACGCCCCTTCATCGCCAAAAGTGACAACGGCCGCACATATACTGCGGATGCGGTCATTCTTGCGACAGGCGCGCGGGCAAAATGGCTGGGTCTGGCCACAGAAGAAAAGTTCAAAGGCTTTGGCGTGTCAGCTTGCGCCACCTGTGATGGCTTCTTTTATCGCGGACAGGAAATTGCCGTGATCGGTGGCGGCAATACCGCCGTGGAAGAGGCACTGTTTTTGACAAATTTTGCCAGCAAGGTCACGCTGGTGCACCGCCGCGACGAATTACGCGCTGAAAAAATTCTTCAGGACCGGCTGATGAAAAATCCTAAAATCGAACCGCTCTGGTTCCACCAGTTGGAAGAAGTTCTTGGCGAGGATACACCACTGGGCGTGAGCGGCATTCGGGTCAGACATACCAAAACCGGCGAGATGCACGATATTCCTTGCAAGGGTGTGTTCATCGCCATCGGCCATGCCCCGGCAAATGAGCTGATAAAAGATGACCTCGAATTGCACAACGGTGGCTATGTCAAAGTAAAACTTGGCAGCACCGAGACCTCTATTCCCGGTATATTTGCCGCGGGCGATCTTACAGATCACGTCTACCGACAGGCTGTGACCTCGGCAGGCATGGGATGTATGGCCGCTTTGGACGCGGAACGCTTTTTAGCGGAAAGTGCTGACGATCTCGAAAAATAAGGATAAGTTTCCGAAAATGCGGAAAACATTGGCACGCTTTGAGCTTGAATAACGCTGGTGCTACCCGCTAAACCGCTAGGGTCTGGTTTCCAGATTAACTTCGCGAAAACCGCGCGGCAAAATTGTCTTTACAATCGTGGATACGAATACATGAATTTACAGAACCTGGCACCAATTTCGGAACTGTATGTATCTTATGAGTCTGCTCAAAAACTCAAGCTCGATGCTGCAGATTTGACCAGTTGGGATCTGACCCCGCGTCAAATATGTGATCTCGAACTGCTGATGAATGGGGGCTTCACCCCTTTGAAAGGGTTTCTCAGCGAAGCTGATTACCTGTCGGTTCTGGAAGATATGCGCCTCGCTGACGGCAGCCTCTGGCCCATGCCAATTACCCTTGATGTCCCGGAGACATTTGCACAGGGACTAACCCTTGGCCAAGACATCGCGCTGCGCGATCAAGAGGGTGTCATCCTTGCCACGATGACTGTCACTGACAACTGGACCCCCGACAAAGCCCATGAGGCCAAACAGGTTTTTGGCGCCGATGACAGCACCCATCCGGCCGTGAATTATCTGCATCAACAGGCCGGAGCAGTTTATCTGGGTGGCCCGGTGATCGGCATTCAACAACCGGTGCATTATGATTTTCGGGGCCGGCGCGACACGCCGAACGAATTGCGCGCCTATTTTCGCAAGCTTGGCTGGCGCAAAGTTGTCGCTTTTCAAACCCGCAACCCACTGCACCGCGCCCATCAAGAACTTACGTTTCGTGCCGCTAAAGAAGCCCAGGCAAATCTGTTGATACACCCGGTTGTCGGCATGACAAAACCCGGCGATGTCGATCACTTTACCCGCGTGCGTTGCTATGAGGCAGTGTTGGATAAATACCCGCAATCGACCACGGCGATGTCACTGCTTAATCTGGCCATGCGCATGGCAGGCCCCCGTGAGGCGGTCTGGCACGCGCTTATTCGCAAAAACCACGGTTGCACGCATTTCATCATCGGCCGCGACCACGCCGGCCCCGGCAAAAATGCACAGGGCGAAGACTTCTATGGCCCCTATGATGCCCAACAATTGTTTCGCAAATACCAGGACGAAATTGGCATCGAGATGGTTGATTTCAAGCATATGGTTTATGTGCAGGAACGCGCTCAATACGAGCCCGCCGATGAGGTGGCCGGCGATGTGACCGTTTTGAACATCTCGGGTACAGAATTGCGCCGACGACTGTCAGAGGGGTTGGAAATTCCCGAATGGTTCAGTTTTCCTGAGGTTGTCGACCAGTTGCGGCTCAGCAAACCTCAGCGCAGCAAACAGGGCTTTACCGTCTTTTTTACCGGGCTTTCCGGCTCCGGGAAATCCACAATTGCCAATGCGTTGATGGTCAAGCTAATGGAAATGGGCGGCCGCCCCGTAACGCTTTTGGATGGGGACATTGTACGCAAAAACCTGTCATCCGAGTTAGGGTTCAGCAAAGAACACCGCGACCTTAACATCCGCCGAATCGGCTATGTCGCCTCTGAGATCACCAAAAACGGTGGCATTGCCATCTGCGCCCCGATTGCGCCCTACCACACCACCCGCCGCGCCGTTCGTGAAGATGTCGAAGCCTTTGGCGCATTTATTGAGGTGCATATCGCCACATCACTGGAAGAATGCGAACGGCGCGATCGCAAGGGACTGTATAAATTGGCGCGCGAGGGAAAGATCAAAGAATTTACCGGCATCTCCGACCCCTATGAAATACCCGAGGCCCCCGAGTTACGCTTGTCGACTGAAAATGAAGAGGTGGACAATTGCGCCCATCAAGTCATCCTTAAACTTGAAAGCCTTGGGTTGATTGCCGGATAGACGTTTGCTCATTTGAGATGCGCAGATGTGGGCCTGCGCATTACACAGAAATGGCCTAGGACGAGACTGCGAATGAAGACCGTGGACAAATTTCCACCCAAGGTCAGTGCAGTGTCATCGGAGTCAGGTCGTTATCTCGTGCCAAACTATATGCCAATGCGCGATTCTCGACCACAGCGACACGCTCACCGTCGGCCTTATGCACCGCATACAAAGTCTTATCCGGTCCGACCTGTCGCTGTAAATCCAACGGCAGTTCTGTCACCGCCACTGTTTTGATATAAACCAGATCATCAGTATCGAAATGGGAAAAATCATATTTGCTATGCATGGTCATCGACCTTTCTTAATCTGAATAGTTTTTATGATACTGTCGGGAACAGACTGGGTCAAATCGAGATGCAGCAGCCCGTTTTCCATCACCGCCTCACCCACCTCGACACCTTCGGCCAAGACAAACACTCGCTGGAACTGCCGCTTAGCGATCCCCCGGTGTAAAAACACCCGCGGCGCGTCATCTTCGCTTTGGCGACCACGGATCACCAATTGGCGGTCCTCAACCGTGACCGATAGGTCCGTCTCGGCAAAACCCGCGACAGCAAGGCTGATACGATAGGAGTGATCGGTGGTTTGTTCGATATTAAACGGAGGATACCCCTCATTACCGGATTTCGCTGTCCGCTCAAGTAAATTCGCAAGCGGCTCAAATCCCAACATGTGAGGATAAGCGGTGAGGCTTAATTTTGTCATGACACATCCTTTTTTAAGCGAGCGTCGTTATTAAGGGTCCTTTTTGGCACCCTTACGTGATATATGGGGCCACAATCGTATTCGTTCAAGACTTTTGCAAAACTTGTGATAACGATTGGAGTGATTTTTTTTAAGACTAAGCTAGGACATTCATGACAACGCCCACCGACATCACCATGAAAACAGAAGATGTCTTGCGCGTCGAGTTGGAAGTGTTTCGCCACGAACACCGCGATTTAGATGATGCCATTGCGGCATTATCCAAATTGGCACGGCAGATCAACTGACCCTCAAGCGATTAAAAAAGAAAAAACTTGCATTAAAAGATATGATCACGCGGATTGAAGATCGTCTGACACCGGAAATCATTGCGTAGCAGCTCAAACTGGCTATATTGCGCGTTTTTAAAGTGTGAGGCGGCCCATGACACAGGTAAAAATCGGCATCATCATGGGCAGTCAATCCGACTGGCCGACTATGAAGGCCGCGGCCGAAATTCTCGATGAATTGCAGCTACCCTATGAGACCCGAATTGTCTCGGCGCACCGAACGCCCGACCGGCTGTGGAACTATGGCAAAACCGCCACAGAGCGCGGGTTGCAGGTGATCATTGCCGGTGCCGGTGGCGCGGCGCATCTGCCGGGCATGATGGCTTCAAAAACCCGCCTGCCGGTGATTGGTGTGCCAGTCCAAACCCAAGCGCTTTCAGGCGTGGACAGCCTGTATTCAATCGTACAAATGCCGCGCGGCTTTCCCGTTGCCACGATGGCGATCGGCGCCAGTGGGGCCGCAAATGCAGGATTGATGGCCGCAGGCATTTTGGCCTTGCAGGATGACGGTCTTGCCCAGCGTCTCGATGCGTGGCGCGCCGCGCTTTCCACCGCAATTCCGGAGACCCCAAACGATGCATAAACCGCTTTCAACCGGCGCCACAATCGGAATACTCGGCGGTGGCCAATTGGGTCGTATGCTGTCTGTCGCCGCAGCACGACTTGGCTTTCGCAGCCATATTTTTGAACCGGGCATTGGCTGCCCTGCCAGCCATGTCGCCGACCAACTCACCACGGCCAGCTATACGGATACAGACGCACTGCAACGTTTTGCTGAAACCGTGGATGTGATCACCTACGAGTTTGAAAACATCCCGACCTCGGCGCTGGATGTGCTGGAACAGGTGGCAACCATACGCCCCGGCCGCGAGGCGCTGCGCATTTCGCAAGACCGGCTGACCGAAAAAGACTTTCTGAATAGTTTGGGCCTAAAAACCGCCCCCTATGCCGCAATCGACGATGCGCCCGCGCTGGGCGCTGCCCTGAATGCCTTTGGCACGGCTGCAATTTTAAAAACCCGGCGTTTTGGCTATGACGGCAAAGGGCAGGTCCGCCTACAGCCCGACAGTGATCCCCAGGCAGCTGTCGCAGATTTGGCCGGACAAGCGGCGTTGCTTGAAGGGTTTGTCGACTTCAGCCACGAGGTGTCTGTGATCGGCGCACGTGGGGCTGATGGCGCCGTGTGCTGCTTTGATCCCGGAGAAAATGTGCACAGCGATGGTATTCTGCGCACCACCACCCTGCCCGCGCGGCTCAGTGCAGCGCAGCGGATGGATGCGGTTTTGTTGACCGCCAATATTTTAAACGCGCTGGACTATGTCGGCGTTATGGGGGTTGAGTTATTTGTCACCTCTGAGGGGTTGATCGTCAATGAAATCGCCCCGCGCGTGCACAACTCTGGCCATTGGACCCAAAACGGCTGCGTTGTGGATCAATTCGAGCAACATATCCGCGCGATTGCCAACTGGCCGCTCGGCGATGGCACCCGCCACTGCGATGTGGTGATGGAGAACCTGATCGGTGATGATATGGGCCGGATAGGTACCATCGTCAAAGACCCCACCTCGGCAGTGCATCTCTATGGCAAAGCCGAAATCAAACCCGGCCGCAAAATGGGCCATGTGAACCGCATCGTTCCGGCGCAAACCCGCAAAGTTTAAAGAAAACGCTCGGCCACCGCCCCGGTCAGATAACTGGGGCGGCCTTTGGCAAAGGTGGCCATCACCCGCTGGCTGTCAGGATCAAGCACGACGAAATCGCCGCGCATACCAATTTCCAGAGCGCCGCGATCAGACAGGCCCAAAATCCGCGCCGGACCACTTGAAATTAACCCCCAGGCACGCGTAAGTCCGATGTCCTCGGCCAGCGCCAAGGCTGCAAAGCGCAATGATGGATAATGGTAATCCGACGCCAAGGCGCAGCATAGCTTGCGCCGCGCCATATCTGCGGCACTGACGTTGCCATTATGCGATCCGCCGCGCACCACATTCGGTGCCCCCAGAACAACCGATCTTTGCGTGGTTGCAGCCGCTTCTGCGGCCGCTTCGGTTTCAGGGAATTCAGAGACTATGGCCCCAAGACCCCGTGCAAGAGCATCTGCAGCCGCATCCGCATCGTCGTGACTGCCCAACAGAGTTTCGCGCGCCTGCAGCCGCCGTGACAGGACCTGCAACGCTGCAGGCACCTCTGATGACCGGGAATGCATCTCTGCAAGCAGGCGTAAATGTTCTTGCGGGTTGCGACCTGACTTTAACGCCTGCCCCGTCAGTCTGGGTGGCTTTTTGCCCGCCGCCAACGACCGATGCGGCAGATGGTCATTGAACACCACATAAGGCACCTGAAACCGGCACACGAGATCGTAAAACCGCGTGTAGTGATCCAGCATATGCGTCTCAAATCGCAATTGCACGGACAGATCAGTGTCGAAATGCCCCGCCATATCCGACCATGCGCTTAAAAACGCCAGTGCAAATTCAGGGCTGCGCATGCCGCCTTCCCAGCTATAGAACTGTGCCAGAACCGCTGTTGTGATGCCGTTCGCAGCCAGTTCAGCCTCTGTGGCCACAAGCCCCGCACCTAGGTTTCTTACCGCGCCGCGCCGGGGGGCGAGATGACGCTCGAACCCATCTCCATGAAGATCAATGATGCCGGGCAACACCCAATAGCCGCTTAGGTCAATCTGGCGATTTTGTGGTGTTTCGACAAAAACGCCATCTGACAGGGACACAACATCCGGGACCAACCCACCGGGTCGAAGGATTTGCGCGCCGGTTAGGTCACATTGCATTTGGGAACATCCTAATGTTGTGTCAAAGCCCTTACAGCATCCATCAGGGTGACGTCACGCGCAAATGCACCTTGCCGCAAAAACCACAGCACCTGATACAAAACCAGCGGATTATTCATCAAAAAACTATGGATGACGGGCAATGTGATATGATCAGTCATACCTTTCAGTGCGGTTGCTGCCACCGAGACCGCGCCATCATCACGCCCAGGGATCAGAGCCGAAAACAGCGGGTTGACCGAACGGCTTCCCGCAATCACCCCTAAAGGATAGCGCGCCTGCGGCAGCACCGGCGCCACACCATCGGTCCCTAATTGCTGGCTCGCCGGCCCATTAAGCCATGAAAAAAATCGCATATCGCCAAATACATCCACAACTTCTGACCCCTGATTGGGCGGTGCTAGCATAACAACTCTGCCCAGCCTTACGCGCCGGTCCTGCGCCGCGGGCCCCGTTAACCCGGCCTGATCGACCGGAACGTCCAACCGGTCCTGCGCCAACCAGATACGCACCAATATCGCCCCCATCGAATGCGTAACGATATGCACGGTGTCAGCCTCGCAGGCGTCAAAGGCCCGTGGCAGCGTTTGTTCGGCCAACACAAACAAATCAGCCTCGGTAGAGGGATAGGACTGAACGACAACCTCATAGCCATGGCGTTGCAAGATTTTTTGCATCACCACGAAGGACAAGTCACTGCGGTTGAGGCCATGAATAAGAACAACACAATCGGCGGCAGCACAAAAAGGCCAGATACAAAAAATGATTATAGCGACACGCATGGATCTGAGATAGGCATAGGGCAATACAATTTAAAGAGAAGAAGAACGACGTTATGTCAGACGCAACGATCTGTGCAACCCCAGCGAAATCGCAATCCCGCCCAATACCAGACCACAGGCAAGAATAAACTTTACCGTCACGAGTTCCCCTAAAAGCAGCACACCCGCGGCCATCGCCAAAACCGGAACCACCAGTTGCGACACCGAGGCGATCGAGGTGCTGATCTGGGGCAAAATCCAGTACCAAAGCGCATAGCCCATCGCCGATGTCACCGCCCCCGACAGCAACGCCAACATGACGCCATAGGACGTAATGACGGGTGTTGCGGATGTAGAAAACCAAACCACGGCAGCGCAAAGCGGTAAAGAGAGCGCAAAACTGGCCGCGGTTGCAGGCAAACTGGGACCGGCGTTTCGACCAACAAGTGAATACCAGCCCCAACCCAAACCCGCCAAAACCATCAAACAGACCGCTAAAGGGTCCATGATTACAGAGGCTGTGGGCGCCAGCAGGTAACAAAGCCCGCCAAACGCAATGCTGGCACCGGTCACCCGATATAGGGGCAATTGCTCTTTGGCGAAAACCGCCGCGCCAAACATCGCAATTTGTACCACACCAAATAGGATTAGCGCACCAACACCCGTATCAAGCTTGGTATAGGCATAGGAAAACCCCAGCATATAAAAACTAAGACCCAATGTTGAACTCAGACGCTTTGGCCCCCGCAGGGACCCGACGCTTTTTTGTCGGGCTGTCAGCAGGACCAAGACCGCCGCACCTGAGCCAAGCCGCAATAGTACGAAATAGCCCGGATCAATCGCCGTCTCGGCAAACGCCAGACGGGTCAAAATCGAATTGCCTGCAAAAGCCAGCATTGTTACCGCGATCCAGAAAAACAAAACCCTCACATCCTTGAATGCAACATTGGCGAGACCAGTCTAGTGTGAGAACCACAGACATCAGCGCGACCAAGATTAGGATATTCCACGTCCAGACCTCTGATGCCCAGACCAAGCGCCATGTAGCATTTTATCTGCTTAATGCCACGCAGCTTAAGCCCTCTTTCTAATATCACCTGATGGCAATGAGCCCTTGTCACAATGCCCATCACACGGGATTTAAAAATCGTGTAAAAAGTCAAATTCTGCCCCTTGATAGAATACCTTCACCACAGGCTCATACCCCTCAATCCACCTGCAAGTACACCGCCCACAAGGTATTGTCGCGAATGCCCAAACAGCCCTTGTCACCAGATACCAGCGATTAATCGACCTAAAAAACCCTCTCACCGCGACTGAGGCGGCAAATTGTTAGCCGCATCATGACACCATCTTTCCCATATAAGGTTACGCTGAATCGGCACGCGAAAAGCCCGGAGAGGGCACAAGTGCCGGCCCGAATCACTTGATACACCCGCACGCAGGGCCGCGTAACACCCACCAAGCCTCTGTACTGGCGCATGGTGAAATAAAAAGGGCCCGCACAATGGCGGACCCAATTACGTTTGCATCAGGGGCGATGATTACATCATGCCGCCCATGCCACCCATGCCACCCATATCGGGCATGCCGCCGCCGCCGCCAGCGGCGCCTTTGGGTTCTGGTTTATCAGCGACCATTGCTTCGGTTGTGATCAGCAGACCCGCGATGGACGCGGCATCTTCCAGAGCCGTCCGCACAACTTTGGCCGGATCGAGAACACCATCTGCGAACAGATCGCCGTAGGACTCGGTTTGTGCGTTAAAGCCGAACGACGTGTCATCGCTTTCACGAACTTTTCCAGCAACAACCGCCCCGTCAACACCAGCATTCTCAGCAATTTGACGCAGAGGTGCTTCGATGGCTTTGCGTACGATGGAGATACCAACGTTTTGGTCAGCATTGGCACCGGTTAGACTGCCCAGCGCTTTGCCGGCCTGTACCAGCGCAACACCACCACCGACGACAACGCCTTCTTGAACCGCAGCACGGGTCGCGTTCAGCGCATCATCAACGCGGTCTTTACGTTCTTTGACTTCCACCTCGGTCATTCCGCCAACACGGATCACGGCAACACCGCCAGCCAGCTTGGCCACACGCTCTTGCAGTTTTTCCCGGTCGTAATCAGACGAGGTTTCTTCGATTTGCTGGCGGATTTGTGAAACGCGCGCTTCAATCTCCGCTTTTTCGCCGTTGCCGTCCACAACAGTGGTTTCGTCCTTGGTGATTTGAACTTTCTTGGCAGTGCCAAGCATATCCATAGTCACGTTCTCAAGCTTCATGCCAAGATCTTCACTGATCACCTGACCACCAGTCAGGATTGCCAGATCTTGCAACATCGCTTTGCGACGATCACCGAAACCAGGTGCTTTGACCGCAGCAATTTTCAGACCGCCACGCAGTTTGTTAACAACCAAAGTTGCCAGCGCTTCGCCTTCGACGTCTTCTGCAATAATCAACAGCGGCTTTTGCGATTGAATAACCGATTCCAGCAGCGGAACCATAGATTGCAGAGAAGACAGTTTCTTTTCGTGCAGCAAGATCATGCAATCTTCCAGCTCGGTGGTCATTTTGTCCGGGTTGGTGACAAAATATGGGCTGAGATAACCGCGGTCGAACTGCATGCCTTCGACAACATCGGTCTCTGTTTCCAGACCTTTGTTTTCTTCGACAGTGATCACGCCCTCGTTGCCGACTTTTTGCATCGCATCGGCGATTTGACGACCGATTTCGGCCTCACCGTTGGCCGAAATTGTACCGACCTGTGCGACTTCGTCGCTGTCTTTGACTTCACGCGACGCTGACTTAATCGAGTCAACAATATTGGTTGTTGCCAGATCGATGCCACGCTTCAGATCCATCGGGTTCATGCCCGCTGCAACTGATTTCAGGCCTTCTTTAACGATCGCTTGGGCCAAAACTGTAGCCGTCGTGGTGCCGTCACCGGCTTCGTCATTGGTGCGGCTGGCAACTTCTTTTACCATTTGCGCACCCATATTTTCGAACTTGTCTTCAAGTTCGATCTCTTTTGCAACCGTCACACCATCTTTGGTGATTCTTGGTGCGCCAAAGGATTTGTCCAGAACAACGTTCCGACCTTTGGGTCCCAGCGTTACCTTTACGGCATCGGCCAGAATATTTACGCCGCGTAGCATGCGGTCGCGGGCATCAGTACTAAATTTGACGTCCTTAGCAGCCATTTTGCTTGCTCCTGAATGTCTGAGTTAAATGGGATGCGATTAGGACAGAACGCCCAGAATATCGCTTTCTTTCATGATCAACAGTTCTTCACCGTCGACAGTCACTTCTGTACCGGACCATTTGCCGAACAGAACCTTGTCGCCGGCTGAAACAGCCATATCGATCAGTTCGCCGCTATCTTTGCGGGCGCCGTCACCGCAGGAGACGACTTCGCCCTCTGCTGGCTTTTCTTTTGCACTATCGGGGATAATCAAACCCCCTGCAGTTTTCTCGTCGCCTTCCGTGCGACGGACCAGAACTCGGTCATGAAGCGGTTTGAATGCCATGCCTTGAGGCTCCTTAGCTCAACGTTTCTGTTATATTCCGGACCAATTCCGGGCGTTAGCACTCACCAAAGGCGAGTGACAACGATCGGTAGATAAGAGCCCCATCCAAGCTTGTCAACGGCCACATAGAAATAATTTGGCACTTCGCAATTTTTTCCAAAGTTGGCCTTTAATCTCGGTTTTAGCCCCTGTGACCTGTATTTTACCGGCACAGTTAGACACTGAATGCCACATATAATTCTCTCTTCATCAGTCCCGTCACATCAGCCGGTTTACCTGTCCATGATCGATAAAGGCGTGTGACTTACCATCGGACCGAGCCTTGCATTAATGCCGCCCACCCTGTAATACAATTTTTGAGAGGTTGGCGCGGGCAGGCACCTCGCCAACCCGGTCAGATCCGGAAGGAAGCAGCCGTAACGAGCCCCGCTTGG
>Ga0209199_1004636_pt1 | contig 12502 bp, 12 predicted proteins | sample COGITO_mtgs_1105_7_FD_184805 | JGI IMG/M metagenome (GOLD analysis project Ga0209199, IMG submission 184805) | Pelagic marine microbial communities from North Sea - COGITO_mtgs_110523 (SPAdes) (version 2) | ecosystem: Environmental > Aquatic > Marine > Epipelagic ...
ATATTAAGTGATTGATAAATCTATCACACAAACAAAGGCAAGTTTTCACTTACTTCATTAGTGGCTTTTCTTTATTCTTGGTAAAGTGTATTGTAAGGCTGTTTGAAACATCTTAATACGTTGATTAGCGTCTAACTCATTTACGTTTAAAGAAGCTATTAAATCGTCTATAAGTAGTTGTAGTTTTTCTTTTACTTCTGATGTTATTTTGTTGTGGCTACCTTAAGCTTTGGGCCATTTAATTCTGATTTAATTTCAGTCATTATTTGTTCTACGGATAAACCTTCTATAAATCCTTTTTCGTTAATTTCATAATGCTCTTGAAGGATATTTTTTAGGGTAATGACATCGTTAATATCACAAATAGGTCCGTGTCCGGGAATTATTTTTGTTTGACCGTTGGAAATAAATAATGATTAAAGTTTTAATCAGCTTCCAAGGTAACTTTTAATATTCCGTTTTGCTTGTAAATGATGTCTTTCTATGTGAAATCGAAGAAATTCGAGCCTTTGATGAAAGTCTAACTCTCCTGAAATAGGATGTGCGTGGGCAATAACACGTAACATATCATCAGTTAGTTTGTTTCCAAATTCAAAAAGAATATTTTGAAGACTCTTAAACGAGGTGAGCCAAAATTTAAATGACCCCCTTACTCGTGGAGCTGCAATGTCAGGAACCTCTTCTTTTTCTTTCCAGGTTAAATCAATTATCTTTTCTATTGACAATCCTTTATTTTTTGAGTCATATTTAAGCTCTATTTTACCCTCTGAAATTTCATTTAAAACTTTTGCCATAACCGCAACCCCCAAAAATTCTGCCCAATAAAGGTGTTCTGTTATTTCAATAATATTCCAAGAATATTCATCTTTTTTGAATTCTATATTCTCCTTTGACAGTATTTGTACCGTATTTAAATAGCTAGCTCGCGATTTTTCAACAGAATTTATCAGAACTTTGACCTGTGACATTTTAAAATATTTGTTGTTATTGTTATTTGATTAAATATAGAAAGAAAGTTTTGATGTTTAAATGCAATAATATTTCGGCTTAACCAATATATTCATTTAACAATGTAGCACCTATTCCTAAAGTTAAAATTATAATTACAATTATCCATTTTGTTTTTCACTTTTGTCCATATCATAAATATATTGAAAAATCTCTTCTCCGTATTTTTCTTCCCTGAACTTAATGAAGAGGATATGGCTATTCTATAAGCCCTTTTTCTTTCCGCAAATTTCTTGCCCGTAAAGTTGTGTTGCCAATAGTATATCGCTTAAATATTCTTTTTGCTCAATTATCTGTCCAGTATCATTAACGGTATATTTAATGGCATAATCGTTTTCATATTTCCCTCCAACTCCTTCCATTCTTCCTTCTGCAAAAACCATTGCTGTTCTTCCATCTACAATTATACTTTTGTATTCAACTCCAACATCTCCTTTGAGAAGCGAACCAAAATTACCTGAAAACTCTAAAAACTCATCCCAACTATAAGTTTTTGAAATATCTAATTGACCAGTTAAAGTAAAAGTGAAGTTATCGGCAAGAAGTGATTTCATTAATTCAATTTCTCCATCCATTTGAGCATTGAATGCTTTTAAAACTGTTTCTCTGGTTTGTTCAGTTAGAATTTCCTGTTGTGATTTAACAGGTTTATTATCGCAAGAAATAAAAGTAATAGTTAAAAGTAAGATTAGTGCTTTTTTCATTTTAATTGATTTATGATTAATAAATTACTAATATAAAAAACTCTATCTACTCCATATTTTTCTTCCTGAACTTAATGAAGAGGATATGCCTGTGGTTTAGAATAATGCAATTGCATTTACTGGTGAACCTGTCCCTCCCTTAAATCTTAAAGGCTGGACAGAAATAAAAAACTCCCATTTATTTTGTTTTTTAGCCTCCTTCGAAATTTGTTCTAAATTTAGGTTATCTAATAATGGCATTCCCATTGAGACAAGTGTTAACTTATGAACTGGACTTCCTTCTTCTGGAATTCCTGAAGGTTGAGCATCATTTGTACCATCTGAACCTAAAACAGAAACTTGACGTTCATATAATAGTGATGTAATTTTATAATCTACCCCTGCACTTACTTTTGAATAGTCCGAATCACCTTTGATGCTTTTTTCTGACCATCTTCCTGTTCTAATTAGAACAATATCTCCTTTTTCTATTTTAACATTATACTTTTCTTCAAATTTTAAAATATCGTTTATTGTTATTTTTGTTCCTGCATCAAGATATTCTTTGCCATACAATAATGGAATATCAATCAAAACTCCTTTAGACATAATACCACCGCTAAATGCCTCAATACCAAGCTCTTCAAACCCTTGTGATGTGATATTTGATGCATCATAACCATTATATAATTTTCCTCCCTGACCCAAATGCGCTAATCCATCCATATGTGAGACAGTGAATCCGTGATATGATATACTATAGTTATCTGTAGCCCAATCGTAACCTTTAAACTCGACAGATGATGCTTGATGATTATATTTTGTGATTTCGTCAAAATCAGAATGATTGATTTGAGAGGAATCTTGAGTAATATTAAATGATAGAGAGACTGAAATTCCTTTTTCAGGTAGCTTAAGGGCATTCAATATTTTATTATTATCGATATAATTTACTGTTCCCTTTTTATCTTTATTACCCCATTTTCCTTTATTTGATACCTTTTCAAATAATTTATCATAAGTTTTCTTTTCAGGAGAAACATTTTGAGAATTGCAAGAGTAAAATACAGATAGGAAAATGATTAAAATATAGTATTTCATTTTAATTGATTTATGGTTAATTAGCTACTAATATAAGAAAATCTACAATATCTCTAATCCGTGTTATTCTTTCTGAACTTACCAAACAAACAAAGGCAAGTCTTCACTTACTTCATTAGTAGCTTGTTTCATTCTTGGTAAAGTGTATTGTAAGGCTATTTGAAGCATCTTAATACGCTGATTAGCATCTAACTCATTTACGTTTAAAGAAGCTATTAAATCGTCTATAAGTAGTTGTAACTTCTCTTTTACTTCTGCGGTTCTTTTAATAATAGCGGTCTGTTGGGGATATTTTGGTTAGATTTAAAACAAGAAAACACCACTAAAGTTAATTAGAGGCGAATTCATGAAAACCTTCGAATTCAATATTAACTTAATCCCCACAATTAGCAACATTACTGCGAATGCTTTTTTCAATGCTGCCGCAGGTAATTTATGAGTAAGTTTTGCACCCATACGTGCGGTGAAAAAGCTAGCTAAACTCACACAAATAAATGCATAAATATGTACAAAGCCTAATACACCATTAGGCAATGCCTCTTTTACACTAGGATCAACAAATTGGCCAAAGACAAAAAATCCAAAAGCACCAGAAGCAGCAATCGGTAAGCCACAGGCGGCCGATGTACCCACTGCTTTCTGAATTTTCAAACCATAATAACTTAATATCGGGACGGTTAATGTACCTCCGCCAATACCAAAAATAGCAGAAAAAATACCGATAAAACCACCCAAGCTAGTCTGCCCCAAAGGCGATGGTAGTTTGCTAAAGTTGTTTTCTTCTAAGGATTTGTTTTTCGTAAACAACATTTTTAATCCTACCAAGAAGGCACCAATACCAATTATTGCCTGAAGTGAATTACCTTGAATAACAGATGCAACACCAGCACCAATAAATGAACCGATTACCAATCCTGGTGCCATGCGTTTCCATACACTCCAATTTACGGCTCCTCCACTATCGTGTGCACGAAGTGAACTTATAGACGTAACAATAATGGTTGTAAGAGATGTACCAATACCAACATGTGTAAGCGCAGCTTCTGGGACGCCTTGTACTTTAAAAATGTAAATTAATATTGGTACAATTATCATACCCCCACCAATACCAAAAAAACCTGCAAGTAACCCAGATATAGCACCTGCAGCGAGATAATAGAGAATATATATATATACAAATTAAATTTTTGATAATTTTATTAGTTTTCAGGTCTCCATTTGATGAAATAAAACAATTGAATTAAGCATCAAATATGAAAATCATTTTTGAATTAATACATTGGAACTAAATCCCAAGTTCTTTGCGTATAATTTTTGCTCCTGCGCTTAAAGCATTTAACTTTCTTCTAGCTACGTTTCGGGATAACGGAGCCATTCCACAGTTTGTACTAGGATAAAGATTTTCGACATCTACAAATTCAAGAGCTTTACGTAGAGTTTTGGCTACTTCTTCAGGTGTTTCGATTCTATTGGTTGCCACATCAATTGCACCGATCATTACTTTTTTCCCACGAAGGAGTTCAATTAAATTGAAAGGTACATGTGAGTTATGACATTCTAATGATACCGTATCAATTGTAAAATTTTGAATTTTTGGAAAAATTTCTTCGTATTGACGCCATTCTGAACCCAATGTCTTTTTCCAATCAGTATTCGCTTTTATTCCATACCCGTAACAAATATGTATCGCAGTTTCGCAGTTTAAACCTTCAATGGCTTTTTCCAATACCGCCATTCCCCAATCGTTTACTTCATCAAAAAACACATTGAATGCAGGCTCATCAAATTGAATGATATCTACTCCTGCATCCTGGAGCTCTCTTGCTTCTTCATTGAGTGCTTTTGCAAATTCCCAGCCCAATTTTTCTCGACTTTTATAATGGTTATCATACAACGTATCTACCATTGTCATAGGTCCTGGTAATGCCCATTTTATTGGTTTGTTAGTCTGTTTGCGTAAAAATTTAGCATCATCAACAAAAACTGCTTTTTGACGTGCAACCTCATCTACAACAACAGGAACACTCGCATCATAACGGTCACGAATTTTTACAGTTTTACGATTGTGAAAATCGACACCACTTAAATGCTCAATAAAAGTCGTAACAAAATGTTGACGTGTTTGTTCACCATCACTTATTATATCAATCCCGGCTAATTGTTGTTCATGAAAAGAAACACGCAAAGCATCTTGTTTCGCTTCAAGTAACTGATTACCTTCTAATTTCCATGGTGACCAGAGTTTTTCGGGAGGTGCAAGCCAAGCAGGTTTGGGTAAACTTCCAACAGTTGAGGTTGGTAATAATTTTTTCATAATAGAATAATTTTAATGTTTAGTATTAATTAAAGAGTGAAATTAGCAGACCACTGTTCTAGAGCACTTTTGTAAGGCTTAATGAAATGCTTTTCTGCAAATTTACCTTGCTCAATTCCTAACTGGTTGCGCTCTTCTCGGTTGTATATAATTTTCGTTATTGAATGGTCTTGATTTTTTAAACTAGGCATATAGCACTCTCCTGCTATAGAATTAGCATTATAAATTTCAGGTCTATAAATCTTTTGGAACGTCTCCATGGTACTAATGGTACTTATTAATTCAAGGTTTGTATAGTCAGCTAGTAAATCGCCAAAGAAATAAAACGCAAAAGGTGCAAGGCTATTAGAGGGCATAAAATAACGAACTTGTAAGCCCATTTTTTTGAAGTATTGCACTGTTAAAGAAGATTTGTCCGATTGGTATTCAAAACCTAATATCGGGTGATGGTTTCCCGTACGATGATACGTTCTATTTTCTGACACGCTCAAACACATAACAGGTGGTTTCGTAAAGTGTTTTTTGTAACTCTCGGATTTTACAAAATGCTTAAATAAATTGCCGTGTAATTCACCAAAACTTTTCGGAATACTAAAGTGGTCCTTACCCTTGTTATGTTCTATAAGCTGTATGCTAAAATCATAATCGCGCACGTAAGAAGAAAAGTTATTGCCTACAATACCTTCAATGTGTTTGCCTGTTTTATGATCGATAATATGCGTTTTTAAAATCTCAATTAACGGAAATGTTGTACCGCTAGCATCAATATCTAAATCAACAGAAACAATTTCTAATTCAACCGAATAGCGATTGTTATTAGGATTATCCCAGTTAGCCAAGGTGTTAAAACGATTGTTAATCATATTAATCGCATTACGTAAGTTTTCTTGACGATTTTCTCTTATTGCCAAGTTGGCAAAGTTGGTTGTTCTACGAGTACTGTTGGAGGGTATATAGTTCTCATCGAAATAAATACTCTTTATTGTGAATGTTAAAACATTCTTGATGATATCTCGAATGTTTTCTATACTATTCTTATCGTTTAATAGGATCGTTCTCATTTGATGATAATTCGTGTTTTTTATCCTACAAATTTCAAAAAAAAAGATTAATTATCGTAATTTTTATTTAAAATAGGATAATATATCTTTTTATGTTATTTTTGAAGGTAATTAATCTTTTTAAAAGTGTAGAAATGAAAAAAACAGATAATTTCTCTTCAGAAAACTTAGATATAATTGATTTTGAATTGCTTAGAATGCTTCAAAAAGATGCTAAATTAACTACTAAAGAAATAGCTATTCGAGTAAATTTATCTCCAACACCTGTTTATGAAAGAATTAAACGGCTGGAAAAAGAGGGTTTGATAGAAAAGTATACAGCTATTGTAAATGCTGAAAAAGTAGGTAAAAATCTAACTATATTTTGTAATATCATTTTAAAGGAACATACCAAAGAGATCGTAAATAAGTTTGTAAGGGATATCGTTTCGCTTAAAGAAGTAGTTGAATGTTACAATATTTCGGGCGACTACGATTTTTTATTAAAAATTATCATAAAGGATATGAAACATTATCAGTTTTTTGTGATTAATGAGTTAGGCTCGGTTGAAAATATTGGAAGTGCACATAGTACTTTTGTTATTGGGGTTACAAAACATAGCTATGGTGTTCCATTATAGTTATGGACACTTTAAAAAGAGAATGGATTGTATTTTTCTCATTTAATTAGGTTAAATAAAATATGGAAGTAAATAACAAGATTAATAAGATGTAAAACCCTATGAATCAATGAACCCCAATTTTTATTTCTTTTACTAATGAAATAATTTGTCCTTGCTATAGCATAAAACCCTAGAGTTAAATAAAGACCCATTAGTAATTTATCTAAACCATATTCTTCCATACTCTAAAGATAAACAAATCTCACAAACACTCACTTAAACTTAAACAATCCCAAGTCTTTATAAATGTTAGTTTAACATATTTAATGGGATTAGAAATCCCAGAACTTACCGAAGATGATATGCCTGTGGTTTAAAAGAAAAACCCCTCGATTAAAAGGGGTTTCAATATTGTATGTCTTAGTTATTTAATTGTTAGCTGCAATTTCTTTGTTTAATGCAGTAGGATCGAACATAAAGAAAGCTTCAGTTGATTTCATACCATCCCATTTAAACGCAATATGAACCGGTATAGTAGATGATTCTTTTGTTTTCTTACCCTCTCCTGACCACCAAGCCCATACGTGAGTCCAAGTTTGACCATTTTCGTATTTTGAAGTAATATTAGCTCCAACTTGAAATTTGATGTTTTTGAATATTTTGTGGTGCATTCTTTCACCTTCCGCTAAATCATTAACACCATTAGTAAGATCAACTCCGTTAAAATTTATAGTAGCGTCATTACTTAGTATGTTTTTTAATTGAGATTGATCATTTTTAGGATATAAATCCATATGTCGTTGAACCATCATTGTTCTTTGGTCATCATTACTCGTTGTACCTTTCCATTGGGCATTCATACCAAGTGAAAGAATAAATAGTAATCCAAATAATACTTTTTTCATTTTAATTGATTTATGATTAATAATACTCAAACATAAAAAAATAATTGAAAAATCACAAATCCCTGAACTTACTCTATAAACAACGGCAAATCTTCACTTACTTCATTAGTAGCTTGTTTCTCTTGTCAAAGTGTATTTTAGAACTTACTGAAGAGGATATGACTGTGGTTGTGTGATAGATTAACTCAATAGTTTTTTGAAAAGTATTAAAAATTATTCCAAAAAATATCTTCAGCCTGTCTTTTAAATTCAATTCCATCATTAATGAAGTTTTTAAAATCATTAGTAAATACAATATTAACGATTTCACCATCTATTGTATAATCTTGATTTACAGAATCATAACTGACACATTTGAATGGAATACAATCTGGGTCGTTGTTTTTCCAAGAGACAGGTTGTTCTTCAGGTTCATAAGTGTCAATATTATTAACGGAAAATTTAGATTTAGTATACAATAAATCATCATTAAATTTATAGACGACTTGAAAATAAGCTGTATCTCCATTATAATCTTCAGATTCAAACTCTCCGAGCCACGTAGCTCTAATGGGGTCGTCTTCCCCAACACCATCTTTTTCGCAATTAATTAATGTTAAACTAAAAATAATAAGAAGTAGCTTTTTCATTGTGTTGATTTTAAGATAGTTAAATATACCTAATAATAAATAACTCAATACATCACAAAAACAAATACAGGTCTTCACTTAATTCATTAGTAGCTTGTAAAGCTGTTACAGCTTCACTCAAAAACTAATTCAAAATATAGTGCTGAAATGCAATTTAAGTGCAATTGATAAATAAAAAAAGACCCTCAATCGCGTGAAGGCCTGATTTTAATAGTCTGGATTTTATGAAATTAGAATTAGGATTCCGTCAAATTAAGGATTCCCCAAAATTAATATCAGAAAAACAAGAGTCTCATAAAATTGAAATATTAATCACATTTTTTCAAAAGGCCTTGAATTAGGGATTATTATATTTACAAAATAAGCCATAAATCATAGACTAAATGAAGATAATCAATACATTATTTTTATCTCTATTACCAGTAATTACGTTCGCTCAGTCAATAATTTCAGGTAAAATAATAGATGATAGAAACTCTCCCATACCCTTTTGTAATGTAATATTAATTGATCCGAGTGATAATAATAATTATGGGGGAGGGACAACTGATGATGAAGGATATTTCCAAATTCAAACTGATATTTTAGGAACTTTTAAAGTCAAAGTACTAAATATTGGTTTTGAAGAATATTTTTCTGAAAAACTAAACATAAAAGAGGATGGAGACCAATTTAACCTTGGAGAAATAGTACTAAATGAAGAAGCCTTTGCATTAAATGATGTAAATATATCAGCAGCTAGAAGACTTCCATTCAAAAGAGAAATCGATAGAACTGTAATTAACCTGGAGGATGAACCAAATACTCAGGGCTCTTCAGTTTTAGATATTTTAGAAAGAACCCCTGGTGTTATTTTAGACCGTCAAAACAACTCTATATCAATGCTTGGTAAAGATGGTGTAAATGTTATGATTAATGGTAAAATGACCTATATGCCAACTTCAGCACTAGTACAATTTTTAAACGGGATGAGTTCGGATAATGTAAAGTCAATTGAACTTATAACTACGCCACCGTCAAAGTATGACGCAGAAGGAAATTCCGGATACATCAACATCGAATTAAAAAAGAGACTTGATGAAGGAGTTAATGGTAATTTATCAGCTACTAATAGTTATAGTTACAACGATGATGAAAACCAAAGAAGTTTTTCAGGTGGATTTACAGCCTCAAATCCAAAACATAATTTAAATTTTAATTATTCTTTTATGAATAATGAAATTCCATCAGAAGGATTTTTTACTAGAACTTATACTAACCAGACTCCTTATTTAGAAACAAAATCAACTTTTTATAATGGTGTAGACATACCCTCACATAATATTAGATTTAGCTATGACTATACAATTAAAGAAAAAATTGAAATTGGAACATCTATTACTGGTTATAGTTCAGTAGAAGACCAAAATTCAACAACCGGCTATCAAGAGGGTCAGGAAATAAACTATGAGTTTTCAAGAACTGAATTAAAAGACTGGAAAAGTGCTCAAATTAATTTATTTGCTAAGTACAAAATATCTGAAAACACCAAGCTTAATTTTTCTTATGATATTTTGAACTATGAAAATTATACTAATTATAATGCATTTTTTGAAGAATCGATTCCTAATTTGCCAGTAGATATTTTTACCGAAAAAGAATCTCCCTTTGATATAAGAGTTAGTAAAATAGATTTTGAATCCTTATTGTTTAAGAGGATAAACTTTTCAGCAGGATTTAAATATATAAAATCAGATTTTACAAACATAAATTCAGTTAATATTGACCAAGAGATTCAGGATGAGTATTCAAATCAAAGTATTTTAGATGAATATATAATGGCAGGGTATTCTCAGGCCAACTTTGATCTCTCAAAAAAAATTAAAATCCAGGCAGGTTTAAGATATGAGTATACAGATACATTTGTTCTTTCTGGTCTAGGAGATACTTTTGTTGACCGCGAGTATGGAAATCTTTTTCCGAGTCTATTTCTAGGATATAAAATAAATGATTTTAATAATCTAAACCTATCCTATAGCAAAAGAATATCAAGACCAGCTTTTACAGATATGGCTCCAATGCTAATTTTTTTGGATTTGAATACTGCAGTATTTGGAAATTTGTCTCTTAGGCCTGCTTTCTCTAGAAATTATCAAATAGATTATAGATATAAATCAATAGGCTTATCGGCCCAGTATTCAAATGAAAACGATGTATTTGCAAGATTTAGTCCTACAATTAATTCAGAAACTAATTTTATTACTTATTCACCAAATAACTTAGACCAAAGAGAAACACTAACGGCAATTATAAATTTTCCAATTAATCCAACCCAAAATTGGAAAATTAGATATTTCACTTCATTATCATACTCTGAAGTTAGAGGTATCGTGGATACCAGAGAGATTGACAATTCAATTACCTCATTAAGGTTTAATATGAACAATGATTTAAATATAACAGATTCATTTACAATTCAAGTTGTTGGATTTTACCAAACAAAACAAAATTTAAATAATGGTGGGTTTATGAGGCCAATGGGTAAATTAGATATAAGCCTTCAACAAAAGATAAATGAAAATATAATATTAACTCTAAATGGAACCAACTTACTAAACACGATGAAGTTTAGACCTATGATTGATACACCTGAGCTTAATCTATTACAAATGGCTAATTTTAATTTCTTAAAACCTCAAGCAAAATTAACTTTCACTTATAATTTTGGAAATAGGAATGTAAAAGCCAAGACTATTAAAGCGAGTGATGAATCAAGTAGAATTAAAACAAGTGGTTAGGTGATTTTATGAATATTTAGGAAATGGAAATCAATATAGTGAATTAGATTTTTCATTAGGCTTTACTTATCCAATTAGAATTTCTTGGTTTGGTCTTGTTCCAGAAATATACTACACTAAGACAGGTTATCTAGGGTATGGGTTAAGTCTAATGTTTTAAACTTTTATTTAACTAACATTAAAATAAGAAGCAGCTTTTTCATTGTGTTGGTTTTAAGATGTTTAAATATACTTATAATAAATAACCCAATCTATCACACAAACAATGGCAAATCTTCACTTACTTCATTAGTAGCTTATTTCATTCTTGGTAAAGTGTATCGAAGAACTTACTGAAGATGATATGCCTGTGGTTTAACTGCAGTAAATATGCAGTATACTTTCATACATTATCCCCACATTTTTATAATAATTTTATTTTTTTAAATAATATATCAATGAAATACTTTTACTTTTTAGCTGTAATTTTTCTGTCCTGTATTAACGTTTCCAATGCTCAATGGGAGCATCAAACTTATGAAAAACAGAATGAAATTATATTCGTCAATGATGAAAACAATAATTCATCCTTTATAATAGAAAGAAATAAAAACGGAAATTTTTTTTTTTACATAACAGGTGTTGGTGAAAGTGAATGTAAAATGGAGTCCATTGAGTTTAGATTTGATGGAATAAAAGATGTTTTGCTATTTAAAGTTGGAAATTTAGAAGATAAAAAATTAAAAATTTTGTATGATGACATAAACGGTTTAGATTATTTAAAGTCTTTTTCAAAATTGGTGAAGGAAAGAAATTTTATATATTCGAAATTTATCAATGTTTGTGGAATTGACATTAATAAAAGATATACTCTCAAAGGCTCTTCAAAAGCCATAAATAAAATAAATTTAATACCATATCTAAATAAAACAATTAAAGTTACAGAAGCCAAAATGGCTAAAATTAAATTAATTGAAAATTCAATACCAAGATTAGAAACAAAAAAATTTCCTGCTCATAGATTAAGAGATATAAATCCATTGGATATTACCAAAGTTTATTGGAAAACATATCAAAATGACAAAAAACATATTATGATAAAGCTTAAACTAAATGGTAAGACAAGCAGAGAGCTATTTGGAAAATTTACGTTGTTTAAGCAACTTGATAAAGTTAAATCAAACTACTTATAAAAGGATAGGTATGAATAATACTATTTTCAAATGAATAGCTTAAGATTAATATAACACCAACTATAAAACAAACAACGACAAGTCTTCACTTACTTCATTAGTAGCTTGTTTCACTCTTGGTAAAATGTATTGTAGAACTTACTGAAAAGGATGTGCCTGTGGTTTTAAAGTGAACCTTATACACGGTTAAATCTTTCACAACATCTGCGAAGCCAAACGAATATGTGCTTATTTTTATTTAAGTGATGTA